>WNFD01024482.1_pt1 | contig 12824 bp, 14 predicted proteins | sample 5400491 | NCBI WGS metagenome assembly WNFD01 (sample SAMN13153343, study PRJNA577476) | soil metagenome | isolation source: 120 cm saprolite under Douglas fir tree site 2 hole 2 replicate 2 | place: USA:California | collected 2015-04-18 | reverse complement strand
CCGAGTCCTTGATGAGCGTAGACTTCGCCGCGATTCACGCAGCGCCCTTCCCCGCCTCCGGGTTGCCGAAGTCCTGCTCGATCGCTTCAGCCCAGGCCGCCCAGGCGTGCCCTGTGCCGCGGTCGAGTTCCGCCACGGTCGCGGCGGCGTCTCGCTGAACTTTCTCCCTGGCCGATCGGGACATCCACGCCGACATCGGCACTCCGGCCAGTTCGGCCGCCGCCTTGGCCTGCCGGTATGTCCGCTCGTCCATGCTAATGCTGATGGTCTTCACAGCCATGTCCATAACGTTATCAACATCGGCCTCAGACCGAGACCTGTTGGCGATGCTAGCCGCGCGCCGAATCGCCCGCGTGCCAACTGCCCAGGGCAATCCTTGCATGCAAGCAATCATGATAACGGCAGCGGGCGCACCGCCACGTGGGCAAAACCCTTCTCTGGCCGAACAGAGCGCCCCCGGTGATGTACTGCGAAGACGCGATCGACAGACTAGGAGCATGACTGAGCATAGGGAGCCGAACTCCGAACAGCTCGGCAGATGGAGAGTAATGCCGGCGATGCGACTGGCCAGCGGCCCGTGACCGAGATGGTCGAGCAGCCGGCCAAGGTCATGCGGGTCGGCAGCATGATCCGCCAGCTACTCGAAGAGGTCAGGGCTGCCCCGCTGGACGAGAAGAGCAGGGCAAGGCTCAGGGAGATCCACACCAGTTCGATCAAGGAGCTTGAGGACGGGCTGGCACCCGAGCTTGTGGAGGAACTTGAACGGCTGTCCCTGCCGTTCGCCGAGGACGAGATACCGAGCGAGGCCGAACTGAGGGTCGCTCAGGCACAGCTGGTGGGCTGGCTGGAGGGCCTGTTCCACGGGATCCAGACCACGCTCTTCGCCCAGCAGATGGCCGCCAGGCAACAGCTCGAGCAGATGCGCAGGGCGCTGCCGCCCGGCATGACGCCCGGAGCTCCCATCGAGGAACCGGCGCAACAGCAGCGCACATCGGGCCCGTACCTCTAGCGACGCCGCCTCAGGCTAAAAGTGTGCCCCGCCTGATCCGGTCGAGCCAGGCTGCCGCATCGGTGAACGCCACATCGGCGCTCATCACCGGCGCGTTACCTCCGGTGACGTGCCCCGGCTGTGCGGCAGCGTCCGCCATCGGATAACTGCCCAGGAAGCGCACCTCGCTGCAAGTGCGCCGCAAGCCCATCAACGCCTCGCCGACCTGGGGCGCCGCCACATGTCCTTCGCAGTCAATGAAGAAGCAGTACCGGCCGATCCCCTCGCCAGTTGGGCGCGACTCGATCCTGCTCAGGTTGACGCCGCGAACGGCGAACTGGCTGAGTATGTCCATCAGGGCGCCAGGATGGTCGTCGGCTAGGAACGCGATCACTGACGTCCGGTCGTTTCCTGTCCTGTCCGGCAGCGGGCCCGGCAGGCCGACTTCCACGAACCTGGTCACGGCAGCGGCGTTGTCGTGCACGCCGTCGGCCAGCACGGCCAGCCGGTAGTGCCGCGCCGCGAAGCTCCCCGCCAGCGCGGCGTCGATCTCGGAGTCGGCGACCTGCTGCGCGGCGTCGGCATTGGACAGCGTCGGGCGCCAGTGCGCTTCTGGCAGGTTCTTGGCCAGCCACTGCCGACACTGCGGCTGCGCGACAGGATGACCGCCTACCACCTTGACGTCTTGAAGTTCAGTGCCAGGCCTGGCGAGCAGCGCGAACTCGACGGGGACGATCACCTCGGCCTTGATCAGCAGTTGCGGGCCTGCGGCTAGCTCGTCGAGGGTGGCGTTGACGCCGCCCTCGACCGAGCTCTCGATCGGCACGACGGCCCGGTCGGCGTGGCCAGAGTGCACCGCGTCGAGCGTGGCCTCGATCGAGGCGCAGGCCACGGGCTCGAACGCGCTATCCGGATGCAGGGCGCTGACGGCTTGCTCGCAGAATGTGCCGCGCGGCCCGAGATACGCGCAACGATTCACGTCACTCATAGCGCTGCCGCGTCAGGTTGCTCGGCCACTTGTCCGTCGGGCCAGGCGGTCGCGTGCTGCCACGGCTGACGTTCCGCGAGCGCCCGGGCGACGCCTAGTAGCTGCCTGGCCCGGTGGACTTGCGAGTGGAGGTCCGTGCCGGTTGCCCGATGCGCCAGCGGGACCTGAACCTCGGCGACCCGCATCCCCCTGCGCAGTAGGTCGATGGTGAGGCCGGTCTCGGCGCCCCAGCCTGGTGCTAGGGGCCGCGCCGCCTCGAACGCCGCCCTGGTCAGGCAACGCTGGCCGTTGAGCGGCTCGGTCGGCCGCCAGCCGGTTGCCCGCTCGATGCCGGCCCCCGACAGGCCCATCACCAGGCCATGGCCACCGCGTTTCACCCTGGTGCTGAAGGTGGCGATGGTCATGTCAGCGCGACCCGCCATGACAGGCTCGGCGAGCGGCCCAGCCTCCCCTGCTGTCTCGGCCAGATCCGCGTCGAGGAATAGCAGGTGCCGGGGTCGGATAGCCGCGTTCCCGGCCGTCCCGGCCACGGCCGCGCGCTCAGCCTCGATCACCCGGACCGCCTCCGCGCCCGTTTCCATCGCAGCGGCCTTGCCTCGATTGCGCGCATGACGCACGACGGTCGCGCCGGCCGCGCTCGCCTCGCCGCCCGTGCCGTCATTTGAGCCGTCGTCGACTACGACGACGATGTCCACACCGGGGATCCGCACCGCGGCCCTGACGGTCGCGCCGATCCGGTCGTACTCATTCCTGGCAGGGATAACGACGGCCAGGTCAGACCGCTGGACGAGGTGCGGCCAGTTCCAGATCACCGCCCGTCTCGCGGGCCTGACGATGCGCGGCGAGAAGAACGTTCACGCCGGTCGAGTCGCAGAAATCTACCCCCGACAGGTCAACAACCAGGCGGACGGGGCCGCCGGAGGCAAGCACGCCCGCCAGCTCGCGCTGCAGCCGGGGAACCGTGTACAAATCGATCTCGCCCTGGACCGACATGACGACGTATTCCCCCTGCGGCCGGCATGTGACCTTTAGCTCCACCTCCCGCACACTACTCGTCCCCGGCCCGATCCACCACCCGCGAACAGGGCTGTGTGCAGCCTGCAAACGCTTGCTGTTCTGAGTTCTTCCCGCCCGTTCAAGACAGGACAAAAGCTGCGCAAAGTTTCGGCAAAGCGCGGAGAGGGCCGGGGCCGCCGCCACCGAACAGCCGGGCAGCCGGGCCCCCGATCCCCCGTGACCCGCGTACTCTGGTGGCATGGCGCGCATCATCTTGTTCATCGTCGCGGCGGCCGCGATCCTCGTCTTGCTGTGGGTGCTGCTCGGGAGCCTGCTGCACATGCTGGCGATCGGCTTCTGGATCGTGCTTATCGTCCTGATCGGGTCCGGGCTGTTCCGCATCGGGCGCCGGAGAAGATCGCGGCAATAGGCGGGTAGTTAGCCCGCTTAGCCAGTCCTTGGCCAAGCGGCGCAGTAGGCCGTCCGCCTGCCGATCTGGGCCCAGGACCGGGCGCGGTCAGCGCATCGGAGTGAGTTCCCCCACCCGGTGCGCCTGGTCATTGGCCGGGCCAGCTGGCCCAGGAACGCGCGTCCCGCTGACAACCGCAGGATCGACCTGCGGCGCTCCGGCCGGCTGCGCAGGCTCGTCGCTGGGGCGAGCTAGCTCCGGCATCGGAACTGGGTCACGCCGGATCGGAGCACACAGGCAACGCGGACCACCGCGGAAGGCCCCAAGCTCACTTCCCGGCACGGTGATGACATCGAAACCGGCTCCCGCGAGCCTGGCATTGGTCTCGACGTTCCGCTCGTTGCAGACCGCCACTCGGGGCCCGACGGCCAGCGCGTTGCCGCCGTCGTCCCACTGGCCAGCCTGGCCAGCCTGGCCAGACGGCGAGTCCAGCCCAGTGTCGATCACGGTGAGCCTGTCTACATCGAGGGCCCGGGCCGCCGCTTCGAGGAAGGGCTGCGGACGGGACACGCGAAGCTGATCCTGGCGGGCGGTAATGGTCAGCGCGGTCAGAGTGAACGCAAGTGCCGGAATCATGATCACGACGCCAGAGTCGACGACGGTGCAGACCCGGTCCAGGTGGCCGCCCTCGCCGCGCTGGTTCATCGGGACAGCGAGCACGGTGTGCGCGACCCCGGCCTCCAGCAGGTGCTTGGCCAGCCGTTCGGCGCTGGCGGGTGAGGTCCGCACGCCCACACCGACGGCCACAACGCCTGGAGCGAGCAGCAGCACATCACCGCCGTCCAGTTGCATGGCGCCGGCGTCATAGCGCGATCGCAGCCCGCCAAACCGAGGATGATGACCGTAGATGACGGCCATCAGCTCGGTCTCCCTGCGGCGCGGGCCCGGCAAGCAGGCAATGACCGCTTGATCTCCGATCCAAACGCTGGAATCTCGGGTAAAGACCAGGTTCGGCAGCGGGTTGATCACGAAGTCGTGCGGGTCGAGCAGGTCGTATACGAGCCCGCTGCCGGTCCTGAGCTCGGCGACGGTCAGCCCGGCAACCAGAACCGCGGCCAGGTCCAGAGGCGCGAGCGACTCCAGATGCTGGCGAACGCTGGCGCCAAGGACATCGCCGAGCTCGGCATCGGCGAGCACGGATGCGATCGAGTCGTCCCTGGCTGACTGAAACTCGAGCACGTCCTGCAGCAACTCGGTGACATAGAGAACCTCAGCCCCGCGGTCTCTGAGCAGGTCCGTCAGCGCATCGTGCTCCTGCTGTGCCCGAGCGACCCAGGGCTGGCCGTCGAATCCCAGCCGGCTCTTCGTCCTCGGCGTGATCCGCCTCAGCTCTGCTCCAGGCCGATGAACGAGCACGGTCCTGAGCCAGCCAACTTCACTGTCAGTACCAATGCTGTAGCTCACGATCCCCCCGAGATTCCGTGGCCGAACCCCCACCGATGACCCTGATGGCAGTATCACCAATCCCGGCCGGATTACGCATACGGCATGAGCAGCGCCGGAGCGTGGTCAGCGTTTGGTAAGCGACGGGCTATGGGCCGGTCATGCGGAAGCCAGCGACGACGTCCGCCCGCTGCCATGATGTTCCGGAAATGCCGTTTCCTGATTGCCCGAATGGGCTGGCCGACTCGACGTGCTTGCCCGTTTCATCGTGTCTCGGCGCCGCGAGGACGGCCCAGACCGTGAGCCCGATCTCATCGCTCCGTACGCCCCAGGTCAGGCAGAGATGCTCGACAATGCTCAGACCCCGCCCGCTGACTGACGACGGCGCCGGATGACCGGTGTGCGGTACGGTCGCGCTGCCGCCGTCACTCACCGCCACCTCGACCGAGCTGCCGTCAACAGCCCAGGCGACCTGCAGGCGCTCTCCCGGCAGCGGATACGCATGCAGGATCGCATTGCTGAGGAGTTCGCTGACGACAAGCGCGGCGTCCCTGACGGCGTTATCGAAGACGCCGACCGCGCGGAGTTCCTCGGAAAGCGCCCGGCGTGCGACGGCGACGCTGGCCGGGGCACACGGCAGGTGGACGACTCTCGACGCGCTCACCTCCCTGGCCACCCGCCCTGGCATCGCGGCGCGGTACCTTCCGCACTGCGGATTTCAGATGCCCGGACTGGCGCAGGCGGAAACCGGTCAAACCTGAAGGGTTTGATCACAACCGGCAGGCGGTCCCAGCCCGCACGCCGGTCGTTCCGGCACACTTCCAAGCCAGCAAGGCATTGCGGCTCCGTGACGTCCAGTTGAACTACGTTTTGCGTTACGGGATCGTTATCTGATCAGGCGTCCCCGGCCTGCGATTTAGCGGCGAAACGGGGGTGAATCGGGACGTCGGGTCCCGCGGCGGCCAGAGTGCGGAGAACGCATGGAGCGGAGGCCCCGCAAGCAGAGTGGGAGCCGCGGCAACAGGGACAAGGCTGCCCCTCGGGTAGTGTCGGCGCCGTGATAATCGCGCGCTCCGGTACCCGGCCGTGCCGGGTTCCCGACGCATGAGGTCGACCAAGGCCGCATCGCCCGGCCAGGTGCTCGGAGGCGCGACTGCCACGGCGACGGGCGAGGGCAGCGAATCAGGCGCCGTCCAGCCCGATGGTTCGCTGGCTGCGCTGGCCGCCCAGTACGGCCTGCGGCCGAGCGCTCAGCGGCCATCCATCGGCATTTACCTCAGGGAGCTCGCGCGCCGGTGGAGCTTCATCATGGGCTTCGCTACGGCCCGCAACGTGGCCATGTACACCGAGGCGAAGCTCGGGCAGCTGTGGCAGATCCTCGCTCCGCTGCTCAACGCCGGCGTCTACTTCCTCATCTTCGGCCTGATCATCACGGGTGTCAGCCGGGGCGTGCCGGATTACCTGGCCTTCCTGGTTACCGGCGTGTTTGTCTTCAGCTTCACCCAGCGAACCTTCATCTCAACGTCGAAGGTCATCACGGACAGCCTGCCGCTGATCAGGGCCCTGCAGTTCCCGCGTGCGTCGCTACCGCTCGCCTACGTCATGATCGAACTGCAGCAGCTAGCGCTGTCCATGGTGGTCCTGTTCGCGCTCATACCGATCACCGGCGAGCCGGTGACCTGGGACTGGCTGCTTGTCATACCGGCGCTAGCGCTGCTCACCATCTTCAATGCCGGGCTCGCGCTCTTCGCGGCCAGGACAGGCGCCAGGATCAACGACTTCGCGCAGTTGCTGCCCTTCCTGATGCGGACCTGGCTGTACATCTCCGGTGTCATTTACAGCGTCCAGGTCTTCGTGGCGCAGCACTCGCAGAACCACGGCTGGGTGACGACGCTGCTCCAGCTGAACCCGGCCGCCATCTTCATCACGCTGGTCAGGAACGCCCTGCTGGCCAAGCAGCGTGCTAGCGCGTTCGGCGCGATGCCGCCCAAAGCCGCCAAGTGCGCCGCGTGGATCTACCAGGGCACGGACAAGCGCCCGCTGGGCGTGAGCCCTGCCACGTGGGACGCCGCGAAGGCTCAGAACATCAACCTCCCGCCCGGCCATCCGCTGAGCCAGTACGGCAGCGCCTACTGTCCCGCCACCTTCGTCTCCAGCCACCTGTGGCTGTTCGCGGTCGGCTGGGCCCTCGTCGCGCTGCTCCTTGGCTTCTGGTACTTCTGGCGGAAGGAGGTGAACTACGGCCGTGGCTAGGTCAGCGCAGGCTACTGACAGCATGGTTCTGCCAGCCAAGCCCTCTGGGGGCACGGGGGAGCCTACCGTCATCGTCGACGGGCTGCATGTCGTCTACCGGGTCTACGGCGCGGGCGGTGACCGCGGCACCGCGTCGACCGCGCTGTTCCGGATCCTCGGCCGTAAGACCAGGCCGGCGATCCGGGAGGTGCACGCGATCAAGGGAATATCCTTTGTCGCCTACCGCGGCGACGCGGTCGGCATCATCGGCAGGAACGGGTCGGGCAAGTCGACGCTGCTGCGCGCCATTGCCGGGCTGCTTCCGCCCGAGCACGGCACGGTCTACACCATCTGCGACGCCTCGCTGCTCGGCGTCAACGCCGCGCTGATGGAAGATCTCACGGGGGAGCGGAACGTCGTACTCGGCTGCCTGGCGATGGGAATGACCAAGGCCGAGATCAAGAAGAAGTACGCCGAGATAGTGGACTTCTCCGGAGTCGGCGAGTTCATCAACCTGCCGATGAAGACCTATTCATCAGGCATGGGCTCACGGCTGCGGTTCGCCATCGCGGCAGCCAAGGACTACGAGATCCTGCTGATCGACGAGGCGCTGGCAACCGGTGACGCCGAGTTCCGGGTCAAAAGCCACGCCAGGATCGACGAACTCCGCAAGAAGGCGGGCACCGTCTTCCTTGTCGCGCACGACCTCGAGGAGGTCGAGGACACCTGCAACCGGGTGATCTGGCTCGACCGGGGCAAGATCGTTGAGCAGGGCGAGGACGTCATCGGCATCATCGACACGTACATCGAAGCTTCGGGCGGCGAGAAGGTCACCAGGGATCCGGTCACCAGGAAGCGCATCAGCGCCCCCGAGCCAGACGCCTGACGTCCCCGGGGGCTGCCGGCGCGCTGGCCGAGCGGGCGACGGCACGCCCCAAGGCTCAGTCGGACCGGCGGGAGCCGTCGTCGCTCGGCGTCCGAGGCCGCGGGAGCAGCGGCCTGGACATTGTCGGCGGGATCCTCCGGCCGTTGGCTGGTGCCTTGTCCTTGCCGCCCGCAGCGACGGCCTCAGCCTGCGGCAGCATCAGGCGCATGATCGTCCCGCCGTCGGGACCGGCGGCCGCCGTCACCTCCCCGTTCTGCGCTCTGGCCAGCTGGCGCACGATGTACAGGCCCAGGCCGATCCCGCCGAACCGCCTCCGGTCGCCGGCTTCGCCCTGGACGAAGCGCTCGAAAACCCGCTCCACATCGGCAGCCGCGATCCCGATGCCCTCGTCCTGTACCGAGACCTCGATCTGGCCTGACTCGGGGATCGCCGCAGCAGCGATCGTCACCGTGCCGCCGTCGGGCGAGTACTTGAACGCGGGCGGAACACTTTCGCGGCGTCCATCAACAGCCTGGCCAGGTCGAATGGCTCGTTTTTGACCGTCAGCCGGTTGGCACCTGCGCGCGACCCGAGCAGCAGCTGATCGACGAGCCTGGCCAGCGACTCGGCGCGCTCGGCGATCGTCTGCACGGCCATCCGCCTGTCCCTGTCGGGCAGCTTGTCCCACCGGTTCGCCAGCGTGCTCGCGAAGCCCTGCACCACCGTGATGGGGGTTCGCAGCTCGTGGCTTGTCGTCGCCAGGAAGAGGTCCTTGGCCTCCTCGAGTTCCTTCGCTGCCGTGATGTCGCGGAAGTCGACCACCTGCTCGTCCCGGCCCTCGAGCACCGTGCAGAGCACGTCGATCCAGCGGTCGCTGGGCAGCCGGCAGGTGAGCGTGGCGCCCGGCTCCGGCAGCGGGAACGGCGGCGGCTTGCCGGTCGCCTGCGCCGCCGAAACGCCCGTTAGCGCGTGCGCGGCCGGGTTCCACTGCCGGACCAGGCCGTTCCCGTCCAGCACGGCGATGCCGTCCGCGCTGCTGTCGATGACGGCCCGCTCGTGTGCCCGCTGCCGCACCACCTCAGCGAATGCCGTGGCGTTCGAGAGCGCGACGCTGGCGTGCCCGGCCAGCAGCTCGAGCAGCTCGAGCTCAACGTGGCCGACCTTCCGCCCGCTGTACAGGGCGTACAGCGCCCCGTACGGCTTGCCTGCCACGTACGACAAGCTCAGCGTGATCGTATGCAGCCCGGGCAGCGCGGACCAGATCAGGTCATCGAACCGGCCGGACTCGCCGGTCCGCATCAGCACGCTGTTCCCTGACCGCATCAGCTCGCCGACCAGGCTGGTCGGCAGGTCAGCCGTCCGGCCGCGGAGCTCGGCGGGCAGGCCGTCCATCGATACCAGCCGCAGCCGCTCGCCCTCGATCAGCACGAACCCGCCGGCGTCGGCCCTGGTCAGCTCCCGCAGGCTGGCCGCGATCCGGTCGAGCACGGTCTCCAGGTCAAGCTCGGCGTTCATGTCGGCCACGACGTCGCCGAGCCTGCGCACCACCCGCGCGCGCTCGGCCATGTAGTGCCGGATCGCGCTGTCCTCGTCGCTTGGGTGGCACAGGATGATCCAGCCCAGCCGTCCGCCGGAAGCCTCGGTCAGGCTGCTGACGTCGATCCGGAGGTCGAGCATCTCGCCGGCTTTAGACATCCGCCTGGTCGCGAGCGAGATCTGCCCGCCGGCCGCGACCCGCTCGAGTACCGCGTTGTGCTCGGCCCGCAGCTCCCGCGGGATGATCGGCGGATCGAGCCCGAGCACCTCGGCCGCGGTCCAGCCGAACATCTGCTCGGCCGCCCGGTTCCAGACGCACACCGCCCGGTCCCTGCCAAGGGCGATAATCGGGCCTGGCGCGCAGTCAATGACGGCGCGCGCCGTGGCATCGATCCGCGCCTGATCCGGCCCCGCCGCCACCGCCCGTCTCCGCCACACGCCCCTATCGTGACACCAGATCGGCAATCTGCATCGCCAAAGTGCAGCCGGTGACGATGATTGATCGCCCACAAAAGCACAGACCACCCAACATTCAACGGGCCGCAGCCCCTCGCTGTCCCTGGCTGGGCTGGTCTCAGCCAGCCCGAACAACAGCGATGGGCCATCGACCGTCTTCTTTCAACGTCGGTGGCCCATTGCTGTTCTACGTCGTGGCGCGCTCGGGCGGCTCGGTCGCAGTTTCGGGCGGCAACAGGACGCCGGGGTTCAGGAGGCCGGCTGGATCAAGGGCCGCCTTGATGGCCCGCATGGCCGAGATCTCGGCCGGCGTCCTGGTCCAGCCGAGCCAGCCCGTCTTGGCCCGGCCGACACCGTGCTCGGCCGCGACCGATCCGCCGTGCGCTGCTGCGAGCCGGGCTACCGCCGCGTCGACCTGCGTGTCGGCGGGATCGGGTCCGAGCACGTTGACATGCAGGTTGCCAACGCCGATGTGGCCGAACACAACCAGCCGCAGGGAACCGACATGGGCTGACTGCCGGCCGGCGCCTGCGGCGCCGGCCCTTCGCACGCCGGCCGCGTCCCGCACCACGTCACCGAGTTCCGCGCAGAACGCGCCAAGCTCGCCAGCCGGAACCGCCACGTCGATCTTGTGCGGGATACCCGCCGTGGCGATCGCCTCGGTCAGCCGGTCCCGGTAAGCCCACAGCGCGGCCATGCCGCGCGCGTCCTGGGCGAGCACAGTATCGCCAGGCAACCGAGCACGTGCGATCTGTTGCAACAGATGGTCATGATCTTGCCGGTCGGCGGCTCCTCCGATCTCGGCGAGCAGGTAGCCCTGATATTCGGCCGGTAGCGGCGGCGGCAGGCCCGCCGCCCGGCGGACCAGCGCGAGGCCGGCCGCGTCGAAGTACTCAGCGGCCAGCAGCCCGGGAACGGCCGCCCTGATCAGCCCGGTAAGCTCCGCGGCCTCGGCGATCCCGGCCATGCCGCACAGCAGCACCGCGGCCGCCGGCTCGGCCGGACGGAGCAGCAGCCTGGCCTGGGTGATCACCGCCAGCGTCCCCTCGCTGCCGGTCAGCAGCTGAGCGAGGTCGTAGCCGCTGCTGGCCGCGGTCAGTCCGGAGAGGTTGCCCACAATGCTGCCGTCGGCGAGCACCGCCTTCACGCCCGCGACCTGTGACCTGGTGGGTCCGTACCTGAGCGCGTGGATCCCGCCCGCGTTGGTGGCGATCGTGCCGCCGACCGTCGCCGAGTCTCTCGACGCCAGGTCCACGCCGTAGCGGAGCCCGGCCGACTCGGCGTGGGCGGCCAGCCGCGCGATCGTCACCCCGGCGTCGGCGGTGACCTGGCCCGAGGCACGGTCGACCGGCTCGAGGCTGGTCAGCCGCCTCGTAGAGATGATGACAGCGGCCAGTCCGTCGGTTGAGGCGGGCGGGATCGAGCCGCCGACAAGTCCGGTGTTGCCGCCCTGCGGGATGATCCGCGCTCCGTCCGCCGCGCAGGCGCGCACGACGTCGGCCAGCTCAGCGGCCGAACCTGGGGTCACGACACACGTCGCCAGGCCGGTATAGCGGCGGGTCCAGTCCGTGGCGTAACCTGCCACCACATCTGGCTCGGCGAGCACATGCCCGGGACCGGTGATGTCGCGCAGGTCCGCGAGCAAGTTCCGCATCTGCCCAGCCTGGCACGCCGCCCGGGGCCGGCCACGGAACCAGTCTGGGGAGCCTGCGCGTCCAATGGTTGTGACATCACTCGCACGTGCGGAGCGAACCAGCGTGACCAGGCATTTCACCGCCGCCGCTCCCTTGCGGTGCCTGGTCGCCTGCATCGTCGCCGGAGCGCTCGCGGTGGCGGGATGCAGTGCCGGCACTGGACCGCAACCTCATGGCGGCGGCTCGGCGCAGGTCGCGCTGAAGTTCCAGGTCAAAGGCGACGCCGGCGGTCACGGCAAGCCTAAGACGCTCACCTGCGACCCCGCTGGCGGCAATCAGCCCGCGGCGGCGACCGCCTGCTCGGTCCTGCTGAAGCTGAAGAAGAACCCCTTCGCACCGATCGCGAAGGAGATGAACTGCCCCATGCTGTTGCGTAGCAACAAGAAGATCCTGGTGACCGGGACTTGGTTCGGTGCCACCGTGCACAGGCTCGTCGTCGACGGCGGTTGCGACATCGCCCTGTTCGACTCCCTGAACAAGATCGGCCTAACGTCATAAAGGCGGCAGTCAGCTCCGGTTGCGCGTACCCCCGTTGAGCCGCATCACCGGTGCAAGCCAGGGAGGTCTCAGGTTTCGGACGACGGCTCTATCCTCGCCGACACTGATCGAGCGGTTTCCCCCGAACACGTTCGACTTCCCGGGTTGCGGCGTGCTTCGGCCAGTCTGCGGAGCTGGCGCCTAGATCCAGCGGTCCGGATCGCGGCACCGCTTTGGCTTGCATCGAAGGCCACCGTCATCACGTTGGCGTGGGCGGCTAGCTGGATCATGCGTCCCGGCAGCAACTCCGGCGCTCCTCTTGCGAGCGCGTGGGAACACTGGGACGCCAGCCTTCTCCGACACATAGCGCAGTACGGCTACTCCGCGCCGCAGGGCTCGCCAGAGGCGAACCTAGTCGCTTTCTTCCCGGGCTACCCGCTGCTCCTCCGAACGGTGCACGTGATAATTCCCTCATGGATCGGGGCCGAGATAGCCATCGCAAGCATTGCGAGTTTCTTCGCAATTCTGGGTCTCGTCCGCCTAGCTGAGGACTACAAGGCTGGGTCCGGCGCTAATGCGGCCTTGTTCTTCATAGTTGCACCGGCCGCGGTCTTCCTCTCGGTCGGCTATACCGAGCCGTTGTTCCTGGCCTTCGCGCTACCGAGCTGGCTTGCGGCGCGCCGCGGTTCCTGGGCCACGGCCTCCTTCCTCGCGACAGCCGCGTGCGCTGTCCGGGTCAA
>WNFD01021809.1_pt1 | contig 12825 bp, 11 predicted proteins | sample 5400491 | NCBI WGS metagenome assembly WNFD01 (sample SAMN13153343, study PRJNA577476) | soil metagenome | isolation source: 120 cm saprolite under Douglas fir tree site 2 hole 2 replicate 2 | place: USA:California | collected 2015-04-18 | reverse complement strand
GGCCCGGCGGCCTTAATCATGCCGTGACCGCCCGGGCGGGCCCCGATTATCGTCGTTCGGAGGACTGCGCCGGGCGAGGATGAATACCCTGCCCATCAGTGCTGGTCACGCGGCGGCGACCAGCGGCACCGAGTCCCGGAATGAGCGCAGGTCAGATCGGCGGCCATTTCCGGGGACATGCCGGCCTAGGTGCTGGCCACCGACGTGCCGGCCAGTCAGACTCGTGTCCTGGAGAGGACTCGCCCTTGGTTACGGGCAGCCAGGAAGGGACAGCGCGATAGGACAGCGCGAAAGGGACGCGGATGCAGGAGCTGCGACTCGTCGCAGTGAGCGAGGACGGCAGCTACGCGGTTCTCGTGGTTCCCGGTCGTAGCGGGCGTTTCGCGCTGCCCATCGATGAACGGCTCAGGACCGTGGCGCGAGGTCAGTTCTCCCGCCTCGCTCAGTACGAGATCGAAGTGGAGAGTCCGTTGCGACCCAAGGAGATCCAGGACCGTATCCGTGCTGGCGAAACTGCCGAGGAGATCGCCGATGCGGCTGGCCTGCCCGTCGAACGGATACGTAGGTTCGAGGGTCCGGTCCTGGCCGAGCGGGAGTTCCGGGCTAAGGAAGCACAGCGGGCGACGGTGCGGAGCCGCGAGTCGGGCCCGGGCCCTCGCCTCGGCGAGATCGTGACTGAGCGGCTCGCCGAGGCCGGCGCGGGAGTGGACGACGTTGACTGGGATTCCCGCAAGCGCCAGGACGGCAACTGGCAGATCCAGCTCGCGTACACGATGGCTGGCCGGATGTACATGGCCGAGTGGATTTATGACCCGAGAAGCAAGCACGTCATTCCCGATGACGACGAGGCGATCAGGCTCTGCCTAGGCGAAGCCGAATGGCCGGAGCCGCGCCAGCTCGCCAGGGCGGGACAGACGGCGACAGTGACGCCGATCGGGTCGCGGGCCGGCCTGGCTGGCGCGCATCAGCCGGACCCTCGGGCTCAATCGGACCATTCAGCTGGCCAAGAGGCGCTGCACCCGTCGCGCCAGGGACTGGCCGGCGCAGCCGCGGCGGGTTCGGTCCAGCCGCAGATCAGCCGCGCGGGGCGGCTCGCCGGGCATGCGGGCGAGGGAGCGCACCCGGCGAGGACCGCGGCGGCAGCAGGGGCCAGGGAGGGCCTCGAGCCCTCAGGGCTCGCAGGCCGCCGTGATGACGGGTCCGACCGTGACGCTGCGGGCTCCATCGGCCATGAGGTCGCGGCGAGCGCGGCGCTGGCTGACGGTGCCGGCCAGGACGCACCCAAGCCTGCGGCGGCCGAGGGACAGGCGGCACGGCCTTCCCGCCGCGGAAGCGGTCGCTCTCGGCGTTCGTCAGTACCGTCTTGGGATGAGATCATGTTCGGCAACTCCCGCCAGCCCGATTAGCGCTGAGGCGGTAGCCGCCATGGCATCTAGTACCCGTGCCGGGCGCGTAAGATCCGACGCGCGATGCTTTGCTGTCAGGGCCAGGCGGATACGGTCCGCCAACGCACCCTCGCACGACGGTTCCTGCGATGGCGCCGGCTATCGGGACTTGCTGCCGTGACGATCGTGGCGCCGTTGCTAAGCGGCTGCAGCTTGCTGGGCGGCCTGAGCGGCTCCCGGCAGGTCGCGCCCGCGTCAATGACCGTGACGAGCCCAGAATTCAGGACAGCCCTTCCGCTGCCGCCGCAATACACCTGCGCAGGCCCGGGTCTCAGTCCGCCCCTTTACTGGTCGGGAGCCTTCTCGCAGCAGCCACGATCGTTCGCGGTCGTCGTGGACGACGGCCAGGCGCCGATTACCCCGTTTGTGTACTGGATCGTGTTCGACATCAGCCCAACCACAACAGCTATTGCGCAGAACCGGCTCCCGACCGGTGCCAGGCAGGCACAGAATAGTGCGGGCACGGCTCGCTACGACCCGCCGTGCCCTAAGGAGGGCGCGGTCCATACGTATAGATTTACGGTCTATGCGCTGGATGCGTACCTCAAACTGCCGGACGGTACCGGCCTGCATGCGGCCTGGTCCGCGATAGCACGGCACGTAATCGCCGTGGGTCGGCTCACGGTGAAGGGCAGACAGTTGCCAGGAGGTCACTGAGGGTAAACAGAGCCGGGTAAACTTCTCGAATCTCCTGACACAGACCATAGCGCTCCGACACAATTGACATTTAACGATACGCCTGGGTTGTGATCAGTCCAGGGCGCTCGCGGCATCAGGGACGCTCGCGTAATGGCCGCGCGGGGGCCGGGTGAGCGTCATCCAAGGCCATACACCGCGATGGATGGTCCAATGCCCAAGACCGTGCTGATCATTCTGGCAGCCGTGGTCGCCCTGATTGTAATCGTCGTCCTCACTGGCATGCGTTACCTGCGAGCTGAAGACGACGACGACTTCGACGACGACGCTCCTGCCGAGCACGGCCGTGTGCGCAGCCGAGGCACCCACCCGACCCGCGAACAGCAGGCGCGCCCGCGCCCACGTCACGATGACGAAATGCCTGACGAGCCACGCAGGGAGCGGGTCGGCGCTGCTCGCGCCGCCAGACCGGGCGCGAGCTACAGCGGGGAACGGGGGCCAGATCGGCGTGGCGCTACCCGTGGGCAGGATCGCGGCTGGCGAGACGACGGCGGCGAGATGGCACGCGGCGGCGAGATGCCACGCAGCGACCGGGAGCTGGCGCCACAGCGGGATCAGCGCGCGGTCCGGGTAGGCCGGGGGGGCCACGCGGATATCAGCGAACCCATTGCTGCCAGCGCTAGGTCAGGCCATTCTCGGCCTGGCCGTGCCGCGAGCCGGCGAGCGGAAGAATTTGACAGTCAGCCAGGCCGGGTCACCGCCGCGACGAGGGTCTATGAGCGCGAGACCGCGGGCGGTCGCGAGCGCCGCGATGACATGGACCGGCTCGCCGGCAACGACGAGGCCGACTTTGCCGGCCGCCGCGGGACGCTGGACCATCGTGACGATCGCGACAGCCGTGATTCGCGCGACAGCCGTGGTTCGCGCGATAGTCGTGGTTCGCGCGACAGCCGTGATGAGAGGGACCGCAGGGAGGCACGTCCGGCTGCGAGCGTACGGGAGATCGGCGATCATGACGACCGGGACCGGCGGGATGCTACGCGCCCGAACGCACGACCCGATTCGCGCAAGAATGGCGCTCGGTCCGAACGGGGTGAGTTGCTTCCAGCGGTGAAGCCCCGCCAGGGCAAGAGCAAGCGCGACAGCGATGGCGGTGAAGCCCCGCCAGGGCAAGAGCAAGCGCGACAGCGATGGCGACTGGCCGACCAACGAATGGGATGAGCTCTCCGACGTCGACTACTGGGCTGAACTCGCCTCAGACAAGCCGCTCACTACGTCCGTCCCATCCGGGCAGGGGTCAAGGGCGCAGAGCCGTGAGTCGCGTCAGGACGCGCGACCCGACCCGGATCGTCACGAGCGTGCGGACGCCAGCGCAGGCTCGGAACTGGCGGTCAGGCAGCCAAATCGCCGGGAGCGCCAGCCCGGCCAGGCGCTTCTCCCAGCGGCGGCCCGCAAACCCGACCTGGCTGCATCCGCCAGGATCGCGGCATCCGACCGGCCCGAGACGGCCGACCGGAGTGCGGCAGCTGGCAGGCCTGCTGCTGCCAGGCCCGGGGCTGCCGGGCCCGGGGTTGCGGGGCCCGCCCCTGCCGATGACGACCCGCTGACAAGCCCGTCGTTTCCGAGGATCGAGGCCGACGACAGCCGGTCCTACCGCAGGACCAGAGCGGCCTCAGACGCCCGCCAGCCGGCCAGCCGGGAACCTGTCGCTCTTCAGGCGACGAGGAATGGCGGGCGCCGGCCTGCCGCGCAGGCTGAGTCGCACACGGCCTATCCGGCCGTGCCGCGGGTCGAGTCAGTCAGCGGGCTCGAGGGCGCCAGCCGCGGTTACCCCCGGTCCGGTGCTGGCGGCTCCGATTTCGAGGCGACGACAGCCGGCTATCCGAATTCAGCCGCCGACCCCACGTCTCCCGGCTACGGCCCGGCTGTTCCAGCCAGCTACCAGATGCCGGACGCGAGCGTGGCTGGCTACGAGCCGGCGACCGGAGGCTACTCCATGCCGACCGCCTCGCTGTCGGCTGACGCTATCGGCGGCTATCCGGTTCCGGCCGAGCCGCCGCACAGCGCACCCGTCAGTGGCTATCACGCACCGATTAGCTATCCGCCCGGCGGCGCCTCGGCCGCGGGATACTTGCCTCCTGTGCCCGGCAATCCGGCAGGAACAGGCGGCTACGGCGGTCAAGATCCTCCAACCAGCTATCCGAGTTCGGACCTCCCGGGCTATCGCACCGAGGCCGGAGCCGGTGCCCACCAGGCCGCGCTGCCGGGCTATCCGCCCGACTCCATCTCGGCGAGTTACCCCGGTACCGGCTACCCCGGTGCCGGCAGCTACTCGCTGCCCGCCCCGACGTCCGGTTATGACAGCGGGTATCAGGACCCGGCCGGAGGCTATCAGGGGTACCCGGGATCGGGTTCCTACTCCGGCGCGCACCTGCCTCCCGAGCCCGGGTACCAGGCTGGCGCCTACCCCGGCAGTGCCGAGCCGAGTTTCGGCGGGTCGCTGCCTGGCGGGTATGGCGACCTCGGCTATCCGGCGTACCCGGCGCCGGCTCCGCAGCCGCCTGGCTATCAGGACGCCGCGCATCAGGCAGGTCGCTATGACCCCGCCGGGTACCCAGCCCCAGTCCACGAGACCCCCGTCCACGAGACCCCAGTCCACGAGACCGATGGCTACGCAGGTGCCGACCCTTACGCCGTGGATCCGTACGGCCAGCCCGGATACGGCGGCACCGGATACTGACCGGCCGGAGCAATCTGGCGGCATGGTCGACGCGGGCGTATGCGAGCGTCTAGTCTCGGCGGGGTAGTCCGCCTGTTCCAGCTTGGCTGAAGGCCGACGCTTCCTGACAGACACCTGGAGCTGTTGATGACCGGAGTGCGAGTACTGGTCGGCACGCGCAAAGGCGCCTTCGTGCTGACGTCCGACGGCGCAAGAAATGTGTGGGACGTGAGCGGCCCGCACTTCGCTGGCTGGGAGATATACCACGCCAAGGGTTCCCCGGCCGACCCCGACCGGCTGTATCTGTCGCAGTCCACGGGCAGCGCTCCGACGACGGCGGCCAGAGCTGGCAGGCAGTCGGCAATGAGTTCAGCTATGACGGAGTCCCTGGCACGCACCAGTGGTACGACGGCACGCCACACCCGTGGGAGTTCGCCAGGGTCTGGCACCTAGAACCTTCGCTGCACGACCCCGATACGGTTTACGCCGGCGTAGAGGACGCAGCGCTGTTCCGCTCCGTCGACGGCGGGCAGCACTGGCAGGAACTGTCCGGCCTGCGCAATCACAAGACCGGCTCGCAGTGGCAGCCGGGTGCGGGTGGAATGTGCCTGCACACGATCCTGCTCGACCCGACCCGCGAGGGCCGGATGTTCGCTGCCATCTCAGCGGCGGGCGCGTTCCGCAGCGACGACTCGGGCGAGAACTGGCGTCCGGTCAACAAGGGACTGCATTCCGAGGGTGTCCCCGACCCCGAGGCCGAGGTCGGTCACTGCGTGCACCGGATCGCCATGCACCCGTCCCGGCCTGACGTGCTGTTCATGCAGAAGCACTGGGACGTCATGCGCAGCGATGACGCCGGCGCGAACTGGCGCGAGATCAGCGGTGACCTGCCGACCGACTTCGGTTTCCCGATCAGCGTGCACGCTCATGAGCCGGACACGGTCTACGTCGTTCCGATCACGAGCGACTCGCTGCACTTCCCGCCCGATGGCAGGCTGCGCGTATTCCGCAGCCGGACCGGCGGCAACGAGTGGGAGCCGCTGACCGACGGCCTGCCGCAGGAGAACTGCTACGTCAATGTGCTGCGTGACGCCATGGACGTGGACGCGCTTGACGACTGCGGCGTCTACTTCGGGACGACGGGCGGTCAGGTGTACGCGTCGGCGGACAGCGGCGACTCCTGGTCGGCCATCGTCAGGGATTTGCCGTCCGTGCTGTCGGTGGAGGTTCAGACCCTCTCATGATCAGGGTCGAACTTCCCGCGCATTTGCGGACGCTGGCCGGGGTGAGCGGGGAAGTGACGCTCGACCTAGTCGCAGAAGCGGCCTCGGTGGTAACGCTGGGTGACGCGCTCGACGCTCTCGAGGCCAGGTATCCGGTGCTGCGCGGCACAATGCGGGATCACCGCACTGGGCGTCGCCGCGCGTTCGTCAGGTTCTTCGCCTGCATGCAGGACCTGTCGCACGAGCCGGCCAACTTCCCGCTGCCCGAACCGGTGCTGGCTGGGAGTGAGCCGCTGCTAGTCGTCGGCGCTATGGCCGGCGGCTAAGCGCAAGGCTAATGGTGGAAGGCGGTGGTCTTCCTGCCCTCGCGCGGCAGCGGGCCGTCCAGGCCGTCCAGGTATCTGACCGAGTCGGCGATGTCATCGAGCAACGCATCGGCGAGATCCAGCGATAGGCCATTGCGCACCACGATCCGCTGCACGGTCACGTCGGACAGGTCATCGGGCATCGGGTAGGCAGGGACGAGCCAGCCGCGCTGGCGCAGCTGATTGCCCAAGTCGTACAGGTCCCAGTTGTCGGTAAAGCCACGCTTCATCCGCCACGCGAAGACCGGGATGTCGAGTCCGTCGCCCCACAGATCGAACGGCGCCATTTTGGCAATCTCGTCGGCGAGGTGCCTGGCCTCGCGGCCGAGGCGCAGGAAGTTGTAGTACTGCAGCAGCACCTGGGCGCCGGGCCGGGAGAAGTTCAGCGCGAACGTCGGCATCGACCCGCCCAGGTAGCTGACGTTGAAGACCAGGTCCTCGGGCAGGTACTCGGCCGACCGCCAGACCACCCAGCCGAGGCCTGGGTAGACCAGGCCGTACTTATGCGCGCTTGTGCTAATCGAATGCACCCGGCTCACCCTGAAGTCCCACTCCAACTCGGGCTGCAGGAACGGCGCGATGAAGGCGCCTGAAGCGCCGTCGACGTGGATCGGGATGTCCAGCCCGGTATCGGCCTGGATCCGGTCAAGCGCGGCGGCGATCGCCCGGACTGGCTCGTACATGCCCGTGTAGGTGACTCCCATGATCGCTACCACTCCGATGGTGTTCTCGTCGACGTAGGAAGCGAGATTGTGGCCGCCCAGCGTTCTGTTCTCCTCCGTGATCGGTACCAGCCGGGCCTCGGTGTCCCAATAGTTGGCGAACTTCTCCCAGCAAACCTGGACCGCTGAGCTCATGACGATGTTGGGCCTGTCGGCTGGCTTGCCCGCTGCACGGCGGGCTTGCTGCCAGCGGCGTTTGAGCGCGAGCCCGCCGAGCATGCAGGCCTCCGACGAGCCGATCGTCGACGTGCCGATCGCGCCGTGCGGATCGGGGGCGTGCCACAGTCTGGCCAGGATCTTCCAGCACCTGCTCTCGATCGCGGCAGTCGCCGGGTACTCGTCCTTGTCGATCATGTTCTTGTCGAACACCTCGGCATACAACTTCGACGCCGCCGGTTCCATCCAGGTGCTGACGAACGTGGCCAGGTTCAGGCGGGCATTCCCGTCGAGCATCGCCTCGTCGTGCACCACCTGGTATGCGGTCTCCGGCAGCATCGCGTCGTCGGCGAGTGCCAACCTGGGCCTCTCGGTGGCTTCTCCAGGCCGGGAGAAAAGGGGGTTGATCGCGATATTGCTGCGCCTCGGCGCCATGATCTCCTCCTAGGAGGGTGCTTTCTGTCCTTGTACTGGCGAGGATTACCGCGAGAACTCACCGGAAAGGGTTTACCCATGAAGACGGCCGAATTGCTCTCTGATGCGCTCGGCAGGGTGCGCGAGGTGGTCCATGATGTCACCAGTGGCCTGACGCCCGAGCAACTTGCGTGGCGCCCGCAGCCAGCGGCGAACTCAATCTGCTGGCTGATCTGGCACCTGACCAGGGTGCAGGACGACCACGTCTCCGAGGTTGCCGGCACCGAGCAGGTATGGACCGCCGCGGGCTGGGCCGACAGGTTCGGCCTTCCGTTTGACAAAGCGGCAACCGGCTGGGGACACACCGCAGATGAGGTCGGAGCGGTCAGGGTCGAGTCGGCCGACCTGCTGACCGGATATCACGATGCCGTCTTCGAGCAGTCGCTCCGCTTCGTCGGCACGCTCACTAACGCTGACCTTGACCGGATCGTCGACCGCCGCTGGGATCCTCCCGTGACGCTCGGCGTCCGGTTGATCAGCGTCATCGATGACGACGCCCAGCACGCGGGCCAGGCCGCCTACCTGCGCGGCCTAATCACTCGCGGGTAGCAGTCGGGACGGCGGCCGTCCCGCCCCCGGCGGGCCATGAGGCCGGCCGGTGAAGGTCGGCGAGGACGATAGACTCCGGCCCATGTTCCCTGTCCTGTCTGATAAGCCAGACACTGATTCGCTGGAGCGCGCGATCCTCGATTTTTGGGATCGTCAGGACATTTTCGCCAAGGTCAGGGCCGCCAATGCGGGGGGCCCGAGGTTCAGCTTCATCGACGGGCCGGTCACCGCGAACAAGGTCCTCGGCGTGCATACGGCGTGGGGCCGGACCCTGAAGGATGCCTTCCAGCGCTACAAGGCGATGCGCGGCTTCGACCAGCGCTACCAGAACGGCTTTGACTGCCAGGGCCTGTGGATCGAGGTCGGCGTCGAGAAGGAGCTAGGCCTCAACTCGAAGCGGGAAATCGAGGAGTACGGCCTCGAGGCGTTCGCGGCCAAGTGCCGAGAGGTCGTGGAGAAGTATGCCGCCGACCTGATCGCCGGCTCGGTCAGGCTCGGTCAGTGGATGGACTGGGGCAAGGACTACTACACCTTCTCCGATACGAACATCGAGTACATCTGGAAGTTCCTGCGCGTCGTGCACGAGCGGGGCTGGCTGTACATCGGGCACCGGCCGACCGAGTGGTGCCCGCGGTGCGGTACCTCGATCTCGGCCCATGAGTTGGTCGGCAGCTATGTGGAGCGATCCGACCCGTCGCTGTTCGTCCGCCTGCCGCTGATCGAGCGGCCCGGCGAAGCGCTGGTCATCTGGACCACGACGCCGTGGACGTTGCCGGCGAACGTGGCGGCCGCGGTCCGAGCGGACGCCGAGTACGGCCGGACCGCCGGCGGTGACTGGATGGCCGTACAGCGCGGCCAGGGCGAGACGTTCACCGAGGTGCTGCCGGGCTCCGAGCTTGTCGGCTGGCGGTACAGCGGCCCCTTCGACTACCTGCCACCCGGCGGCGGCGTCGAGCATCGCGTCGTGAGCTGGGACGAGGTCTCGATGGAGGACGGCACCGGCATCGTGCACATCGCGCCGGGCTGCGGCGCTGAAGACTTCGACCTCGGCAGAGCCTACGACCTTGCCGTGCTCAGTCCCGTCGACGAGTCAGGCAGGTTCTACCCCGAATACGGCTGGCTGGCTGGCATGTCCACCTCGGAGGCTGCCGACCAGATCATCAATGACCTGCGGCAACGCTCGCTGCTCGTTAGGTCCGGCCACATCACGCACCGTTATCCGGAGTGCTGGCGCTGCCATACGCCGTTGATCTTCCGGGTGTCCGACGACTGGTTCATCTCTGTCGATGCGATCAGGGAGCCGTTGCGGGAGGCGAACCGCGACGTCGAGTGGACCCCCGTGTACATGGGCAGCCGGATGGACGACTGGCTGGTCAACATGTCGGACTGGAACATCTCCCGGCGCAGGTACTACGGCCTGCCGCTGCCCTTCTACCCGTGTCCGTGCGGCCACCTGAACGTAATCGGATCCCGCGCTGAACTCGCGGAGCGGGCTACCACGCCGCTGACCGGGCTGAAGGAGTTGCGCAGGCCGTGGATCGACGCGATCAGGATTCGCTGTGCGGAGTGTGATCGCGAGGTGCAGCGGATCACTGAAGTCGGTGATGTCTGGCTGGACGCGGGCATCGTGCCATTCTCGACGCTGGGCTGGGAGAACCCAGAGTTCATCGAGGAGGGCTACGCGACCGGTGCGGCCAAGGGCCAGACCACCGCCGACCTGCCAGACCACGGCTACTGGGAGCAGTGGTTCCCAGCCGATTGGGTCTCCGAGATGCGCGAGCAGATCAGGCTGTGGTTCTACTCTCAGCTGTTCATGTCGGTTACGCTGACCGGCCGCGCGCCGTACCGGCAGGTACTCGGCTACGAGAAGATGCTGGACGAGCATGGCCGCGAGATGCACGGCTCGTGGGGGAATGCGATTACCGCCGATGAGGCGTTCGCGCGGATGGGCGCGGACGTCATGCGCTGGCAGTACTGCCAGCAGCCGCCGAACCAGAACCTGCTGTTCGGGTTCGGCCCTGGCAAGGAGATCCTGCGCAAGCTCCTCACGCTGTGGAACAGTGTCTCATTCCTGGCGAGTTACGCGAATACCTCGGACTTCACGCCCAGCTTGTCCGATCTCGCGATTACCGGCCAGGACGCCGCAGGCGCCGACCGTTGGCCGGGCATGCAGTTGCTCGACCGGTGGCTGCTCGCTCGTACGGCCCGGCTGGTCGCCGACGCCACTAGCGGCTACGAGCGGTACCTCACGGTCAACGTGGTCCGCGCCTTCGAGTCGTACCTGGACGACCTGTCCAACTGGTACATCAGGCGCTCCCGGCGCCGGTTCTGGAACAGCGACGAAGCGGCGTTGCGGACGCTGTGGACCAGCCTGGTGCAGTCGGTGCGGGTCATCGCGCCGGTGGCGCCCTTCCTGGCCGAGCACATGTGGCAGTCACTGGTCGTGGCTGTCTGCCCCGACGCGCCGGAGTCGGTGTTTCTGGCCGGCTGGCCGGAAGCCGGCCAGATCGATGACCGGCTGGTCGCGGACGTCGCCGCCGTGCGCCAAATCGTCGAACTCGGCCGTCGCGCGAGGGCGCAGTCGAAGCTGAAGCTGCGCCAGCCGCTGAGCACTCTGATCGTCGAGGGCGTCAACGACATCGAGGACTACCTCGCAGAGATCGCCGACGAGCTGCGGGTCAAGCAGGTCGCCCTGGACCGGATCGAGACGACCGGGCTGCGGGTGCGGCCGAACTTCCCCATGGTCGCACCGCGGCTGGGGGCCAGCATGCCCCTGGTCAAGAAGGCGCTCGACGCGGGCGAGTTCCGCGAGCTCGACGGCGGCAAATTCGAGGTGATGGGCTTCGTGCTCGAGCCGGAGGAGGTCGTGGTTGAGAGGCTCGAGAAGGCCGGGTGGGCGGTGGCGTCTGACGAGGGCGTGACGGTCGCGCTGGACACCAGGCTGGATGACGAGCTGCGGCGCGAAGGCCGGGTGTACGAGTTGATCCACCAGGTCAACACCATGCGCAAGGAGGCGGGCCTGGGCCTGTCCGACCGGATCGTGCTGTGGCTGCCGTCCTCCGACGCCGACCTGCTCGGCTACCGGGACTGGATAGCGGCCGAGGTTCTGGCCACTTCCATCGAGCTGTCGCCAGTGGATCAGCTGACCTTGAGCGCGCCCGAGCGATAGAGTCGGCTAAATGAGCCGAACGAGTCGACTTAGGGTATTTCGCGTTCCAGTTGTCCTTGATCGTCAAGATCGTGACTCTGATTGCCGTCACCGGATTCGCGATCGCCGTCCCCGCCTACGCGGCAGGTGCCCACCCGTCCGCGCCCGGCCCGGCCAGGCCGGCGGCCGACGCCCGCCCGGGCCTGGCCTTGTACGGGCCTGGCCTGATCGCGCCGCTGACCGGAATATCGCCGCGCACGGCCGCGCAGGCGGCGACGGCGTCGAGCACCTGCGTTCGCTACGCGACGCGGGCGGGCTGGGCCAACAACGGCTATTTCGCCGGAGACCTGGTCACGGCGGCCGCGATCTGCGCGGCCGAGAGCGCCGGCGACCCGAAGCTTTACGTCTGCGACAACGCGGCGGGCAAGGCAGTCGGGCACGGCGACTTTGTCCAAGGCCAGCCGGTGAAGTGCCCGCAGGGGACGGTGTCTTACGACCGCGGCCTCTGGCAGCTCAACAGCTCGGCCGCGTCGGGAACCAGCGACGCGTGCGCGTTCAATCCCGTCTGCAACGCCGGGGTGGCGTACCTGGCGTCCGGACGCGGAACGACCTTCGCGCCGTGGTCGTCCTACGACCAGGACGTCTATACCCCGTCTATCGACCCTGCTCAGACCGCGGTCACCCACCAGTCGGCGGGCACAGTGACCAGCGCGCTTCTCGGCGAGTGCCTGGTGCAGTCCAGGCAGGCCGTCGGGGCCAAGGTGGTCATCGCCAACTGCGGTAGCGGCGCGGCGAGTCAGCAGTGGTCGGTTAGCGGCGGCAAGCTGCGCTCGGGGTCGCTCTGCGCGGCGATCTCCTCCACCTCCGCCGCCAGCCCGGGCATCGTGCTCCGGCAGTGCGCGGCGCAGAGGATACAGCAATGGTCCGTCACCGGCCGATTTGAGCTGCGCAACAGTGGCGACGGGAAATGCCTCACCGACCCGGCCAGCAGCCTCACTGCTGGCACTCAGGTGAACGTCACCAGCTGCTCCAACGCCAAGAACCAGACCTGGTGGCTGCCGTGATCCCCGCGGCGACCATGATCCTGGTCGCCTGTGTGGGTCAGTCGCGGCGAATGATGATCGATCACGTCCCGGCATTTGAGATAGAAACGATTGCGCGCACCGGGGAGGTACCTTCTTGACCGTGCTGTCAGATCCCGCCGTTGCCGAACTCGGCGCGGCGCTCTATGCCGCCAGGCGCGCAGGCCTGCCGATCGAGCCGCTCACCGACACTCACGCTGCCATGTCGGTGACCGACGCCTACCGGGTGCAGCGTGACCTGGTGGCGCGGCTGCTGGCGGACGGGGACCGGGTAGTGGGTTACAAACTCGGCCTGACGAGCGCGCC
>WNFD01014246.1_pt1 | contig 12825 bp, 10 predicted proteins | sample 5400491 | NCBI WGS metagenome assembly WNFD01 (sample SAMN13153343, study PRJNA577476) | soil metagenome | isolation source: 120 cm saprolite under Douglas fir tree site 2 hole 2 replicate 2 | place: USA:California | collected 2015-04-18 | reverse complement strand
ACGAGGCGAACGTCGGCCGGTACAACGACATGGTGCGGGAGATGAGCCGCAGCTCGCAGTTCATCGTCATCACGCACAACAAGCGGACCATGGAGGGCTCGGACGCGCTGTACGGCGTCACCATGGAGGAGCCGGGCATTTCGAAGACGGTCAGCGTGAAGCTGTCCGCCCAGGCCGGCGCCGCGGCCTAGCACGCATTTCTGAGCAGCGCCGCCCTATCGGCGGCGGCTGATTGATCGGCGCCCACTCCTCGCCGCCCTCCTCGCGATGCTCCTCGTGCCGCTCGCGGCGCGCGCCGACGACACACGGCCGCCCGTCATCTCGGACGTGCGGGCCGCCCAGCGCGGCGGGCAGGTGCACATCGAGGCGCGCATCACGGACGAGACCGGGGTGCTGATGGCGACCTGCCACCACCGCTCCGGCGGGGGACGCTGGCTCGACGCGCCGATGACGAAGAGCGACTACGACGACACGTTCAAGGTGTCGTTCGACGCCGGCCCGGACACCGAGTACTGGATCGAGTCGAGCGACCTGCTGGGCAACGGGCCGTCGACGTACGGCGCGGCGGCGAAGCCGGTGGCGCTCGGAGCCTCGAGCCCGAAGGACGCCCAGGCCCAGCGCGAGCCGCCCGAGCCGCCCAAGCGGCGCGAGAACCGGCCCGCGAAGGTGGCGAGCAAGGCCGCGCCGCCCGTCATCGAGCACCACAAGCCGGGCGCCTCGCTTCCCGAAGGCAAGGAGGTCACGCTGCGCGCGCGCGTGCGCGGCGAGGCACCCATCGCCTTCAGCGGCGTGTTCCTGCGCAAGCCGGGCGACTCCGGGCCGCTGACGCGGCTCGCGCTCAACCGGGTCGAGGGCGAGAGCTACGAGGCGAAGATCCCGGCCGACAAGGCGCACGGCAACCTCGAGTACCTGCTCGCCGCCAAGGACGAGAACGGCAAACAGAGCTACGGCGGCGACGGGAGCCCGACCACCTGGTTCGCCATCAGCTTCAAGCCGCAGCAGCAGGCCCCGGTCGAGCAGCCGTTCAGCTTCGCGGTGAATCCGCCCGCGCGCGTCCAGCCGGGCCGCTCGCTCACGGTGCGCGCGCAGATCACCGGGCCCGGCGACGAGCCGAGCGTGCCGGGCAAGGCGCAGGTGCTGTGGCGCGGCAGCGACGGGCAGGAGCAGGTCACGGACATGCAGGCGGACGCGAGCGGAGGGCTGGGCGGCTTCAAGGCGGAGCTGCCGCCGCAGGCGCCCGGCGCGGTCTACTACCAGGTCGTCGCCTGCGACCCCTCGGGCAGCAAGTGCGCGGTGAGCACCGGGAGCAAGCGGAAGTGGCACGCGGTGGCCATCGCGGCGGCGCCGGGCGCGAAGCCCGCGGCCATCGATGCGGCGAGCAGCAAGGCGCCGGGGTCGCTGCCGGAGTAAGCCGGGCCGTGATGCTTGACGGGCGGCTACGCGCGGGGAAAGGTGCGCGGTCCTTCCGAGGTGCACGTGCTTCTCGCGCTCGCGCTCGACACCCAGACCATCGCCATCGCCGTCGCGCTGCTGATCGCGGCGGCGCTCCTCGTCGCGCTGTTCGCGCGCGCCGCGGTCGGCCGCCGCGCACCCGGGCCACCTGCGGAGCTTCCTCCGCCGAAGCCTGCCGAGCGGCCCCAGCCGGAGGCGCCGATCGCACCAGCGGCGCTGCCACCGGAGCGGCTCGCGCGCGAGCAACGCGCCGGCGAGCAGCTCCAGGATGCCCAGGATGCTCTCGCCGCGGCCGAGGCGCGGCTGTCTCGCGAGCCGGCGGCGCGTGCCGAGGTCGACCGCCGGAGGCGCGAGGTCGAAGGCGCGCAGCGGAAGCTCGAGTACGAGCGGCGGAAGATCGCGGAGGCGGAGGAGAAGGTCCGCCGCGAGGACGAAGCCGCTGCGCGCGCTCGAGCCGAGGCGGCGGCCCGGGCGGAGGAGGAGGCCCGCGTCGCGGCCGAGCGCGCCGCGCAGGAAGAGGCGCGCCGGAAGCTGGCCGAGGCCGAGGCGGGGCGGACGCTCGCGGAAGGCCTCGCCAAGACCCGCGGCGGCTTCATGGCGCGGCTCAACGCGTTCGTCGGCGCTGCCAAGGAGCTGGACGACGCGACGCTCGCCGAGTTGGAGGAGATCCTCTTCTCGGCGGACGTGGGCGTGCGCACCGCGACCCGCCTGCTCGACTCGGTCCGGGAGCGGCTCAAGCGGCGCGAGCTGTCCGACGTGTCGCGCGTGAAGGCGGGGCTGCGAGAGGAGGTGGAGCGGATCCTCTCGCTGGGCGTGGCGCCGGGCGAGTCCGGACACGGCGGCCTGCCCGACCTCCCGCCCGGCGCCGCGCCGCCGCAGGCGGTCATGGTGGTCGGCGTCAACGGGACCGGAAAGACCACCACCATCGGGAAGCTCGCCGCGCGTCTGAAGCAGTCGGGCAAGTCGGTGATCCTGGGCGCCGGCGACACGTTTCGCGCCGCCGCCGGCGAGCAGCTCGATGTCTGGGCCGACCGCGCCGGCGTGCCCATCGTGCGCGGGAAGGACGGCTCGGACCCCGGCGCGGTGCTCTTCGACGCGGTGACGCGCGCCAAGGCGGAGGGCATCCAGGTGGTGCTCTGCGACACCGCGGGCCGGCTCCACACCAAGGCGAATCTCATGGAGGAGCTGAAGCGACTCCAGCGGACCTTGCAGAAGGCGCACCCGGGCGCCCCGCACGAGATCCTGCTGGTGGTGGACGCGACCACCGGCCAGAACGCCATCGCCCAGGCGCGCCAGTTCCACGAGGCGCTGGGCGTCACCGGGTTCGTGCTGGCGAAGCTCGACGGCACCGCCAAGGGCGGCGTGATCATCGGGATCTGCGACGAGCTGAAGATCCCGGTCCGCTACGTCGGCGTCGGCGAGAAGGTCTCGGACCTGAAGCCCTTCGATCCGCACGAGTTCGTCGAGGCGCTGTTCAGCTAGCCCATCGACTCGAGTCGCTGCCGGTCAAGGTGGACCAGCGGGACCATCACGGTTCCGCGATGCAAGTGCCGCTTGGGCGTGACACGTAGTCTCTGCGCGAATCCACGGGTGCGAAGTTGGAGGCATAGCGCCCACTCGCACCGCTCGGCGCAAGGATTTCTTGTCCACCGGGCCGTAAAGCATACGCTCAAAGCATGCCGCTTTCGGAGGGTTCTCGATCCGATGTTGCCCTCGAAAACGTTCCGGGCCCGACCGTGGAAAGACGGGTCAAGGAACTGGATGGCCTGCGTGCGCTCGTTCTTGTCCGTATTTCAGATGCATCTACCTGGCCAGGGCGGAGGCGCATGGTTCGGGTACGCCGTGGACGTTTTCTTCGTGCTCTCTGCCTACCTGCTGGGCAGCCGGCTCCTCGCTGAGCGCGAAGCAACGGGGACGATTGATGTACGTAGGTTCTACAAGCGCTGCATCTTTCGCATCTGGCCCTTGTATTACATCGTGCTGGCTGTCGCGTGGGCGGTGTGCGGTCCAGCCGACAGGCGACTGATCCCGGCGTTTGCCGGGTTCTTCGGCAACTTCCTCGTCGGAGCGCAGGGACACTGGCCCGCGCCGATCCTTGTCCCTCTCTGGAGCCTGTGCGTGGAGGAGCAATTCTATGTGGCCGTCCCTTGGTTGGTACGGTCGCGCCGGACCTTGCGCATTGCGGCTTGGACGATCATCGTCACCAGCGCCCTGCTGCGTATCCCGTTCTTCTGGGCAGCCGTGCTCGGAGTGGGCGACTTGACCTGGTGCGCAGTGTTCCGCTTTGACGCACTGGGCGTCGGCTTGCTGCTGGCGACTGAGCCGAAGCTACCAAAGCTCTCAGCACCAATTCGGTGGGCTGTGCTTGCTGCCGGCGCTTACGGGATCGTCTACTGCTCTCAAGCAGGGATCCACCTCATGCCGCTCATCGCCATCAGTGCGGGAGTGATCGTTCTGGCCGCGCTCTCAGGTCCAGATGTTGTGCTAGGACATCCGCTGCTGACGTGGCTCGGCGAACGTTCCTACGGTTTGTACGTCCTTCATGCAATCGCTCTCACGTTCTTCAGATGGCAGGCGATGCCTGCACTTGTCGTCACGGTAGCATCGGCCGGCCTCTCCTACCGTTTCATAGAGCTACCCTGCATCGCCTATTCACGGAAATAGAATACAGTCTATTTGCCTCCCCAAGACTGGCCGAAGGTGAGCGATTCGGCGAACCCGGCGGCGGCGCGCACCGCGTCCAGGCCGGCGGGCTTCATCTCCACCGAGACCCAGCCGGAGTAGCCGATCTCGCGCAGCGCGGCCGCGATGGCGGGCGGGTCGAGGCTGCCGCCGGCGCGGACCGGCGCGAGGTCGGGTTCGCTCAAATGGACATGGCGGAGGACGTGGGCGCTCTTGCGGAGGCGCGCGGGGAAGTCCTCGCCAGCGAGCAGCGCGCAGGCGGCGTCGAGGTGGAGGCCGAACCCCGGCGAGGCGACCTCCTCGACCAGGCGCAGGGCTTCCTCGGACGTCGTGATGAAGTCAGCGCCGTAGCGGGGCGGGTTCGGCTCGATGCACACGCAGGTGCCAGCTGCCGCGGCGGCGGAGCCGAGCTCGCGAAAGAACTCGACTGCCGAGCGCCAGGCCTCCGCGGCCGGCAGCGCGCCGCGGGCTCGGTTGCGAGGCGACCCGAACACCAGCGCGCCGGCGCCGAGCCGGGCGCCCAGGCGCGCGACGCCGGACAGGTACTCCAGGGTGCGCTCCCGCGCCTCGCCGAAGACGGTCAGCTCCGGACGGCCGAAGAGCAGCGCCTGCATGGCGACGACCCGCAGGCCGCGCCGCTCCCAGGCTTCGCGGCAGGCGGCGACCTCCGCGTCGGTCGCCGCGTCGGGGCGCGGGAAAATCTTGGTGGGCGCGAGCTCGACTCCCTCGAATCCGTGCTCGCGCAGGATGCGCGCCGCCGCCTCGTCCTCGGGGGGCTCCCAGGCGATGGCGGACATGGCGAGCTTCACCGGCCCTGCTCCTCGCGGACGAACCGCTCGAGCCCGCGCAGCACCTCGTCGCGCGAGCGCAGGTACCCGTTTCGCCCGCCCCACAGCTCCGCGTGGCGGCTGCGCGCGTCGTAGCGCGCGGGCGCTCCGGCCGGAGCGCGCAGCTCGCGGCCGAAGCAGCGGGACGCGATCTCGCCCATCGCCAGCGGCTCGGTAGCCAGGTCGCCTTCTCGGCGTCCGTCCACAGCTCGCGCACGTCGTAGAACTGGTAGGTCGAGTCCGGGTGGATCTTCTCCACCTCGTTCTCGTGCAGCAGGTCGTACACCGCGTTCTTCTTCAGCCCCGGCCCGAACAGGCCGGGCAGCCGCAGGACCTGCGCGCCGAACCGATCCTCGCACAGCTCCTCGAGCATCCGCCGGTGGCGGCCGTAGGCATGGCGTGCATCGGCGGGCGCCGACTCGTCCACCCCGGCGGGAGCCTCGAACACGTCCACCGTGGAGACGAGCACGAACCGGTCCGCGCGCACCTCGCGCAGCACGGAGAGGAGACGCTCGATGCCGGCGAGGTCCGCTTCGGGATCGCGGTTCGCCTTCCACTTCTCCGCGCGCGCACCGGCGCAGGCGACGAGGTCGAAGCTCCGCCCGCGCAGCTCGTCGACGTTCGACGAGCTGACCAGCACGTCGAACAGGACCTGCCTTCGCAGGTTGCCGCCGACGAACCCGGTGTGGCCGATGAGCGCGCTCGTCACGGGTCGAACCTTCCCAGGCAGGCCGCCGCCAGCGCCTGCAGGACGGTGGCCACGCCTCGCAGCCCGCGGATCTTCGAGGGCACCTGTCCGCGTGGATACTCGCGCCGCACGGGCACCTCGACCACCTTGAAGCCGAGCCGCGCGGCGCGGATCGACAGGTAGTAGTGCAGCTCGTAACCGCGGAACACGTCGCGGAACGGCGCCACCCGCTCGTCCCGCAGGAAGCGCGCGCTGTACGCGCGGAAGCCGTTCGTCGTGTCGGTGTACCAGTAGCCGGCGGCGAGCGAGATGGCGGGCGCGTGCAGGAGCCGCACGCCCGCCTCGCGCAGGACGGGCGTGTTGACCCCCTCGCCTCCGGGCAGGTACCGCGAGCCCTGCACGAAGTCGGCGCCCCGCGCCAGCTCGTCGAGGAACATGGGCAGCGCGGAGGTGTCGTCCTTGTCGCTTCCGTCCACCAGCACGACGCCCTGGTAGCCCTGCTCGAGCGCCCAGGCGAGGCCCATCCGGAGCTGCGCGCCGAGCCGGCCGGGGCCCGTCTTCACCAGCAGCGCGCGCACGCCGGCCTCGCGCAGCGCGGCCGGATCCGTGCTGCCGTCCGTGCTCCCGCCGTCCGCGACGACCACGTCGGCGAGGTCCATCTGCCCCTGCATCTTCGCCAGCTGGCGGCGGAAGCGCCCGTCTTCGTCCAGCACGGGGATGCAGAGGCAGTGGCGCGTGCGCCTGGGGAAGAACTCGTGCGCCTCGTACGCCGGGACCTGCCAGCTCACCTCGACTCCCGCACCACGTTGCGGCGCTCGGCGCTGGGCACCATCACCGAGCTGTTGGCCTCCTCGGCGATGTAGTACAGCGGCCGCTCGCGCGTCTCGTCGAGGATGCGGCCGACGTACTCGGTGACCACCGCCAGGATGAGGAAGAGGAGCAGGAACATCCCGGCGTTCTGCAGGGAGAGCGTCATCCAGCCTTCGGCCACGCGCGTCTTGAAGATGCGCACGGCGAACACGTAGCCGATGTACACGAGGTTGAGGAACGCGGCGCCGAGAGCGATCCAGCCCACCATGCGCAGCGGCCGGGTGGAGTTTCCCACGATCACCGCGAGCGCGGTGTCGGCCGCGTCGAACAGGCTCTCGCGCGGGGGGCGGCCGCTGCGCGAGATGGGCCGGTACTCCACCGTGCGCGTCTCGTACCCGATGTAGGGCGTCAGCGCGCGCAGGTAGCGGTGCCGGTCCTTGATCTCCACGATCGCGTTCACCGCCTGCCGCGGCAACGCGCGGAGCTGCGTCGAGTGCGGCTGGATGGGCACGTCGAGAAGGCTCCGGCACATCCAGTAGAAGGCGCGCGCGCCGGACTCGCGCAAGAAGCCCCTGCGCCGCGAAGGCGCGATGCCGTAGACGGCGGCGTTGTCGCGGCGCGCCAGCTCGACGAGCTGAGGGATCAGGTCGGGCGGATCGGTCTCGGCGCTCAAAGTCACCACCACGTCCCCGATGGCGCTCTCCAGGCCGGCGGTGATCGCCACGTCCAGCCCGAACGCGCGCGAGAGGCGGAGCAGGCGGACCCCCTCGTACCGCCCGAGCAGCTCCTTGACGCGCGCGGTTGTGCCGTCGCGCGAGCCGTCGTCGACCAGCACGATCTCCCAGTTCTCGTAGTTGGCGCGCAGCACGCGGGTCAGGTCCTCGAGCAGGGACTCGACCAGGGCGCGCTCGTCGCGCAGGCGGCAGACCACCGAGACGAAGATGGAGGACACCGCGGTCACGCCGCCGCCTCCCGCAAGAGGCCGTCCAGCTCGCGCGGCAGATCGTAGACGTTGTCGATCTTCCCCCCCATCACCGACACCAGCCCGGGCAGCTCGCCGCAGCGCTTGAAGAGGATGGGGCGCGAGTCGTCATGCTCGGATTGTGGCAGCACGGTCTTCACCTCGAACAGGGAGCGGACGTGGCGCGCCATCGACAGGGCGGGAAGATACCGCTGCGCGTCCTTGAGCATGTGCGGGAAGCGCGACCCGGACGGCGGGGGCGGCGGTGCCGCGGGCGCGGCCCGCTCCTCCCAGGCGAAGTGCGGCGTGTAGCGCACGTGGGTGAGCGAGTGGAGGCGCTGCGCCGGAAAAGGCATCAACGAGAAGAAGGGGCCGCACATCACGGTGACCGCGCAGCCCCGCAGGGCCGGCGGCGGCTCGACCAGCGCCACCTCGGCGAGCTCGTGGCGCAGCGGCACGCAGCGCGCGCCGGAGGCGGCCAGCAGCTCGTTCACCGACGAATAGGTGCAGTTGAACATCCAGCTCGCGCGCAGCACCCCGCGGTCGGTGTGCAGCTCGCCGGTGGCGGCACGCAGCGCGCGCGTGGCGAGCTGCACCTCGACGCGCGCGTCCTGCAGACGCTCGCGCACCGCCGCCCGCAGCAGCTCCACGTCGAAGGCGTGCTCCTCGACCTCGTACACCTTCTCGACCAGCTCGGCGTCGAACCAGGCGCGGACCTCGGCGGGGGCCGGCGCGAGGCGCGCGCCGATGCGGTGGCAGAAGGTCTCGAACTGGCGCGCGGTGACGTGGCTCTGCCGCCGCGCGACCGCGTAGTAGTGGCGGAAGGAGCGGTCGATGCAGGGGGCGAACTCGGCGACGAAACGCGGGTAGTTGAGGCGCGACCGCAGCGCGGTGAGGATGCTGCGCGGGTAGTGGTAGCCGCCGTGCACGCGGGCCTGGTTGTTGGCCGAGGCGCGCAGCAGCAGATCGGCCTCGCGCTCCACCAGGGTGACGCGCTCGCCGCGCTCGCGGAGCGCGAGGGCCAGGCTGCACCCGAAGAATCCCCCGCCGATGACGACCGCCGCCATGGCCACGGTCTGCCTCAGCCGCGCACCCGCTGTCCAGTCTGTCTGTTACAGTCGAGGTCCATGTCGGAATCGCCCGCGCCGGAAACCGCCACCCTGCTGCTCGTCGACGACGAGCCGGCGAACCTCGATTCGCTGGAGCGGATCTTCGCCCGGGAGGGCTACCGCACGCTGCGGGCCGAGAGCGGTTCGGCGGCCCTGGATGTGCTCCGCGGCGAGCCGGTCGACGTGGTGCTGACGGATCTCATGATGCCCGGCCTCTCCGGGCAGGAGCTGCTCAAGGGAGTGCGCGCGGTCGCGCCCGAGGCGGAGGTGGTCCTGATGACCGCCTACGGGACGGTCGAGGCCGCCGTCGCCGCGATGAAGGACGGCGCGTACGACTTCCTCACCAAGCCGCTCAAGCGGCACGCCGTGCTCAAGAGCGTGGCGCAGGCGCTGGAGAAGCGCCGCCTCCTGCGGGAGAACAAGCAGCTGCGCGCCCGCCTCGCGGGCAGCGCCTCGCCCATCGTGGGGCAGAGCCCGCCGCTGCGCGCGACGCTGGACGTGATCCGGCAGGCAGCGCCCAGCTCCGCGACCGTGCTCCTCCTCGGCGAGAGCGGGACCGGCAAGGAGCTGTTCGCCCGCGCCCTGCACGAGCACTCCGGGCGCGCGCAGGGCCCGTTCGTACCGATCAACTGCGCCGCGATCCCCGAGACGATCCTGGAGAGCGAGCTGTTCGGATACGAGCGCGGCGCGTTCACCGGCGCCACGCAGCGCAAGGAAGGGCGCATCGAGCGGGCGCAGGCGGGCACGCTCTTCCTGGACGAGGTGGGCGAGCTGTCGCCGGCGGTCCAGGTGAAGCTCCTGCGCTTCCTCCAGGAGGGCGAGATCGAGCGGCTCGGCGGCGCGGCGGCGATCAAGGTCGATTGCCGGGTAGTCGCCGCCACCAACCGGGACCTCGCCGCGCGCGTGAAAGAGGGCCGCTTCCGCGAGGACCTCTTCTACCGGCTCAACGTCATCCAGGTGGTGCTGCCGCCGCTCCGCGATCGCGTCGAGGACGTGCCGCTGCTCGCGGACCACTTCGTCGCGCGGTATGCGGCGAAGAACGCCAAGCCGGTCCGCGCGCTCACTCCCGCGGCGCTGGAGGCGCTCGAGGCCTACTCGTGGCCGGGCAACGTGCGCGAGCTGGAGAACGCGATCGAGCGCGCGGTGGTGCTCTCGCAGGGGGCCGAGCTGGACGTGGACGCGCTGCCGCAGGCGGTCCAGAACGCGGCGCGCGCCGGGCCGCGGCCCGCCATCCCCGCTGCGCTGGAAGGCCGCACGCTGACCATCCCGCTGGGAACGCCGATGGAGGAGATCGAGCTGCGCGTGATCCGCGAGACGCTGCGACACACCAAGGGCGACAAGAACCTCGCCGCGCAGCTCCTCGGGATCGCCGCGCGGACGATCTACCGGAAGCTCCCGAAGGACTCCTGACAATTTGTCACCGCGCCTACGGGCGCGGTTGCCACCTTGTCGCGCGGCGCCTGCCCGCCCGCCCCTCGCCGAGCGACGCCCCGGCTCGCGGCCGGCGGAATCATGGCATGCGCCTTGCTGTTTCGCCCTCCCGTGGAGATCGCTCTCCAGAGGTACTCGTGGGTGGGCACGCTGGTCGCGGCGGTGCTCGGCGCCTACCTCTGCGCGCGCATCGTGAACACGGTCGCGGCCAGCGCCATCGCGCCCAAGCCCGCGCTGCTGCAGCAGTCCGTCGGCGCGTCTCCGCAGGCGGCGCAGATGCCCCCGCGCGCGGAGCTGGACGCGGAACGGCTGGCGAAGACGTTCGATCTGCCTCTGCCCAAGCCGGCCAGCGAGAGCGCCGCCGAAGCCCGGCCGGCGAAGCCCGCCTGGGACAGGACGCCGGTGCGGTCCTCGCTGCACGGGAACCTGGTGTCGACCGCGCTCGCCAATCCGCCGCGCTACTCGCTCTGCCAGCTCACCAACAGCGACATCAACGAGACGCTGGTCTACGCCATCGGCGACAAGTTCATGGCCGCCAGCATCTACGCGATCGAGAAGGATCGCGTGCTGCTCGACAACGAGGGCCGCAACGAATACATCGACAACAGCGCCGCCGCGCCTCCGAACCTGGGCTTCTCGCCGATACCGCAGCTGGGGCAGCCCGCGGCGCAGAACGACGTCCGGCAGCTCTCCGAGAACCAGTACGTGCTGGCCAAGTCGACCGTGAACGGCGCGCTCAGCGACCTCTCGCAGCTCGCCACGCAGGCGCGCATCGTGCCGTCCTTCAAGAACGGCGTGGCGAACGGGTTCAAGCTCTTCTCGATCGTCCCCGACTCGCTGTACTCGAAGATCGGGATCCAGAACGGCGACGTGATCCGCCGCATCAACGGCTACGAGATGAACAGCCCCGACAAGGCGCTGGAGATCTACCAGAAGCTCCGCGACGCCAACCGCATCGAGGTCGAGATCGAGCGGCGCGGGGACACGATCCGCAAGTCCTACTCCATCGAGTAAGGAACGCGATGCGAACGACCGCCCTGCTCCTCCTGGCCGCCATCGCCGCAGATCCCGTCCGCGCCCAGTCCGGTCCCGAGGACGCGCCTCCGCCGCAGCGCCCCGGGCAGCCGCCCCTGCGGCCCGCCACGAGGCGCGCCGGGCAGGCGGAGGAAGGCGCGCAGCGCCCCGCCCGCGCCGCGCCCGCCCAGCCGCCGGCGACGCCTCCGGCCACCAACCGGCCGGCGATCGCGCCCCAGCGGACCATCACGCCACAGGCGCCGCCGCAGACGCGCGCCACCCAGCCTCGCCCGGTCGAGCCCATCGAAGCCAAGGACGCCGCCAAGAGATCGACCGGCGTGATGATGAACTTCGACAAGCGCGACCTGGTCGAGGTGATCCAGTTCGTCTCCAACTATACGCAGCGCAACTTCATCCTGCCCGAGCGCGTCTCGGGGAAGATCACCATCCTCTCCAACCGCTCCATCCCGCCCGACGAGGTGTGGAACGTCTTCGTGGCGGCCCTGGACGCGAACAACTGGGCGGTCTACCCCATCGGCCACTACTGGAAGCTCTCCGAGAAGAAGCAGTCGGCGCGCGCGAACATCCCCACCTACCTGGAGCCGGGGCAGGAAGCGCCGCCCATCGAGCAGATGGTCACCAAGCTGTTCAAGCTTCGCTACGTCGAAGCCGACCAGATGCGGAACACGCTCAACCAGTTCACCAGCCGCGACAGCGATTTCCAGATCTTCCCGCCCGACACGCTGATCATCAGCGACCTGGGCCTGAACATGCGCAGGCTCGAGCGGCTCATCGAGCAGCTCGATCAGCCGGGCGGCACGGAAGAGATCCACATCGTGCAGGTGCAGTACGCCAGCGCGCAGGCGCTGCAGCAGAAGCTGCAGGAGATCTTCACCCAGCAAGGCCGTCCGGGCGTGCCGCGCGCCCTGGGCATCGCCGAAGTGCAGCCGCAGCCGGGGCAGCCGGCCATCCCCGCCGCGCAGCTCGCGCAGCAGCAGTCCGGCGGCGGCGGCGGGCCGGTGACGGTCAGCAAGATCATCGCGGAGGAGCGCACGAACAAGCTGATCGTGATCGCCGGCGCCCGCTCGTTCTCCCGGGTGCTCGAGCTGATCCGGCAGCTCGACGTCCCGGCCGGCGGCGGCGGCGTGAACGTCTACTACCTGCAGAACGCGAAGGCCGAAGACGTGGCGACCACGCTGCAGGCGCTGGCCCAGGGCGTGACGGCACGGCGCACGACGGGCGGACCGACGCCGAGCCCGATGGGCGGATACGTCCCTCCCGCGCCCGCCCCGGGCGGCGGGCCCCAGGGCGCCGCGACCGCCGAGCTGTTCAGCGGCGAGGTGAAGATCACCGCCGACAAGACCACCAACTCGCTGGTGATCATCGCCAGCGCGTCCGATTACCGGAACCTCACCAAGGTGATCGAGAAGCTCGACATCGCGCGGCGCGAGGTGCTGGTCGAGGCGGTGATCATGGAGGTGAGCCTGCAGGACGAGCTCAAGATCGGCGCCTCCGCGCACGCAGGAACGGTGATCGACAACCTGACCATCCGGAACGCGAGCGGGGCCGCGCCGCTCGTCTTCGGCAGCGAGCTGGGCGGCATCAACTCCCTGTTCGGCATCACCAGCCTCACCAACCTGAGCGGCTTCCTCGCCGGCCTGCAAGGGCCTCCCATCACCGTGCCGGGGCTCGGAGTCACGCTGCCGTCGCTCGCGGTGCTGGTCAACGCGCTGCAGACCTCGAGCGACGTCAACGTCATCAGCACGCCGCACGTCACCATGGTGGACAACACCGAAGGCGAGATCACCGTCGGGCAGAACGTTCCGTTCCAGGCGGCCTATGCCCCCAACG
>WNFD01011886.1_pt1 | contig 12825 bp, 11 predicted proteins | sample 5400491 | NCBI WGS metagenome assembly WNFD01 (sample SAMN13153343, study PRJNA577476) | soil metagenome | isolation source: 120 cm saprolite under Douglas fir tree site 2 hole 2 replicate 2 | place: USA:California | collected 2015-04-18 | reverse complement strand
GAGCGCCGCTTGTCCCTTCGCAAACCACGCTCGAGGATCTTCTCTCGCGGCCGCGGTGGTTTGCGAATTCCTCGACTCCTGCTTGCTCAGTTCTTTGGCTGCGGCAGGGCATTCGCAAACAAGCGTCCCTGTGCCCACGCCAAGCACGCCCATCGGCAGCAATATTACGAAGTAAATCAAAAATCGCGCCCGCATCGGCACTTAGTCTCCGGCAGTGCCACGGAGATTTCAAGGAGCGGACCCGCCTGGCCAAGGGGAGCCCGCGTTACCCCTGCCTCCTCTGGCTCATTTTCCACTGTTCCGTCCTTGCCGCGAATTTACCTCTTGACACAAACCAAACATTGCCGTATTAACTCGTTTTAATAAATACATTCGGTGCGTTTCCTGCGGTCGTCGAGTGGTGGGGCAGCGGTGTCCAATGAAGAGCTTACCGCAAGCGGCAGTTTCAGGGGTGACCGCTTTGGCCGCGTTCGCCGTGCCCTCACGTCTTTTTCTCTCCCCAATTTCGAGAATCTCGGAGGTTTTACCGTGATGGGAAACTCTAATCCTTTGCATCATCGAAAGAACTTTCTTGGAGCCGCCTGCGTGCTCCTGGCCACGATGCTGCTTGCGCTTTGCCTTCCCCTCGCTTCGCGCGCACAGGACACTGGCTATATCGGCGGCACGGTAACCGACAAATCCGGTGCCGCCGTGGTGGGCGCCGAAGTGGTCATCACAAATGCGGCTGGCAGCCTCACGCGCGCCACCACCACCAACGCCGATGGCGCCTACGTGCTCGCCGCCTTGCCCGGCGACACCTACAACCTCGCTGTGACCGCTAAGGGCTTTCAGAAATTCACCGCGCAAAAAATCGTTCTGAACGTTGCCGAAAAGGCCCGCATCGACGTGCAACTCACCGTCGGCTCCATCACTGAGGAAGTCGTGGTCACGGGCGAGAGTGTGGCTCAAGTGGAAACCACTTCTTCTGATCTCACCAGCACCATCACCGGCAAGCAGATCGATCAACTGGTTCTGAACGGTCGCAATTTCACTCAGCTCGTTAATCTCGCCCCGGGTGTCGTGAACCAGACGGGCCAGGACGAAGGCACCGTGGGGGTCTATGGAAACGTGGCGTACAGCATGAACGGTGGCCGCACGGAGTATAATAACTGGGAACTTGACGGTGGCGATAACATGGACAACGGCAGCAATGCCACGCTGAACGTCTACCCCAACCCGGAAGCCATTGCCGAGTTTAAGGTCCTCACTTCCAACTACGGCGCGCAATATGGCCGCAACGGTTCCGGTACCGTGGAAGTCGAGACCAAATCCGGCGGTACTTCCTTCCACGGCAGCGCTTTCGAATACCTGCGCAACGAAGTCTTCAACGCCCGTTCCTGGGATCAAGGCTCCGACATAACGCAGCCCAAGGCCCCGTACAAGAAGCATGACTTTGGCTACACCATCGGTGGCCCGGTTTTCATTCCCGACCGCTACAACGCCGACAAGAAAAAGACCTTCTTCTTCTTTTCAGAAGAATGGCGGCGGGAGAAGAACCCCTCCACGATTCTTCAGAACGTTCCTTCGGATGCCGAGCGCACCGGAAATTTCTCCGTTCTCTGCGTCCATCAGCCCTCTGATTGCCCAACTGGCTCGCAAGTCAGTGGCAATAAAGTAGTGCCAAGTGCGGTTGGCACGGCACTCCTGGCGCTCATCCCGCACGCCAACACAACGAATGGTGTATTTGCCGACGGGACGCCAATTCCTGCTGTCTCTCAGACCGTGTCGACGCCGACGACTTGGCGCGAAGAACTGGTTCGCATCGATCACAACCTCACAAACAACTACCGCCTAACGTTTCGCTACATCCATGATTCCTGGCAAACTGTGGTGCCCAATCCGCTATGGGGCAACGGTACGTCCCAATTCCAGGACATACAAACAAAATTCGTAGGGCCGGGGTCGAGCTTCGTAGCCCGCCTGACGGCGAATGTTACGCCCACACTGTTGAATGAATTTGTAGCCAGCTACACCGCCGACCATATTTTCCTCACCGCCCTCAACAATCCAGCGCTCCCCTCCCCTTTCCCGATGGGCACGCTGTTCCCCAATCAGAAGCCCTTATTCGGTGGGAAACTCCCATCGATCGAGCTCAAAAGCAACGTCGCGTACGGCGGAGGCGGGGATTCACGCCTCGCCCAGGACACCGGCTACTTCCCCTGGAACAACGCCAACCCTGTCTACACCTATCGCGACAATGTGACGAAGCTTCTCGGCACGCACACATTAACGTTCGGTGCCTATTCGGCGTTCGCGCAAAAGAATGAACAAAACTCTCCCGACGTGCAGGGGATTTTGACCTTCGACTCAAACAACACCACCGTTAGTACGGGAAACTCCCTTGCCGATTTGTTGCTGGGGAACATCGCAAAATACAAACAGTGGAGCGTAGAGGCCAAGTATTACAACCGCTATAGGATCGTAGAGCCGTATTTCCAGGACGACTGGCGCATAAACAAGCGCTTGACACTCAACCTAGGGCTGCGCCTTAGCCTTTTTGGAACGTACCGCGAACGTTACAGGCAGGCGTTCAACTTCGAACCCAGTGCGTTCAACCCCGCCAATAAGCCTACGATTGATACGAGCGGAACAGCAACGGATGGATCTTTGGTTAAGGGGACCGGGAATCCGCTGAACGGTATTGTTCAGTGCGGGGGATCGGGAGGACCTACCACGCCGCTGCCGGGATACCCGTCAAATGTAGGAGCTTCATCGTCCGCTGGCTGTCTCAAGGGACATCTATTCAACCCGGCGCCCCGCCTCGGCTTCGCGTTTGACCCCAAGGGCGATGGCAAAATGGCCATCCGAGGCGGCTATGGCATCTTCTTTGAGCACACAAACGGCAACGAAGGCAATACCGAGTCTCTCGAGGGTTCCCCGCCTCTCGTACTCACCGCCAAGCAGTTTAATGCCCCCGGCTATGGCAGCATCGGCGGAGGGTTGCTTTTTCCGCTGGCAGTCACTTCCATCCCCAACAAGGCCGTATGGCCATATGTCCAGCAATGGCACCTGGATGTCCAGAAGGAACTCCCCTCGCATATCGTGGCCACCGTTTCCTACGTGGGCAGCAAAGGCACGCATTTGACCCTCCTCAATAACTCCAACCAGCTCCGGCCCGTACCTGCTTCGGCGAATCCGTACAAGCCAGGCGAGGCTATCGACGCTAACGGTCACGATGACTGCGCGACTTCGAAGACTCCAAGCGGTGTGGCTATCACTGGGCAGGCATTGATAAATCTCGGGGTAGCCTGCGGAGGCAACGCAGATGTCCAGCGGACCGGGTTCCCGGGTCTCGGCGATATCTCTCGGCTCGAGGATACAGCGGATTCGATCTACCACGCCTTGCAGGTCTCCGCGCGTCGCACAGTTGGTGATCTGACGTTGAGCCTCGGCTACACCTACAGCCACGCCATTGACGATTCGTCCGACCGGTTTGATAATAACTTGGTTAATTCTTTCGACATCCGTGGAAACCGGGCCAGCTCCAGTTTCGATCAGCGCCATAACCTGGCGATCAGCTACGTTTACGGCCTGCCATTTTTCCGCGGTTCGGGCCTAGCCAACAAAGTCCTCGGCGGCTGGCAGGTCTCCGGCATCACCATTGCCCAGACCGGCACTCCGTTCAGCGTGACCAATGGGACGGATTTCGGCGATAACGCTGGAGTTGGCAACGGCGTGGCCACGGCGGGCTCTCGTCCGGACCTGGTGGGCAACCCTCATTCCGGTTTCTCTCCGAATCAGGAGCCTGGCACGTTCGGACCGCTCTTTTACAATCCCGCTGCATTCGCAATTCCCAGGGGGCTTACGTTCGGCAACGTTGGGCGGAACAGTCTGTATTTGCCCGGTCGCCTGAACTTTGACTTCGGTCTCTTCAAACGATTTCCGATTAACGAGAAAACAGGGTTCGACTTCCGGTGGGAGAACTTCAACATCTTTAACCACACGCAATTCGGAAATGGAACAGGTTCCATCAGTTCCGCGCTCGGCAACTCGGACTTTTTGCATCTTACCAGCGCACACGCGCCGCGCCGCATGCAGTTCGGCCTGCGCTTCTACTTCTGACCTGGCAATTGGACATGGAAGGGCGGCGTTTCGAAACACCGCCCTTCTGTTTTTTCTGCAGAGAAATGTTTCCTTTCCCGCTCGGAGTAGTAAAATGCGGCCCATGGACCGACGTACATTTCTCCAAACTTCTATCGCCACAACCATTGCCTCTTCCTTTTCGCTTCGCGCTTTCGCCGCCGAGCGCAAGATCGATCGCATCGGCCTGCAGCTTTACACCGTGCGCGACGCCATGAAAACCGACTTCGAAGGCACTATCTTGGCCCGAAACTCTCGACGCCGCGAAAATTGTCGGCCACAGCTACGTTATTTGCCCGTGGATTGACGAGAAGCAGCGCAAAGAGCCCGGCGGCTGGAAGCGTGCCGCCGATTTATTCAATCGCGCCGGCGAAGCCAGCCAGAAAGCTGGCGTCCAGTTCGGCTACCACAACCACTCGTTCGAATTCGAGCCCGCCGATTCGCTTGGCGGCAAACTCCCTTACGATTTTTTCCTCGCCGAATTGGATCCCAAACTCGTTTCCATGGAACTCGACCTCTGCTGGATCAGTGTGGCCGGCAAAGATCCTCTGACCTACTTCGAGAAATATCCCGGCCGTTTCCCCCTCGTCCACGTAAAAGACTTTGTGAAGGACCCCGCCGCCACGAGCAGTTTCAGCGGTGCGACCGGTCCGTCAGTCAAATTTACTGGGCGGCTAGCCGATGTTGGACAGGGCTCCATTGATTGGAAACGCATCTTCGCGCATTCCGAAAAAGCCGGCATCAAGCATTATTTCGTTGAAAACGACGAGCCGAAATCCGCTTTCGACGACATCAAGATCAGCTACGACTATCTTCACAACTTGCAGTTTTGATTTCCCTTTGTAGGGCGCTCCGGCCGGGTCGGAGCGCCCCTGATTGGCCTGATCCTCATTAGGAGAGACTCGCAATGAATCCGCGCAAATGGCTTTCCATCCTCGCGCTAGCTGCCGCACCTGTCTTGCTCGCCTTCGCCGCGCTTCCGCAAAGAGACGCGTGGAAGCCTCTCTTCAATGGCAAGGACCTCACCGGTTGGAAGCATGTCGGTCCGGGCAGCATGACCGTGGAAGACGGCCTCATTCAAACGCATGGCGGCATGGGCCTCCTCTACTGGACCGGCGGAAAGCTCGGCGACTGCCGCATCCGCGTCGTCTACAAAATGCGCGACTTCAACGACAATTCCGGCGTCTTCATTCGGATTCCCATCGAGCCGCGCGAAGAATGGATGCCCGTCCATTACGGCTACGAAGTCCAGATCGATAATCATCCCGAAGATTCGAAAGAGGACGAATATCACGTCACCGGCACGCTTTATTCGCTCACCAAGCCCCTCGCCAAGCCCGGCAAGCCCGGTCCCGAGTGGAACACCATGATCATCACCCTGGATGGCCCGCGCACCAGCGTCGTCCTTAACGACGTCACCGTCACCGACTACACCGAAGGCCAGCCCGTCCCCGAGCGCAAATTCAAGTTCGAACCGCAGCGCGGCACGCGCCCCAACCAGGGCTACATCGGTTTGCAAAATCACAGCGACAACGACATCGTCTTTTTCAAAGAAGTCAGCGTCCAGCCGCTGCGCTGAATTTTCTCTGCTTTAGCTCAGGCCGGAATTTATCCCGGCCCTGTCGGGAGGCCTGAGGCTTTTCGTCGCAATCGTCGGCGACTTTTGGTTTTGGACTTTCGACTTTTAACTTTCAACCTTCGACTTTCAATTTCCTCCAGGAGCGCAAAATGAAAAAAGATTTTTCCCGCCGTGAATTCCTCCAGCGCAGCGCCGGCGCTACCGGCGCGTACGTAGCCGCGCGCACGATGATCCTGGATCCAGAAAAGATTCCGCTGCCTTCGAGCGCCGTCCCGCCGAGCGACCGCGTGCGCTTCGGCATCATCGGCGTGGGCATGCAAGGCTCCGGTCTGCTTTCAAACGCCATTCAGTTGCCGGGCGTCGAGTGCGTCGCTGCCGCCGATCTCTACGACGGGCGCCACACGCTCGCCAAAGAAATCGCCGGCGCGAAAATCACGACGACGCGCCGCTATCAGGAACTCCTCGACAACAAGGAAATCGATTGCATCGTCGCCGCCGTGCCGGATCACTGGCACAAAAAAGTTGTCGTCGACGCCGCCAGCGCGGGCAAAGACATTTATTGCGAAAAGCCGATGTCCCATTCCGCCGCCGACGGCGTTTCGATGGTCGCCGCCGCGCAAAAAACCGGACGCATCGTGCAGATCGGATCGCAGCGCGTGAGTTCGGTGATCTGCACAAAAGCAAAAGAGCTTCTGGCGAGCGGCATTATCGGCACACTCACTCTGGTGGAGGGCTCGCTCGGGCGCAATGACCCCACCGGCGCCTGGGAATACCCTCCGCCGCCGGATGCGTCGCCGGCGACGATCGATTGGGATACCTGGCAAGGCGACGTGCCAAAGCGCGAATTTGATGCCAAGATTTTCGCGCGCTGGCGCTGCTGGAAAGAGTACGGCACCGGCGTCGCGGGAGATCTCCTCGTTCACCTCGTCAGCGGCATGAATTACATGCTTGGCTGGAACGAAGCGCCCAAGCGCGCCATGGCTCTCGGCGGTATTTTGCGTTTCCCGGACGGGCGCAACATGCCGGACGTCCAGGCCACGCTTTTCGATTACGGACGCGCGCCGGTCTATCTGCGCCTGAATCTCGGCTGCGAAACGCCGGAGATTTACCGCTTCCAGGGCTCCAAGGGAATCCTGGAAGTCACGGAAACCACCATTTCCTACTTCCCTCAATCCGGTGAGGACGAGTCGCCGAGCTATTACACCGTCAGCTATCCGCGGGCGATGCGTGAGGCTTACCTCAAGCAGTGGCACGCGGAGCACGATCCGAAGCCCGGCAAAGAACCCGTCGCCGAAGGATTCACGTATCGTGGGGTCTCCTGGGACGAAGAAAAGCCCCACCTCTGGAAATTTTTCCAGGGCGTGAAGAACCGCCAGCCGGTGACGGAAGACGCCGTCTTCGGCCACCACGCGGCGCTGGCGTGCCACATGGCCAACGAATCGTATTTCCGCCGCGCGGCCGTGACCTGGGACGCCGCCTCCGGCCAAATCAAATCCTGACACCGTTCTTTCCGTATAGCGGCGAGTTTCGCGTTTTTTGCGTCCGGGTTCCGACCGGGAATCGTCCCGCTTGCCCCAACCTCTTGTAGCACAGCCACTCTTGGGTGTGCTTGGCACGGGCGATGGCGTGATGGGGTACCCACCTCCCAAAATTGGTGGCAGGCACAGAATGGGGGCGAGCGTCAGCCGGCCAGGGGATCGACCACACCGCCGAGAAAGACCACGACTCCCGAAAAATCATCGCAAATTGCAAACACAAAGGGACGGTTCACTATCATCTCGAAGGGCGGCAGGGGCGGCTCTTGGAACCCGGATGCGCCGTCCATGAGCATTGTCACTGCGGCGGCTTCGGTGCCCTTTTCATTGACTTCGACAAAATCTTTCTGCATTGCACCCATCAGATAGAGAGGCTTGCGGTCGCTGATGCCTTCGAGTGTCGCACGGGCCGGGTCGAAGACCTGCGACATGCCCAGCATTTTTAGCGGGCCGCTCAAATCCGCTTGGGTCTCGATGCGGAATCGCGGCAGCCGAATGTGGCCATCTCGTTCACCCATGAGGAGTGTCCAGCTCGTTCCGACGGTACTGGTCAGCTCCGCACAAAATTTTGGGAACGGCATCTCCTTCGGAGGAAGCGCGACGCACATGCTCATCCCGCCTTTGTACGGCAGGCGCACGATCTGCGCGCCACCTCGCTCCGCGTATGAAAATGTTCCCCACTGCCGCATCAAGGGTACGAGTTGTTTCGTGCCGTCCTGCAGGGTGAATTCTTCCTCTTGCGTCTCTTGGTACTCGAACGGCTCCTCCCATAGTCCTTTAAAGTACACCGCGTTCATGGTGACCAGCGGCCAAAAGCCCTCCAGGGAATCGACAACCGAGTGGATTCGCCCGCTTGTTTTCTCGTGGGCCCATCGGTTGACTCTCACTGCAGAAGCAGGAGACTGAAAGTCCACGGTCTGCACTTCCGCCCAATAGTGTTCCTGCAACGTGTTCACGTAGTTCGGCTTGGGCCCGAAGCCATCGTCGCACCACAGGGAGTTGGCGGTGTGAGCATCTCCAGCCCACGGCGCTCCGTCTCCGCCTCCAATTGAAAGCCCAGGGGCCGCCCCAGCCGCTCGTAATGGTTGGAGAGGTTATCGGGGTTTTCGTCGAGGCGCAGCGTCTCCACCATGGACCTTCGCGTCTTGCCTGTAGCGCCCTCACAAAGCATGGCCAGCGCAACGCGTGCACCATACGGAGAAATGGCCAGGTTGCGATTGCCCGGCCGCAACGCCTCGAACAGGCTGAAAGCAAACTGGGTACTGGGGAGTGTGGAGACCTCGCCTGTGGCCCCGCGCTGGAGCCGCTCGGTCTTAGACGGTTTGCGGAGCCAGGAAAAAATGGAAGACATACAGAATTTCTCGTCTTGCCAGTCCCGACTCTTCGGCGGAAAGGCCACTGGCATCTTTGCTTGATTGCTAGTCCAAAGGCAAAGAACTTCTCGTTGACTATACTCTAACAAGTTGAATTGTCACGCCATCGGCCGACAGCCCGCGCACGTGGCCGACCCTCGTTTCGGCGCCGCACGTCTCCTTGTCCTTTGCGGGGGCGCAGCACGGATGCGCCGTCCTTCACTTGCATTTTGTATTCGCCTTGTAGCGCCGGGCTTTGCCCCGGTTTGTGGGGACTCCCCGCGTTCTTTGCGGGGAGAGCCCGGCATCCTTCTTTGCTGCAGGGGCGGGCCTTGGCCCGCCCTCCCGCCTTTCATGGTCGTGCTAACATTGAACATGCCACAGTGTATTTTCTGCCTCAAAGAATTCGAGGAACTGACTGACGAGCACGTATTCCCCGCGGCGCTTGGTGGCGTGTTGGTTCTGAAAGATAGTGTCTGCGCCGTTTGCAACAACAGTTTTTCCAAATTTGAACAGCCGCTTGCCGGAGAGCTAGTTCCCATTCGGCTCATCCTCCAAATACCCGACCGGCGCGGCGAGATTCCACAAGTTGCTGCCACAGTGAAGACGCAGGACAAAGAATACGCCGCTAAAGTCACGGGCGACGGCAAAGTCCAACTCAAGCCAATCGTTACTGAGGTTATGACAACTGAAGGGAAAAAAGAGTATTGGCACAAATTTGCGACGGAACGGCAGAAGGAGAGGTTACGGCAGGAAGCAAAAGAAAAGGGGCGTCAGTTTATCGAGACGGGGCCGGGAAACCCGGAACAGGGTGAAGTTCACCTAGGCGGAGAGTTGGAAGCCATCGGCTCGGAAGCGGGGTTGCGTACAGCGTCGAAAATTGCATACGTCGGTCTTGCTTTTCGCGCGGGCACCAAATTAGCCATGGCCGACTCGTTCAATGAAGTTCGCGCTTATGTTTTAGAAGGAGCCGGGAAACCTACGAGTCGGTTATTTGTCAACGAACGGTTCATGGAGGCCGTCCAGCAAGGACCACACCAACACTCGCTTATCATCGCTGGTCGACACGACAAGGCGCGAGTGGATTCCATCGTGCGATTGTTCGGCGCTCTGTGTTACTTCGTGCAGTTGTCTGAGCACTACGGCGGGGCTGACTTCGTCACTACTCTCGTATACGACGCCCATCGGGGTGAGGCTAACGACATTCTACAGTCACACCATGATGCCGAAATCTTGGAGACCGAAGATGTCTTGAGTAGTGGTCAGACGGTATGGGATAACCTGCCAGCCTCGGGGGAGCGTTTCTGTAATTTTCTGGAAAGCGAAATACGGTCCAAGATGGAGCGCGACCGTGCCAAGGCTGGGACAGACTTGAAAATCGACGAAGGAAAATAGGCCACAACCGAACGCCTATCGATAACGCCCTGAGCGCGACCACGTTTTGACAAATAGACGTGGGGAGCATTTCGACGGAGCATGTTGTGAATGTGAGGCGTCAATGTCCAGAAAACTTATTCAGGCCCTCTTGATTTGCGTTTGTGTTAGTCCCTCGTTTTCGTGCTTCGCCCAGACGCCTCCAACTAGACCGCCGTCACCGAGAATAAAAAAACCGCTACCAAAAGTTGAGATGGCAAGTTGGAATGCACAGGTGGAGCAGTCTTTTGGAATCTCGCAAGACGATTTCGCATCGATGGGGTTCTCGAAACTAACACAAGATGAATACGTTAAGCTCTTGCTGTGGATTTCTGCACACAACACAAAGGCGGAACAGAAAGGGATGGAAGAGGGTCAGTCAGCCGCGATGAATATGCAAACTACATACTCTTGTGGGCCGAAGACGGTCGACGAAACGTCCGTTTCCAAAGTGAAGTTGATTATCGAAGACGAGAAAGACACGCCCTCTGCGTTGATGAGCGGGATGCGTCAAAGATTACGAAGCATTCCCGATGTTCAGATTGTGTACGATGAAAAGGACGCCGATTTGAGTATCGCGATTATCGGTTTTGAGAATACGCTTACGGGGTCGAACGCGACCACAGGGTACAGCGCGGCTGTCATAACAACGATTCCGTGCACATCGAAGTTTCGAACCAATGAGTGGAACTTCAAAATACTCGACCACGCGTTGGTTCAAACCGGAGGCAAAAATGTAAATCCGTTTGTTGAAGAAATTGTGACGACGCTCGACTCTAAATCAATCGAATCGATACGCCGGGACCATGCGTCGATGAAGAAATTCCTCGAAGGGCAAAAGAAGCCGAATTAGCAAGCCGCCGCCGGGTGCCCCAGGCGCGTGGGCTACCCCTCGACCCGCATAGACGCCTGAGGGCGGCCGGGTGCCGCAACCCTGCGGTTTTCAGCGTGCGGGTTTTGAATTCGCCCTGACTAGCAACTATCCCTCAGGTGATCCGCGCTAACCCCCTCCCCTTCAATCTCTTGTTGACCTCTGACCCTTGCCCTCTAATAGTTAGTTCTAGTACTAATCAATAATGTACTTGACTTTGACTTCTTCCATGTTATAATAAATTGTGCCCTTTCTGACCCAGCCCCGCCAAAGCCTGCCTATCCTCATCTGCGCGCCCCATTGCCCCGTCAACAGCCACAAATCACGCGTCACGAACTCCCGTCTTTTCAATCGCTTCCCCACTCTTCCAAGTTCCGTATCCCGTAACTCCTTTGTTTGCCACTCTTACGAAAAGTGTCGGGGTGTGTACCAACAATTCCCAAAATGGAATATTCCGGCTCACGACCGAAAGGAACTCTCATGAACTCGCAAACTGCTACGCCCATCACCGATTCCAATTCTGCCCCGCTCCATTGTCAGCATCGCACTGCCAGCGGACGACGTTGCCGCATGGCCATCTCTGATTCTGACTCTGGCCTCTGCTCCAAACACGCCGCCGATCGCCAGAAAGAACTCGATCAGGCCGACCTCGCCGCTGTTCTCGTCGGCGACATCCAGGAGTTCCGCGACGCGCTCACCATCAATCATTCCCTCGGCGAACTCTATAAGCTCCAGGCCCGCAACAAAATCACGCCTCGCCGCGCCGCCGTCATGGCCTACACCTGCAACCTGCTCCTGCGTACGCTCCCCGCCATCGCCCGCGATAACCTCCTCCAGCCCGAACAACCAGGCCCGATGTTCGACTTCAGCGACTGGCCCAATCCCGGGGACGGCTCTGGCATTAAGGGCCCAGCCGTCGTACGCCGTGCCGCCGCCGCAATCCGCGACCAGGCGAAAACATCGTCATGACCTTTATCTCGCATGTAGAGAACGGGTCTCCAACCCGGTCGGGACAAGTTCCGGCCCCGCCATTACAATGGGACGCGTTGAGGAATGCGTTGAGGAATGACTGATGGCAAGCTTGGGAAAATTGCATGGAGCACAGGCGGGGGCGATCGAGCCGGAGACGGTGCGGATCCCGGAGGGCTGGTTCGAGATGGGATGCGAAAGCGGGCGCGTGTATTATCGGGCTCCCGACCAGATCCCGACAGGGCCGGGGCCCCGACCAAGTCGGGGCAGGCAGGCGGGACAGGCAGGACCGCCTGGCGGGGGAGGAGATTGGAGGTGGGCGATGGCGAAGAGCGTGCGTGGGCAGATTTTGCATTTGGAACGGGAACAGGTGCGGGCGATCAACCGGGGCGACGTGCGGAGCGCGCTGAAACTGTTCGATCGCGGGTTCGTGGGGTTTTCGTCAACGAAGCACCAGCGGATTCACGGGCTGGGGGCGCTGCGCAAAACGTTTGAATATTACTTGAAGCGGGCGCCGAAGCTCGCGTACCACATGGAGCAGCCGCACGTGTCCGTGAGCGGCGGGACGGCGGTGGCGACGTTCTATTGGAGCGTGCAGCTCGGCCGAGGGCGCCCCGGCAGAACCACAGGGATGCAAAAAGCGCACAAGATCCGCGGGCGGGGGACGCACGTCTTCGCAAGACAGGGGAAGGAATGGAAGGTGGTGCACGAGCATTTTTCGAGGGCGCCCCGGTAGAACCACCGGGATGCAAAAAGCGCACATTGAGGAAGGAGCCAAAGAGGAAATATGACTGTGCCTGACTGGTTCAGCCGCGTACCGCCGAACAGGGCGCACCTCTGTCCAGCGCGATCATTTGGGAAACGGTCCAGCCAGGACGGGGCCGGAAAGGACGGGCGCCCACACTTGCTTGCAGTGGGCGCATTGCACTTCTCGCGGGCCGGCGTTACTCGCTCCGGAATGGGCATCCACCGCGACCGAATTATTCT
>WNFD01009750.1_pt1 | contig 12826 bp, 13 predicted proteins | sample 5400491 | NCBI WGS metagenome assembly WNFD01 (sample SAMN13153343, study PRJNA577476) | soil metagenome | isolation source: 120 cm saprolite under Douglas fir tree site 2 hole 2 replicate 2 | place: USA:California | collected 2015-04-18 | reverse complement strand
CAATATCTCGCGGGGCATCTCCCTCGTCGACAAGCCCGGGCCGGATTTCGAATTCCGCGTCTGGTACACGGGCGAGATGCAGCTGTGGCTGGGCCTGGTCCACAAGGAGCAGAAGCGGTATGCCGATGCCCGCAAGCAGCTCGAGCTGGCCCTGGCCAGGCGGCGCCTGCTCTTCGGCGACTCGGTCACGGTAGCGAATGCCCATCGCCAGCTCGGCGAGCTCTCGCTGACCGAAGGCAACCTCAACGCGGCCCTCGACTCCTTCCGCAAGGAAGCCGAGATCCGCAGGACGGACGCGGTCGCTCAGAGCGGGGCGCGGCCAAACACTTTCGTGCCCTATCTGGATACGATTTTCGCCGCGGCCGCCGCCACTCCCGGCGAGCGAGACGCGCTGCTGGCCGAGGCCTTCGCCGCCTCGCAGATTCCGCGCGAGGGAGATACGGCGCGGGCGATCACCAACATGGCGGCCCGGCTCGACACGACTGATCCCGCGCTCCGGGCCGCGGCGCGCGAGTACCAGGAAGGGCTCCGCAAGCGGGATACGGCTCGTCGCGAGCTTGCCCTCTTGACGCTCCAGCCGCCCGACAAGCGAGATCCCCCGCGCGAGGAGCAGCTGAAGAAGGAGCTCCAGGCCGCGGAGAGCGACGTGGCCCGCCTGGACGGCAAGCTCCAGGCGGATTTCCCGCGCTATGTGGGACTGTGACCACGCGGTCGCTGTCCGCCAAGGATGTCGGCGCCCTGCTGAAGCCGGGCGAGGCCCTGATGTCTCTCCTCGCCACCCGCAATGCCACCTACGTGTTCCTGATCCGGGATGGCAAGGTCCACGCGCATCGCGCGGCGGTGACCTATGCGAGCCTCGACAAGGCCGTGCGCGATCTCCGCAAGGGGCTCGATCTGGCGGATGGCCAGCTTCGCGCCTTCGACGTGGCCGCGGCCCACCAGCTCTACGCCGATCTCGTCGCCCCCGTGGCGGCTCCCCGCATCTCGTCGTGGTGCCCACGGGCCCGCTGCTGAGCCTGCCGCCCGGCCTTCTCGTGACGCAGCCCACGCCGGCGCCCGCGGGCCCGCCCGAGAAGGCCGACTACCGCCAGGTGCCTTGGCTGGGGAAGCAGGTGGCCATCAGCGTGCTGCCTGCCATGACCTCGCTGAAGAGCCTGCGCGCGGCCGGCCGCTCTAAGGCGCCACAGCCCTTCATCGGCTTCGGGGATCCCGCCTTCGCGGGCGCGCCCGGCGACACGCGCAGCATGGCCACGATCGCCTCCCTCTGTCGTGAGGGCGCGGCCGTGGACAGCGAGCTCGTGCGCGGTCTCCCACGGCTGCGCGACACCGCGGGGGAGATTCGCCAGATCGCCAAGACGCTCAAGGCGTCGGAGTCCGACGTGATCCTGGGCGCGCAGGCCACCGAGGCCAAGGTGCGGGGCACGGATCTCTCTCGCTTCCGCGTGGTTGCCTTCGCCACGCACGGGATCCTGCCCGGCGAGCTCAAGTGCAAGAGCGAGCCCGCGCTGGCCCTGACGCCGCCCGCCACGTCCACGGCCGACGAGGACGGGCTCCTCGACGCGGCCGAGATCGCCCAGCTCAAGCTCGACGCGGATTGGGTCGTGCTCTCGGCCTGCAATACGGCGGCCCCGGACGGCAAGCTGGGTGGGCAGAGCTTCTCGGGTCTGGCGCGGGCCTTCTTCTACGCGGGCGCGCGCGCGCTGCTCGTCTCGCACTGGGCGGTGGCCTCTCAGCCGACGGCCCTCCTGACCACGAGCCTCTTCGAGGCCTACGGCCGCGATCAGTCGGTTGGCCGTGCGGCTGCGCTGCGCTCGGCCCAGCTCAAGCTCCAGGCTGATCCCGCCATGTCCCACCCCGCCCTGTGGGCCCCCTTTGTCCTCGTCGGCGACGGCGGCACGCCCTAGCGCCCCGATGGAGGGCGTGGTTGCCTGCGTTGCCTATGCCGATGGCAAGCGTCTGGGCGACGTCGCCATTCCGGACATCAGCGAGGCGCTCAAGCAGCCCGGCGTCTTCGTGTGGGTTGGCCTGCACGACCCATCGTCCGAGCTGCTCCTGGAGATCCAGAAGGAGTTCGGGCTCCACGACCTGGCCGTAGAGGACGCTCAGCTCGCCCACCAGCGGCCCAAGCTCGAACAGTACGGGGACTCCATCTTCGTCGTGCTGCGCCCGGCCATCCTGTCCTCCGATGAGCAGCGCGTCGAGCTCGGCGAGACGCACCTCTTCGTGGGGCCCCGCTACATCGTCTCCGTCCGGCACGGGGCCACGCCGTCCTACGCCGCCGTGCGCGCGCGCTGCGAGAGCACGCCGGCGCTGCTGGTGAAGGGGCCGGGCTTTGTGCTCTACGCCATCATGGATTTCGTCGTGGACCAGTACTTTCCCGTGATGGATGCCCTCGGCGATCAGCTCGAGCGTCTGGAGGACGAGATCTTCAGCCAGACCTTCGATCGCACGACTGTCCACCGCATCTACGACCTCAAGCGCAACATGCTCACGGTCAAGCGCGCCGTCTCCCCTCTCGTGGACGTGTGCAACCGGCTCATGCGCTTCGACCAGCCGCTCATCCCCGAGGATACTCGGCCGTACTTCCGCGACGTCTACGACCACGCCATTCGGATCAACGACCACGTGGACACGCTGCGCGAGCTCCTCACGGGCGCCCTCGAGGCCCACCTCTCCCTGACCGCGGTGGCCCAGAACGACGCCATGAAGAAGCTGGCGGGCTGGGCGGCCATCATCGGCGTGCCCACCATGGTCGCGGGCATCTACGGGATGAACTTCAAGCACATGCCGGAGCTCGAGTGGACCTGGGGCTATCCCGCCGTGATGGCCTTCATGCTCGGGTCGTGCGGCTTCCTCTACTACAAGTTCAAGCGCTCCGGCTGGCTCTGAGCCCGATGAAGGTGTCAGGACGTGCCGAGCGGATGGAAGGCCTGCGCATTCGAGATGCCCAGGGCAACGATGGCCGTGCCATCGCGGCGCTGACGCTGTCCGCCTACCAGGAGTACGCGCCGCTGATGCCCGCGCTCTGGGCCGCCTATCGAGAGAACATCGTGACCACGCTCGCTGCTCCCGAGCCTGCCACCCAGCTCGTGGCGGAGCAGGGAAGCCGGTTCGTCGGCACGGTGCTGCTGTACCCGGCGGCCACCGGCAGCGACGAGCGCGCGCCTTTTCCACGCCCCTATCCGGAGGTCCGGCTGCTGGCCGTGGCGCCGGCGGCGCGGGGCAAAGGCATTGGCGAGGCGCTCATGCGCGAGTGCATCAGACGGGCGCGCCGATCGGGAGCGACGACGCTGGCGCTGCACACGACCGACCTCATGCGGGCCGCCATGCGGCTCTACACGCGCATGGGGTTTCAACGCGAGCCCGAGCTCGATTTTCACCCCCGCCCCGAGGTGACCGTCAAGGGCTACGTGCTCGACTTGAAGAGGGAAGCGTCCAGCCGAGGAACGCCGATGAGCCCAAAGCAGCGCGCCGCCGCAAGACGGAACGTCGAGAAGGCCGCGCGCGCGGCACGGAGCAAGCGCACCATTGCGCGCCTGCCGAAGAAGACGCGCACCGCCCTCGGGAAGGAAGGGGCGAGGGCGGCCAGGCGCAAGCGGAGATCTCGCTGAGCAGTCAACGGATGCCCGCGCGCATGAAGCTCTGCACGAACTGGCGCTGGAAGAGCAGGAAGGCGACGAGGAGCGGGCCCGAGGTCATGAGAGTGGCCGCGGTGATGATGGACCAGTCCACCCCCTGATCGCCGGAGGAGAAGACCTGCAGACCCACCGTCAGCGGCCGCGAGTTGACCGAGTTGGTGACGATGAGCGGCCACAGGAAGTTGTTCCAGTGGTAGCTGACGGAGACGAGGGCATAGGCGATGTAGACGGGCCGCGCCAGCGGCACGTAGACCTTCCAGAGCACTTCGAGGGCTCCCGCCCCTTCCACCCGTGCTGCCTCGTCAAGCTCCTTGGGCACGGTCTTGAAGGTCTGACGCAGCAAGAAGATGCCGAAGGCCGAGGCCATGTAGGGCAGGCCGATGGCGAGCAGGCTGTCCAGGATCCCGAGCCGGCTCATGGTGTGGTAGTTCTCCACGATGAGCACGTCGGGCATGATCATGAGCTGCACGAGGACGAGGAGGAAGGCAATCTCGCGGCCCCGGAAGGTGAAGCGCGCGAAGGCATAGGCGGCAAGCGTGCAGAGGACGAGCTGTGCGGCCAGGATCATCGTCACGAGCACGATGGTGTTGACGAAGTAGCGCGCGAAAGGCGCCGCCGCCCAGGCTTTGACGAAGTTCTCGAGCGTCAGGGGCGCCATGGGCACGAAGTGCGTGGAGAACTCCGACGGATGGAAGGCCGTCCACACGGCATAGGCCAGGGGCAGGGCCCAGAGAAAGCCCAGCACCCAGGCCCCCGCTGTCTCGAGCGCGGTGAACGTGCGGGTCATTGATAGTGCACGCGGCGGTCGAGGAAGAGGAACTGGCCCATGGCGAAGGCGGCCAGGATGACGAGCAGGACGAGCGTCAAGGCTGCCGCGTAACCCGAGTCCCAGAACTTGAAGCCCACGTCGTAGATATAGTAAAGGAGCAGCGCCGTCGTGTTGTCCGGCCCGCCCTTGGTCATCACCACGATGTGATCCACGAGCCGGAACGAGTTGATGACGGCGTTGACGAGCACGAAGAGCGTCGTGGGCATGAGGAGCGGGAAGGTGACGCGCCGGAAGAAGTACCAGCGGCCCGCGCCCATGAGGGACGCCGCCTCGGTCAGATGCGGCGAGATGGACTGGAGCGCCGCCAGGTAGAAGATCATGAAGAAGCCCGCTTCCTTCCACACGGTGACGACCACGAGACAGCCGAGGGCGGTGTTGCGACTGCCGAGCCAGTTGTGGCTGGGAAGGCCGAAGAGACCCGTCACCTGCTCGAGCAGGCCGTAGCCCGGCGTGTAGAAGAAGAGCCAGATGTTGGCGACGGCGATCATGGGCAGCACGGTCGGCGTGAAGAAGGACAGGCGGAGGAGGCCGCGGCCGGCGATCTTGCCGTTGACCCACACCGCCATCAGGATGGCGAGCGCGATGGACAGCGGAATGGTGGCGAGCGCGTACCAGAGATTGTTGGCGAGAACCTGCCAGAAGACCGGGTCCTCCACCATGTTGCGGTAGTTGTCGAAACCGATCCACGCGGTCGGCCGCCCCGGTTTGGATGTGGAGAAGAAGCTGTGGTAGAGCGTGGCCACCGTCGGGTAGTGCGTGAAGGTGACGAGCAGCACGGCCGCGGGCAGCAGCAAGAGCCACCCGTGCAGGTTCGTTCTACGCACGTTCGGATGTGGCCCTAGCGTCGGTACGGACGCAGGATGCGCTCGGCCTCGCGCTGGGCGTCCTTCATGGCCTGCTCGGGCGTCTTGGCCGCGGTCAGCGCGGCCTGCAGCCCGTCATTGAGGGCTTTCGTCACGCGCTGGTTGTCATGCGTGCTCAGCTCCGCCACCGCGTACTGGAGCTGGTCGCGCGCCACCGCAGCCGCCGGAAAGCCCGTCACGTATTGCTTCATCACCGGCGTCTCCCAGGCGTCGGGTCGCACGGCGACATAGCCCGTGTCGATGCCCCACTGCGCCGCGCGCGCGGGCGAGCTGATCCACTTGATGAACTTGAGCGAGGCCGCCTGCTGGGCGGGCGTGCTCTTCTTGAAGATGTGGAAGTTGCCGCCGCCCGTCGGTGACCCGCGGCGCTTGCCCGCCGGGAGCATGGCCACGCCGAAGTCGAACTTGGCGTTGTTCTTCACGTTGGTGAGGTTGCCCGTGGTCGTCCACATCATGGCCGTCTGGCGCTCGAAGAAATCCTTCGGCGTCGTCCCCCATTCGATGATGCCCGTCGGCATCACCTTGTGCTTCTGACTCAGATCCACCCAGTACTGGAGCGCCTCGATGACGGCGGACCTGTCGTAGTACGTCTCCGTCCCCGCCGGGTTCATCAGCAGCACGTCGTTCTGGGTGGTGAAGCCCTGGAAGAGCCAGTAGGGAAAGCCGGAGGACGGCACTTTGAGCCCCCACTGGGTGACATTGCCACTGGCGTCGCGCTTGGTCAGCTTGCGCGCGTACTCGACCTGCTCCGCCCAGCTCGCGGGCGGGCGATTCGGATCGAGCCCGGCCTCCTTGAAGGCCTCCTTGTTCCAGTAGAGGACGATGGTCGAGCGCTGGAAGGGTATGCCCCAGGTCTTGCCGCCCGTCTGGCTATTGAGCAAGAAGGCCGGGAAGAAGCTCTTCATCCAGGCCTTGTCCTCCGCGCTCGTCGCCGCCTCGGCGAAGGGGATGATGGCGTCCTCGTCGATGAGGGTGAACATGTCGGTGGAGAGCAGCACCGACATCTGCGGGGGCTCGCCGCTCTTGAGGGCCGTCAACACCTTGACGATGGTCTCCTGGTAGGTCCCCGAGTAGATCGGCTTGACCTTGATGCCGAGGTTTTCCTTCTGGAAGTCCGCCGCGAGCCCGTCGATGATCTTGGTCACGGGGCCGCCCACCGCCACCGGGTAGTAGAAGGTCAGCTCCACCGGCGCCTGGGCGGCAGCGGGAATCGCGCCGCCGGCCAGAAACACCAGCAGAATGACCGCCGTTGCGCGTGCGATGCCTGTCACGCTCATGCGCGCTCTCCTCCTCGTTCGGGGTCGAAGACGTGGACCGCGTCCTTGCTCCAGCTCAGGTGCACGGCGGCGCCGGGCAGCAGCTCGACTCGTCCCGGCGCGCGCACCGCGAGGGTTTGGGTGCCGGCGGCGCAGCTCAGGATGGAATCGGCGCCGAGATATTCGACAGCGATCACAGTCGCGGGGAGCCCGCCCTCTGGTCCGAGCCGACCGACCTGCGAGGTCAATCGCCCGCCCTGCGAGGCCAAATAAATATCCTCCGGTCTTACCCCCAGAGAAAGCCCGGCGCCCCGGCCCGGCAGCACCACCGGCCCCGCGCTGCCCGCGATCACGGCGCCGCCCGGCGAGTCGGCGAGCGAAAGGATATTCATGGGCGGCGTGCCGATGAAGCGCGCCGCGAAGATGCCGGCGGGCCGCGCGTAGAGCTCGGCGGGCGGGGCGTCCTGCTCGACGCGGCCGTCGCGCAGGAGGATGACCTGGTCGGCCATGCTCATGGCCTCGGTCTGATCGTGCGTGACGTAGACCATGGTGATGCCGAGCTTCTGCTGGATGCTCCTGATCTCTCGCCGCATGTCGTGGCGGAGCTGGGCGTCCAGGTTGGACAGCGGCTCGTCCATGAGACAGACGGCCGTCTCGGCAATGATGGCACGGCCGAGCGCCACGCGCTGCTGCTGGCCGCCCGAGAGCTGGGAGGGCTTGCGGTCGAGCAGCGCGCCCAACCCGAGGAGCTCGGCGGTACGCCCCAGCCGGGCCGCGCGCTCGAGCCTTGGTACGTTGCGTACGCGGAGTCCGAAGACGATGTTCTCGGCCACGGACAGATGCGGGAAGAGCGCGTAGGACTGGAAGACCATGGACAGGCGGCGCTCGGCCGGGGGCAAGTGTGTCACATCCACCCCGCCGATCAGGATGCGCCCGCTCGTGGCCGCTTCGAGGCCGGCGATGAGGCGGAGCGTGGTGGACTTGCCGCAGCCCGAGGGCCCGAGCAGGACCAGCATCTTGCCGGCGGGGGCCTCGAAGCTGATATCGTCCACCGCGCGGATCGCGCCCCACCAGCGGCTCAGGTGCTGGACGGAGATCGCCGACAATAGCTCTCCGCGCTAGAAGGCGGCGCGGCGCTTGTTGGCGACGTAGTCCACGAGGACGTACTCGCCCAGGCGCTCGGGAGTGGCGAAGAAGGCGCGGCCGCGATTGATCTTGGCCATCTGCTCGACGAAGGCCGTGAGCATCCGACTTTGCTCGAGCATGAAGGTATTGATGGTGATGCCCTCGCGCGTGCAGCGCTGCACTTCCTTGAGCGTCTCCTGGATGGTGCGGCGCGTGGGCGGATAGGCGAACTCCGGCTCGCCGTCTTCCATGTGCGCCGTCGGCTCGCCGTCCGTGATCATGATGATCTGCTTGTTGCCGCCCTTCTGCCGTCCCAGGAGCTGGCGCGAGAGCTGGAAGCCCGCCTGCATGTTGGTGCCGATGCTCGTCTCGCTGGGGTTGAGCCCCGGAATCTGGTCGGCCTTGAACTCGCGCGCGTAGAGCGAGAACCCGATGATGTGCAGCTGGTCGCGCGGGAACTGGCCGGCGATCAACGCGTTGAGGGCCAGGGCCACCTTCTTGGCGGGGAGGAAGCAGCCGTTGTAGATCATGGAGCGGCTGAGATCCAGCATCACCACCGTGGCGGATTGCGTGGAGAACTCCGTCCGGTACACCGCGAAGTCGCCGGGAATGAGGCGGACGGGCGTGCCCTGGCCCGTGCGCTCCACGGCATTCATCACCGTCTCCTTGAGGTCGAGCAGGAAGGGATCGCCGAACTCGTAGATCTTGCTCTCGTCGGTCGGATCGCCGCCCGCCCCGCGACGGTTGAGCATGTGGCGGCCGAAGCGGTCGCGCTTGAGATGCGAGAAGATATCGCGCAGCGCCTTGTCGGCGATCTTGCGGATGGCGCGTGCCGTCAGCTCCGTCTTGTCGCCCTGGCGGTCGAGGTAGCCCGCCTCCTCGAGCTTGCGCGCCAGCTCGCGCAGCCGCTCGAGATCCCGCGCCGACTCCTCGCCGAGGAGGCGCTCCACCTGCTCGGGGTTGATGGCCTGGAGGTCGTCCTGGTCCTGGGCGGAGCGGAGCTGGCGCTCGAGCTCGTCCATCTGCTGCAGCTCGCTCATGAGCTCCATGGCCTCGCGCATGCCCAGCTCTTCCTCGCCGCGGAACTCGTAGCGCTGGCGCATCGAGTCCATGGGCATGAGCTGCTCGAGGTTGGCCGCGAGCTGCCGCATCTCGGCCTCGAGCCGCTCGTCCTGCATGAAGAGCGAGCGCATCATGTCTTGCATCTGCTGGCGCTGCTCGGGCGAGAGGCTTTCCATGAGCGACTGCATCTGGCCCATGCGCCGGCCCATCTGCTCCAGCACGTCGTCCAGGCTCTCCGCGCCGGGGAACTGCTGGCCCCACTTGTCTTTGAAACCCTGGAAATCGGGCTCCTCGCCGTTGAGGCGGTCGCGCATCATGCGGTTGAGATCGCGCATCATCTCGCGCATGCGCTGGATATCTTGCGGCGTCATGTTCTGCAGCCCCTGCTGCATGTTCTGGAGGAAGGGCTGCATCATCTGTTGCTGGAGGGATTTCAGGAGCTCGTCGAACTTCCGCTTGGCCTCGGGCTCGGTGAAGTCATAGCTCTGCAGCGCGCGGATGCGACCCGCGGGGCTGGGCGGCATCTGGTCCAGGCGCTCCATCTTCTTGTCGCGCTCCGCGCCCTGCGGCACGCGCTGCTCGATCCCCTGGCGCTCCGTCCGCAGAATGTCGGCGAGCTTCTTCTGGATGTCCTCCATGGCCGAGCCCAGATCATAGCGGTCGAGCTTCTGCTGGCGCTCCTTGCGGAGACGCTTGAGGAGATCTTGAAGGCCGGGCATGCGCCCCTGCGGCGTCTGAGCCCCGCGCTGGTACATGCGGCGAAGGGCGCTCCAGAGATCGCCATCGGCCAGGAGGTCGTCGGAGATGGCCGAAAGGATCTCGTCGGCGTCGAGATCGGGGACGGACTGCGAGCCGTCCCAGCGCGAGTAGCGGATACGCATGTGGCCTCCCGGGCCCGCCGGAGGAGCGGACTTGACGTATGCTACCACCCATGACCCCAACACTGCGCGTCGGCTTCGAGGACATCGTCGAATCCTCCAAAGAGCTCTGGACCGTCCAGACGGCGGGCGCTGGTCCGAGCGGCAGCCTGCCCCTCACCGCCGAGATGCTACTCGAGAGCTCGAGCGGAGATCTCTTCGGGCTGACCCAGAACGCGGGCATGGGCTGGGATCCGCGCGAGCTCACCCGTCCGCAATTCCTCATGCTCTCCACCCAGGGCGGTGTGCGCGCTCCAGACGGCCATCCCATCGCGCTCGGGTACCACACGGGGCACTGGGAAGTAGGCCTGCTCATGCAGGCGGCGGCCGCCGAGCTCAAGCGACTCGAGTGCCTGCCCTTCGCCGCTTTCGTCTCCGATCCCTGCGACGGCCGCACGCAGGGGACGACGGGGATGATGGACAGCCTGCCCTATCGAAATGACGCCGCCATCGTTTTTCGCCGGCTCATCCGCTCGCTGCCCACGCGCCAGGGCGTGCTCGGCATCGCCACCTGCGACAAGGGCCTGCCCGCCATGCGCGTGCAGAGCTTGGGGGCGCGCTTCGCCCAAGGCGAAGTCTCGCTCGAGCGCGCGGCCGAGCTCGGTTGCCGGGCATGCGGGACGCCGGGGGGCGGCTGCCAGTTCCTCGGCACCGCGGCGACCTCCCAGGTGGTGGGTGAGGCGCTCGGACTCTCGCTGCCTCATTCCGCGCTCGCGCCATCGGGCCAGCCCATCTGGCTCGACATGGCGACTCGCTCCGCGCGCGCGATGGCCGCGCTGCGCTCTCGCGGCCTCAAGGGACGCGACATCGTGACGGACGCCAGCGTGCGGAACGCCATGGTGGTTCACGCGGCCTTCGGCGGCTCGACCAATCTGCTCCTCCACATCCCCGCCATCGCCCATGCCGCGGGCCTGCGCCGCCCGACGGTGGAAGAGTGGGTCGAGATCAACCGCCGCGTGCCTCGCTTGGTGGACGCGCTGCCCAATGGCCCGCAGAACCATCCGACGGTGCGCGTGTTTCTGGCCGGCGGTGTTCCCGAGGTGATGCTGCACCTCCGCCGCGAGCGGCTGCTCGACGAGAGCGTCCTCACCGTCTCGGGCGACACGCTCGGTCGCGTGCTCGACTGGTGGGAGGCCTCCGACCGGCGTCGCGCGCTGCGCGACGAGCTGCGCGTCCACGACGGCGTCGATGCCGACGAGGTCATCATGAGCCCCGAGGCCGCGCGGCGGGCCGGGCTCACCAGCACCGTCACCTTCCCGCGCGGCAATCTCGCGCCCGAGGGCTCGGTGATCAAGAGCACGGCCATCGACCCTTCGGTGGTCGATTCCGACGGCGTCTATCGCAAGCGCGGCCCCGCGCGCGTCTTCACGCGCGAGCGCGACGCCATCGCCGCCATCAAGAGCCGCGGGCCGGAGCGCCTCAAGCCGGGCAATATCCTGGTGCTGATCTGCCGCGGCCCCCTCGGTGCCGGGATGGAGGAGATCTACCAGATCACCTCGGCGTTACGGCACCTCTCATACGGCAAGGAGATCGCCGTGGTCACCGACGCGCGCTTCTCCGGCGTTTCCACGGGCGCGTGCATCGGGCACGTCGGCCCTGAAGCGCTTGCCGGCGGGCCCATCGGCAAGGTGCTGGAGGGCGATGTCGTCGAGATCATCGTGGACCGCAACCGCCTCGAGGGCAGCGTCAATCTCGTCGGTCACGACGAGAAGATCTTCGGCGCCGACGAAGGCACCCGCGTCCTGGCCGGCCGCGCGCCGCGCCCCGATCTCTCGCCCGATCCCGACCTGCCCGACGACACGCGCCTCTGGGCCGCCCTCCAGCAGGCCGGCGGCGGCACCTGGGGCGGCTGCGTCTACGACGTGGACGCAATCGCCGAAGCGCTGAAGTCCCGCTAACTGGTCGCCCCCTCACCCTGCCCTCTCCCCCGGTGGGGGAGAGGGATCGAAAAATCCGCGTGTGTGTCGGTTCCGAATCCCTCTCCCACATTGGGGGAGAGGGCAGGGTGAGGGGAGGAAGTTTCTGGTCCAAGGTCACTTGGCTACCATTGGTTGAGGCGACGTTCCGGCGGAATTGCAGAAATTCTGCTATTACAATGTTGGAGGTGGATCGATGGCTTCTCGCACGCCTGGCACGACGACGACCCTGATCGTCTCTCCGAGGGGCCAGATCACCTTGCCGAAACCTGTGCGCGCTCGCCTGCGGCTCGCCCCAGGCTTGGTCCTGCTGCTGCGGGTGGAAGGCGGGAAGATCGTCCTGGATCCCGCTGCGGTGACCCCAGTCTCGCTCTATGCAGACGAGGAGATCGAACGCCTGGTCGTGGCTGATCGCGTCAGCCCGCGTGAGCGGGCGGCGCTCCGCCAGCGCTGGGGCCTGAAGGCGGGTGCGCGGCGCCATCACGGCCCAGGCTTGACGGGTGGTGGGGCCCGAGGATAGAGTCTGGTCACAATTGTGACTATTCCTTTCTGGAGGGCCGATGAAAACCCTGCCGCTCGCCCAGGTGAAGGCGAATCTCAGCCGCCTCGTGGACCAGGTCGTGGAAACGGATGAGGAGATCGTGATCACCCGGAATGGCCGCCCGGCCGCCATTCTCGTCAGCCCCGACGAGTACGAGGGATGGAAGGAGACGCAGGCGATCCGATCGGACCGGGAGCTCGTGGCCGAAATCCGGCGTGGCCTGCGGACGCTCAAGCGCGGCGCCAAGATCTACACGCTGGAGGAGCTCCTACCCGAGGACTGATGCGGGTGGCGCGGGCACAATGGAGCCCTACGGCCTCCGGGTGCCGGGACGGATCGAAGAGCTTGTCCGAAGCCTTCATCCCGAGCTCAAGCGCAAGGTGCGGGCGGGCCTTGACCTCATTCGCACCGACCCGGGGGTCGGCAAGGAGTTACGCGATGAGCTGGCGGGACTGCGGAGCCTCCGGGTGGGACGGTTGCGAATCGTCTACCGGGTCGCGGCGAGACGACTGATCGATCTCGTCGCCATCGGCCCGCGCCGGACAATCTACCAGGAGACGCTTCGACTACTCCGGCGAGGGTGAACGTGGGCCCCGCGGCTATGCGCCCCTCAGTTCCCTCTCTACCTGCTCCAGCCAGAAGCGCATGTCCATCTCGCGGTACATCGTCGCCGCGGTGG
>WNFD01017303.1_pt1 | contig 12828 bp, 13 predicted proteins | sample 5400491 | NCBI WGS metagenome assembly WNFD01 (sample SAMN13153343, study PRJNA577476) | soil metagenome | isolation source: 120 cm saprolite under Douglas fir tree site 2 hole 2 replicate 2 | place: USA:California | collected 2015-04-18 | reverse complement strand
GAGACGCAGTTCCCCATCTTCAAGCCACCTTCGCCGAGAATTGGCTTGAAAGCTGTGGAGAAGTCCTCTTCGGACCGGATCATTTCGTGCGGCAGGAATGCGAGCGTCAGCGCGATGTCCTGATAGTGAACAGTACCCCTCCTGGAGGTGGAGCAACCCGAGCGCGAATGCTGTTTCAGGTGCTGCTTGCTTCCGCCACGAAAACCATTCACATTACAACTCCGTATTTCTTACCAGACAGAAGCGTCATTGACGAACTGGTGCGCGCCGTGCGCGAACGCAATGTCGAAGTCGTGGTGCTGGTGCCCGGGAAACGCAGCGACCATATGCTTACGCGGAGTTCCAGCCGCCACGCTTATGGAAAATTGCTGAAAGCCGGAGCTTCCATCCATGAGTATGAACCTTCGATGATCCATGCCAAGATATTGCTGATTGATAGCATATGGGGTGTGGTGGGATCGACGAATTTCGACAACCGATCTTTCGGAATCAATGACGAAGTCAATCTAGCGGCACGAGATCCAGACTTCACTCAGCGCCTGCAGCAGGATTTCGCGAAAGACCTTGCCTGTAGCCGCAAGGTGACCTACCAGGAATGGAAGCGAAGGCCGGTACTGGAGCGCGCTCCAGAACTGCTGAGCTGGGTTCTCGAACGCCAGCAGTGAATGAGCTCCGCTTCGCGAATTCGAGTTGCCACTTACAACATCCACAAATGCCGTGGCGTGGACCGGCGCACCAAGCCGGAGCGTATTGCGGAAGTAATTCGTGAGTTGGACGCCGATGTCATCGCTCTCCAGGAAGTCGTAAACGTCCCCGGCAAAGCGAATCTTGATCAGGCGCAATACATTGCCCACGCATTCGAGAATTATTCCTGGCGTTTTGGCGAGACCCGTCCTCTTCACGGCGGTCAGTACGGCAACATGACGCTCAGCCGCTTCCCGGTGCGTTTCTATCGCAACTACGATGTAACCTCACGTGGTCGTGAACGCCGTGGCTGTCTGCGGGTCGATGTGGACGTAGCGGGGCGCACGCTGCTGCACGTTTTCAACGTACATCTTGGAACCGGATTCATGGAACGGCGCCAGCAGGCGCGATTATTGCTAAGCCAAGACCTGCTTCAACATACGGCGTTGACCGGGCCGAGAGTGATCGTGGGAGATTTCAACGAATGGACTCGCGGGCTGACGTCACGGATGATGACCGATAATTTCGAGAGCATCGATCCCCGCATGTTCCTGCGCCACGCCCGGACTTACCCTGGTCTGATCCCGTTTCTTCACCTGGATCATTTTTATTTCGACAAATTGCTCACCTTGAAAGATTTCAAGCTGCACCGCAGCCGGAAAGCGCTCATCGCTTCGGATCATCTGCCCCTAGTGGCGGATTTCACACTGCCGAGTTCATGAACGAATCACTCTCGTTTTATACTGGAGTTCAAGCCGGGATGGTGGAATTGGCAGACACGCAGGTCTTAGGAGCCTGTGCCTAATAAGCGTGCGGGTTCAAGTCCCGCTCCCGGCACCAGCCTCAGGCTCTGCTTGCGCTTCGTAACAGCGCGGGCAAAGACTTTCCCGCGACTCCTTGGCGTTCCGCGCGTGGAGCGAAGCGAGGGGTCGAAATTTACTGCACTTGGTTCAGTCCCTGATAAATAGCCAGGCCCGCTATGACCAGGATCAGCAATCCTGAAGCGGCTCCTAACCAGCGCACAAAGGGATTGATCTTGTTCACCTTGTGCATCAGTTGAATTTGCTCCTGTTCCATGTGCGATTCGGAATCGCCCAGGAAAAGTTGATCATCCTCTTGCATGGTGAGAGTGCTGCGATAGATTAGGAGGACTATCAGAACAGCCGTCAGAACTCCCCACACAATCAGCATCCAGACCATAGGAGACATACGCCACCTCGGGTAGAACTGATCTCTCGCGTCGGTGTGGGTTTGTGGCCCACGACCGGCTTTGGGTAAGGGCCCACCGGGGATTATAGCTCCGCTTGGCAAGGGTTACCGCGTTTGTTTGTGGACGAGTCCGGAACCAGGCTCCCCTCATCTAATAAAGTCAGTGAAGGGCCGTTCCAAACCTAGGTACTGTAAGCTTTGCTAGGGCTTCCGGGAACGGTTTGTTATAATAGTGTCGACTCAATAGTTTCAAGGAGATACGAATGGCCACTACAACCACGCCGGAAGTGAAGACAGCGCCGATCAGTCTGACTGCGAATGCAGTCTCCAAGGTCAAAGAGATTATGGGGCAGCAGAATCCTACTCCTGCCGGTTTGCGAGTGGGGGTTGTCGGCGGCGGATGCTCCGGTTTCTCCTATTCCATGTCATTTGAGAATGGGTCAGGACTTATGGACAAAGTCTTCGACATGGATGGCCTGAAAGTGTACGTGGATGCCACGTCGCTCATGTACCTGAATGGCTGCATCGTGGATTACATCGAGACGCTCGAAGGAGCCGGGTTTAAGTTCGAGAATCCCAATGTGAAGAGTACCTGCGGTTGCGGATCTTCGTTCAACGTCTAAGAATTAGCGGCTATTTCTCACGACAACACCAGAAGCACAGAAGCGAGATAGAGATCGGGCGCCGCAAGAATATTTGCGAGGCGGAATCCCGTGCCTGACCTCGTCGGCAGGGCAATGGGCTTGGTTTTGGTCTCCGGGGACGGAACCAGTGCGCACTGCACCGTAGACCAGGAAGCAAGAGAAACATTTTTGCGAATCCTGCGGGCTCAGCCCTTAAGCGGTATGGCAGAGAGCTTGGCATGAATCTGCCGGAATAATTCGGCATAGGGGTATCCCCCTGCGAGCGAGACCCATACCTTGGGCACGGTGATGCGGATCAGGGCACCGATCTTGAGCAACTTCAGCCGGAGGGTGGCGCACTGGGCCTGGGCCAACTCCGTTCCCTCCAGCCCCAGTCGGCGCAAGCTCTGGAGCAGGACGTAAGCCAGCGAGGAGAAATACAGACGCAGCTGATTGCTGCGCAGATAAGCCGTGCTGGTGCGATCCGAAAACAACATCAGTGGTTCCTTAATGCGATTTTCCATGTCCCCGCGGGCGCAGTAATGTTCTTCATACAGCGGCTGGGCTGGCCATGGTTCCGGGTCCCGGGAGGTCACGAGGAAGCGAGGGTTCTCGCCCTTTTCCAGATACTCCGCCTTGGCCACCACGCGTCGCGCCCGACTCCAGCTCTCCCGCGTCGGATACACAAACTCGTGGAACACCCGCGCGGCTTGTCCGCTTTGCCGATACAGGGCTTCTGCTTTCGCCATGGGGTTCTGAATCTCCGCCTTCAGACGTTCGTTTTTTGCCAGTCCCAGCAGATAATCCACCTGCTCCGTTTCACCCCAGGCCCTCAGTTCCTCGCGGCAGAATCCCGAGTCCCCGCGGATGAGGATGCGAACCTGCGGCCATACCGATCGAATCTGGGGCACGATCCGCTGTAACTCTGCCACGCGGCCCGCCGCTCCATCGATGTTGGACGGCCGCAGCCGCGCGCACAACAAGAACTCGCCGCAGAAGATGTACAGTGGCCGATAGCAGTAGTGTCCGTAGTAGCCGTGAAAGAAACGTCCTTCCTGTTTCCCGTAGAGCGGATCGTCGGTCGCATGCAAGTCGAGAATGATCTGCTGGGGCGCTTCCCCGTGCGCCTCCAGAAACAAATCCACCAACAGGCGATCCACTGCCCCATGGTCCAACCCGATCTTCTTGTAACGCGCCTCGGCCGTGGCTGTGGCCGGTGTCAGTTCCAAGCGATTCAAGGTGCTTTTTCCCGCCAGCACTTCTTGGCTGGGATCGGACTTCTCCACCAGCACCGCCAATAAGGGATCGTTCCTTAACTGATCGTGGTCGTTCAGATCTTCATAGCCCAGGGCCAGACCATAGACCCGCTGGGCCACCAGTTCTTCTAGCCGGTGCTCGATCCGTTCCGGATCGCGATAGTCGGTAAAGCAGGCGGCGAACTTGCGGATGATCCCCGTGCGCTTGTCCACCTCCCGCAGCAACAGACCCCCACCCTCACGGCTGATGGCTCCCCCGTCGAACTGCGCCCGGATCTGGCGATGATTGAGAGAGTGAAATTCGAAGCCAACCTGGGTACACTCTGTGGTCATAAGGCTGTTACTCCTTCTCGGCACAATTACTTTTCGACAAAAGAGTTATGCCAGAAGCGACAGCCTTTTTCTATTTCTTTGTGAGATATCCCGGTTAGTGCGGCAGTCGACTTGCGCGCCACTACGTAAGATAAAAAGCCTCATCGATTAAGATGAGGCTTTTTCTTATTGTGGCGGCTCTGCCTGTGGCTGCTCAGCTTGTGGTTGCGGTAGCGGCTGCGGCTGCTGCTGGGGTTGAGTTGGAGTGCCGCCGGCAGCCCCCGGTTGCAAGTTCTGCGTCGCGCCTTGTAGCGGTGGCTGCATAGGTGTATTGAGCAGTCCGCCGCGATCGGTGGACGGATCATAGATGAACTGCCATTGGTCGTAGTGCTTCTTTTTATTGAATTCGCGAATGCTCGAGTCTTTACTCGTACTCACTACCCCGACGATCGGTCCTCCACCAAAAACCTGACTTGAAAGCTTAACGTCACTTGTGTTTTTTTCAGGCTGCGAGGTGTTGGCACCTGTGCTAAACCCAACCCCAGCTCCCGGCTGCGGCATGCCTGCGGTCGATGGTTGACTGCTCTGCGCTCCAGCGAGTCCAATCGGTGCCACCCCGCCCAACGTCGGGACTCCGGGATTGGCGCCTGGGGAAGTGGCTCCAGCAACGCCTGCCCCGAAATTCATTTGCACTTCTCCGAGATGAAGTAACTTGAAATTCTTCCCGCTGATTGGATCCTTGTACTGCCGGCGAAGAAAGCGGAGATTGTTGGTGTTCTCCAATTCTTCCAGGCGCGTCGGATAACGTCCGAATTTTTTAACGTACCGCCGGATTGCCCGCGAGTACTGCACTCCGCGGTGGATAAGTTCTTCTTCGCGGTCGCGGCGAATCTGAAAAGCCATCGTGGGCACAATAGCCGCTGCGGCAATTGCCAGCAGAGTCACCACCAGCATCAGCATAAGCAGCATGTAACCGCTCTGCGAGCGCGGAGACGAGCGGCGCGAGAATCGGCGATTACACAACATCAGTGTCAACCATTCTTAGAGTGCGCATCGTGACAAGAGCGCGGTCAACGAAGTTTCTTATCCCTGGGTCAGTGGAATACTCTGACGGTTGTTGTTGAGCACGTCTTCCACCTCGACCGACATCGGAGAGATGCGCAGAATCTTGTAACGCCGATCAACCATTTCCCCCTCACCTGCGATAAATACATCTTCTCCCTGCGAAAGAAAGATCTTCTTGGGCTCTCCCGGCTTGCTGGCAAATCCGAAAAATTTCAGGTTGATGGGTGGAGGAGGGGGAGGACCAGTTGGTTGTGGCGGCACTATTGGCGTACGGTCGGTCGCAGGATTTCTAACCGGACGCGGGATGTCGATCTGCGCACGAAAAATATTCCGTCCCTTGCCTTGGTATTTGGTGTCTTCGCTGGCCTTTAACCAGTCGTAGCGAAGTGAGGGATCCAGTGAGCGCGATGCGGTATTGATTTTTCTGCCGCGACTCCGCGTCTTCGGAGCCGGTTGCGCGGTGGATGGCGCCGAAACGCTAGCGGATGGATTGGCCTCCGCGGGAGACGGACCTCCTGAGCTGAACATCCATCGGCCCACGAGGATGACAGCCAACGCCATTAGCGCGACGGCTGCAATCAACTTGGTGCGGTTCTCCGCTCCAACCTTCACTTAAGTATTCGCCTTCAGAAAAGTTTGCATTTTCATCTGCAGCTTAACTACTCCACCCTGCTCGCCGCCTAGTTGCACGCTATCGATAATAAAAAACAATTGGTCACGTTCTAATGCGTTTATGAAGCGTACCAGTTGCAAATGGTTGAGTCCCGGCTAGTCAGCCGCTGTTGGTAGAATTCATCAAGTTGTTTTTGAGCAAGCACAACTTTCTTATCCATCCCTCGCAAAGGCTCGACTTGCCGCGTCTTCGCCTGCAACTCTTTCCAGAGCGTGTCCATTTCACCAAGACGTGATCGTTCTGAGCCGATGATCGGAGACAGCAGCAGCGCTGCGGCAATCAAATCCACCACCAGCAAAGCGCCGATCGTGATCACCAGCTTTCGCCGAGTATTTCCGAGATCCGGCATTACGGTGCACCGCCCTGACTTGTGCCTGGCACCTCTGGAACGTAGACAGCACTAATGTCGAATTGCACCTTGTCACCTGCGGACTGCCCTATCTGAGCGGTTTCCTGGTCAATCCGAGTCTGTTGGAAGCGTTGCGAGGCTTCCATCTTGCGCACCAGATCCAAAGCCCGCTCGCGTGACTCTCCCGCAACCACAAGTTTGATATTCAGCCCTGCTTCCGAACCCATCTCCGGGCGGATCGAGACCACATGCAGCCGCGGCGGCATCACCCGTTCCAGATCCTCAAAAACTTTCGTCCAGGAAAAAGCTTTGCGCTGGAAAAGGTCATTGAGGAACTGCGATCGGTCACGTGTGCTGCGGTTTTCCGGCCGGCTCAAAAGCGCCTCGGCTTGTGCCCTCTCCTGGTCGCGGGCGGCAATCTGTGCTTCGCGCTGTCGGATTAAGTCTCGATCTTTACGCGCGCTGACCCAACCGGTGAGGACGCTGTATAACAGAATTAAAGTCAGCAGACCGAGCGCGACCAGCGCTCCGCCCCAGCGCAACCAGAAGCGTCTTGCATCCTGGTAAGGCTGAGTCGCGAGATTAATGTCTACGCGCATTTTACGAAAGCAGAGCCCCGACCACCCCGGCCATCCTCCACTTGGGAATGGGGCCGACACCCTTGCCCAATTGCGCCGAGCCTACCAATTCTTTGACTTCGGCTCCAGTTTGAGCGCGCAAAGCGGGCGCCGCGCCTCCCGACTCTGGCAGGCCCGCCACGAAAATTTTATCGATGTTCAAATGATAGGTGTCCTGAAAGAACACCACCGACGGATAGACTTCTTCGGCGAGTTGGTCGCCTGTGATGGTAACTCCGCGAGTATTTTCCAGGGTTCGGAAAAGCAGTAACTGTTGCTGGTCGAGGATGGCAATGCTGGTGGTTCGAGCGTCTACCTTGATGACCAGAGTCGGCCCGGTGGCGTTCGCCGCGCCGAGCGCAGCCAACATGGAGGGCAACACTATGCCGGGACTGTATCCCGCCTCGCGAAACGCCGCTTCGTAGTCTTCAATGACGGTTGAAAGAGCCACAGCTGCGATTACTCGAACATTCCCGCCGGAAACCTGCGCATGATACGAAACCTTGGCCTTATCCACGTCAAAGGGCAGAGATTTCTTTAGCCGGAAGCGGACCACACCTTCGGCCTCCTCGCGGTTTGTGGGAAGCGCGTCAAAATCCAGCAGCACTACGCGCACCGCGGCGTCGGGAAGCACAGCGATCACATCACGCGAGCGCCCGCCTACCCTGCTTAAAGTGTCTTCAATTGTTTTATAAACCGCGGAACGCTGACGCAGGTTGGTGTCAATTAGATCCGGCACCACGCTGCCCGGTGCCAACTCATGGGACGCGCACTCGGCTACTACGTCGCCACTATCGGAAAGCCGGCCGGCCAGGACGCGGTCCGCAGCCACTTCGCAAGCCAGCTTGGGCTTGGATCCGGAATTCAACTTGGGACTCATGTTAGGAGAGGTCGTTCAAATCAAACTCTGTCACACAAAGAAATGCAATAACTGGAAGGGCACGCCTGCCTTAGTTTAGGTTATCTTGCGCCCTACCGCGTACTCTCGATGAAAGTGACTTTGTTGATCTCCTTCAGCGTAGTTGTGCCCGCCCTGACTTTGTCGAGAGCAGACTCACGCAGGAACCGCATTCCTTCTTCGCGCGCGGCGCGCCTGATCTCCGAGGTCGGCTTCTTAGCCAGAATCATCTCCCGGATGCGGTCGCTCAAGTCGAGCAGTTCGTGAATGGCGGTGCGTCCGCGAAATCCAGTACCCGCGCACTCGATGCAACCCTGACCTTCGTAGAAGGGAACCTGCGACCATTGCGCCGGATCCAGACCGCTGGCCTCGAGCATTTCCTGCGGATAGTGAACCACGGTGCGGCAGGATTCGCATATGATGCGCACCAACCGCTGCGCCAGAATGCAGTTCAAGGCTGAAACAAAGTTGTAAGGCTCTACGCCCATATTCAAAAAGCGGCCAATCACATCGACCACATTGTTGGCGTGAACGGTAGTGAAAACCAGGTGTCCCGTGAGTGCCGACTGAATGGCGATCTGCGCCGTCTCGGTATCACGAATTTCGCCCACCATGATTTTGTCCGGATCATGACGCAGAATCGATCGTAATCCGCGAGCGAAGGTCAGTCCCTTCTTTTCATTGACCGGAATCTGCGTTACTCCGCGAATCTGGTACTCAACCGGATCTTCGATGGTGATGATCTTGTCTTCGTCCGTCTTGATCTCATTGACGGCAGCGTACAGCGTCGTGGTTTTACCGCTGCCCGTCGGTCCGGTGACCAGCACCATCCCATAAGGCTCGGCAATATAGCGGCGGAATTTTCGTAAGTCTTCTTCGTCGAAGCCGACGACATCGAGAACGAGCTGGTGGAACTTCTCACTCATCGACTCCTTGTCGAGCACGCGAAGCACTGCGTCCTCGCCGTGTATCGAAGGCATGATGGAGACGCGGAAGTCGATGGGACGCTCGGGCTGTCCGTATTTCACCCGAAAACGTCCGTCTTGCGGAACCCGCCGTTCAGAAATGTCCAGCTCACTCATCACCTTGATGCGGGAGATGATGGTGGTGTGATGCTCCTTGCCGATAGGCGGCATGGCCTGCGTTAGGACTCCGTCAATGCGGAACTTAATGCACACGGAATCGTCGCGAGTCTCAATGTGGATGTCGCTGGCGCGGCGTTGCAGGGCAGTAAATATCGTGGTATCCACAAGACGAATGATGGGGCTGATGTCGCCCTGCGCGGTCAGGCGATCGATGGAAATACTTTCATCGCCGCCGGCCTCATCTTCCCGAATCACATCCAGGGTGAAACCTTCGCTGGCATCCTGCAGAACTCGTTGCGACTGCTCTGTCTTCTTTAGGATTTCCGTGATCTGCGCCAGCGTCGAAACTTTGGTGACGATGCGCTTGCCCAGCAGCAGGCTGATCTCGTCGATCATCATCAACTGGCTGGGATCGGCGATGGCGATAGCAAGGCGTCCGTCCTGAGTTTCCTCCAGAGGGATGAAGTTGTAGCGGAACATCAGGTGAACTGGGATCTTCTTGAAAAGATCATGGTGGAGTTGGAAATTATGCAGATCGACGAACTCGCAGCGATAGCGCCGCGCCACATCCTGCGCCTTGTCCAAGTCATCGGCATGAGCGGCAGGCGCGATTCGCCCACCATTCTCGCCGTTCACGAATACTGATTTTTTCTCTGCCATTCTTGCCATTTCCAAATCTACCTGCAAATGTCCAAAGCCGTTCTTCCAAACTTAGTGAAGAGCGCCACCGGATCCGAGAGTAAAGATCGGCATATACAGCGAGATCAGTACTCCACCCACGAATACCGCCATGATGATCAGGATGGCGGGTTCGATGAGGGCCATAGCCGCACCCAGCGCAGTCTGCACATCCTCTTCATAAAATTCAGCCACTGAATTCAGCATGGCTGGCAAGGCTCCGGTGGACTCGCCCACTTCGATCATTTCAACCGACAGATCCGGGAACATCTTTTGCTCTTCCAGACTGCCTGCCAACGTTCGGCCTTCTCGGACCCGCGAGGCCGCCTCCGAAATCCCGTTCAAGATTCTTCGGCTGCTCATGGAATCTCCGGCTGTCTCCAGAGCCTGTACCAAAGGGAGACCTCCGGAAAGCAGGGTGGATAACATGCGAGCAAAATTCGCCACCTGGTACTTCAACCAAATTTGACCCAGAAGCGGAAGTCGCAAAATTACGCCGTCGATGCCTTCGGCTCCGCGGTCTGTGTTCTTCCAGCGCCAGAGAAAGAGCACCAGCAATACCAATGCGATCGCCAGTACCGGCCCATATTTCTGCGCGTGAGTGCCGACCGCCAACATCAACACAGTGATGGCGGGTAGCTTGGCGTTCAAGTTTTCAAATAGCTTGGCGAATTCCGGAACCACGTAGGTGATCAGGAACACCAGCATAAAGAACACCACAGTCACCAGCAGTGCCGGATAAACCAATGACACCGCCAGCTTCTTCTTGAACGTCAGCGCCAGACGCTGAAACGAGATGTAGCGGCTCAGTACTTCTTCCATGTTGCCGCTCTTTTCTCCTGCCATCAGCGTCGTGGGATAAATCTTGGGAAATGCCCCCTGCGCCGCAAACGCCGTAGAAAGCAATTCGCCGCTCTTGACCCGGTCGCGAACGTTTTCCAACAGAGATTGTAAATAGGCATCCTTTTGCCGTTTAATCAGCAACTCAAGCGAGTTCAAAATCGGCAGGCCGGCCTTGATGAGAGTCAGGAATTGCTGGTTAAAGATTACAAACTGGCTCTGCTTGACTCCTCGTCGCCGCGGCAACCGGAACTCGCCCGCCGCAAAAAGACCACGCGGTTTGACCCAATACACCAGGTAGCCCTGCTGAACGAAGCGGTCGCGCACTTCTGATTCAGAGTAGCCGGTCTCGACCTGCTGCAGCAGGTGACCGCGTTCGTCCGCAAGTTTTATCAGGAATTCGGCCATTCCCCTGGTTACTGCCTCGCCCTCTTCAAGTCTAGCATTCAAAACCAGCAATCCGCTTCATCGACCCTATCCCGCGACTATCGCAAGTAACGAACCGCCCACCAATCTTTGTTGCCAATAAGTCCAATGGCTACAACAAGTTGAGTTGTTAAGCGCTTAGTCCTTCACTGACCACTGACAACTGGCCACCGACCACTGATGTATTTCACTGCCCAAAATTGTCCTCGATCATCTCCACCCCTGGCGGCGGGCTAAATCGAAACTGCTGATCGGAGGCTTCTACATTTTCTTGTTGCTGATCGAAACGATATTCAGTGACGGAGCCATCCACTTCTTCAATGATGATGCGAGCAATCTGACTCTCGGGAGTTATCTCCAACAGCACTGTGCTGGCGCGATCCGCCATCCCCTTGGGAATACCCCGCAGCATCACGTTTCCAGGAGTCGATGCGATGACGTCCGACGCCATGGATAAGCCTTGCAATTCCTTCTCCAGCCGCGTCTTACCGAGAAGCAGACGCAGCGGCGATCGCAGGTCATCCAGTTTACGAACCGGCGCCTTGCGCACCTGGCGATCTCCCGGCAGGTAGAACCAGGCGTTCTTGCCGTCACTCACAAACAGCTTCTCCCTTGGAGAACGATACTGCCAGCGCATCTTGCCTGGTTTTTTTAGCCACAAAGTTCCCGATTCCCTGCGTTCCATGCCCGCTCCGCGATAGAGTTCGGTGAATTCAGCCTGCAGCGTGGTTATATGGTTGTAACGATTATCGACATTTCGGGCGATGCTAGCGACGCTATGGACGTCCGGTTCCGGGCTGCCCAAGACAACTGAGCACGCAAGCAGCAGGATAGCAATGATCCGCAGAATGTAATTCATCTTTCCCGGCTGATGGACGGGACTGACCTCTACTTTGGTTAGATGCGGGAGGCACGCAGTACCTCTATTCTAACCCCGCTGACGGTCCGCAAGGCTTGCTGGTTGTTAAAGGGTTGTAAAAAAAGAAGGCGGGTCCAATTCATCCTTTAAGCGCAGAGTCGTTGCCATATACACAGTACCGACTTGTGCCGCTAAGCTTTCTGAATCCACGGTTCGCCAACACGTGCTCGAGCAGTGGATTGTGATAAAGCAAGTACAAGGGACGCGGTTGGTCCCGCAAAGAGCGCTCGAGATTGACGATTACCTGAGACAGTCCCTCTTCCGTCAAAGGATTGAACAGATAAAGCACGGTTGGCTCCGCAGGAAAAGTAAACGTCCGCGCGTCACCGCAAATCGTCTCCACGTCAAAACACTTTTGCGAATTACTTTTGTATTGACGCAGGTTCTCCAGCGCCACGCCATGCAATTCGGTCAACAATTCAACTCCCACGATCCGACGAAAGGGATAATCCGCTGCTATCAACAACACTCGACCTTTTCCTGAACCGAGGTCGATGAAAGTGAATCCACGGAAATCGATCTTGAGCGCGCCCAGCATTTCATGAAAGAGCGAGGGATCGGTAGGCTGATAAGGAGAATGGAACACACCCAGCAGCCGATTCCGCCAGTCCACGGTGGCGCTCGTCGTGTTGACCCTGTTATCCCAATCGTATTGCACGTCGCCGTAACGTCGACGACGACGCTCAGGCGTTGAATCCCGCACAAATTCCCAAAGAAAGCCAGTCAGTCCGCACAGAGTGGTAAAGGATCCCTCCCGCTTGCGATGATCTTTCCACCACTGGAGAACGGTTTCGATCAATTTCGGTTCGCGAGCAGAAGACATTTTTAGGAGTGGTCGGTGGCCAGTGGTCAGTACTCTTGCTTGGTAAAGTTCGAACCGGCGTTGACGTTAAGACAGTGGCCACTGACCACTGGCCACTTTGTTAATCGGTCGGCAACAGCTTCGGCGTTTGCGGCGGAACGTATCCCGGTGGGGTGCCTTTCTTCAGAAATGGCAGATCATCGGGAACACGAACTACGACATGGCCATCTTGCATCAGCCTATAGGGATGGCCCAGCGGATCTACTGGCGTGCCCCGTAAAGAGCCTGCTGCCTCCAAATCTGAAAAGCTGCCCGGAAAGCGGCCTGTCCTGTCACGATATCGAGCGACCACAGCTTCCAAAATAGAAACGTCTTCATCCACCTGCAGCGCG
>WNFD01008699.1_pt1 | contig 12828 bp, 10 predicted proteins | sample 5400491 | NCBI WGS metagenome assembly WNFD01 (sample SAMN13153343, study PRJNA577476) | soil metagenome | isolation source: 120 cm saprolite under Douglas fir tree site 2 hole 2 replicate 2 | place: USA:California | collected 2015-04-18 | reverse complement strand
ATCAACGCGTTCGAGGCCATCTCGCGCAATCTGGTCCGCGTCGTCGATTACTTTCCCGGCTTTTACGGAGTCGGAGTGCTCACCATGCTGCTCAATGCCAAACACCAGCGTCTCGGGGACTTTGTTGCGGGCACCCTGGTGGTCCATGAAAGTTCCGACCGCGAATCGCAGATGTTCTTCAACTATTCGTCCTCTCCGGAGTTTCCGCTCCCTCAGGCCGCCCATCTAAGCCTTCAGGAAGCCGAACTGATTGAAACCTTTCTGGCCCGCCGCCTCGATCTCACTCCCCAGGTGCGCGTCTACAACGCCCGCCAGATCGCCGGGTTGATTGCAGCCCGGCTGGGAGTTCCTCCGGAATCTCGCCCGGTGCAGGATGAGGCCTTTCTTGAATTGCTGGTGCGGGAATTCAGGAATCGCGCGAGGTATCAGGCGTAGGGCGAAAAATGCCGGCACAATCCGTAGAGACGTAGCTTGCTACGTCTAAAAGCCGGAATCATCAATGGAATATGGGGGCCGACACGAAGCGTCGATGGAACGCAGCCACATTCTGTGACCTCCAGGCTATTCAAGCCCGCAGCTTTTAGACGTAGCAAGCTACGTCTCTACGGGGTTGTACCGGCATTCACCGCATCCCTTAAAAAATCGTAATGTTGTTAAGAATTCTATAGATAAGCCTTTTCATGCAACGATATTCCGCAATTCGGGTTCTAACCTCACGGTCTTCTATTCACATTATCCGACCTGGCATTCTGCCTCGAAGCGCAGATGTCCGAATTCCTATTTCCCGGCCGGCCGCCGGTTTCAGGAGAAATAAAAAATGCCGATGCGTTTGCGTTTTCTCATGGTGTCTCTGATTTTGTCCGTGATCGTGGCCGGGATCAGCGGCTGCGGTTCGGATTCTCGGAAACCTGCGCCCATACCGGCGGGGCCCTTCAGCAATGCAAGCCTGAACGGGACCTATGCCCTGGCCATCTCCGGGTCCAACTCCGGCGGTTTTTTCAGTATTGTCGGCAGCCTTGCGTTCAACGGGGCCGGCAATGTTACCGGCGGAGTGGTTGACATCAATACCGCCGCCGGCGTGTTCGTCAATCAGAACGCGACCGGCAGCTACACCATCCGCACCGATGGCCAGGGGATATCGACCATTAACACTCCGGCGGGCAGTTTCGTTCTTGATTTCTGCGTGGTTTCCGGTCAGCGCGCTCTGGTAACGCGCTTTGAGAACGGGGCTACCGCCAGCGGGACCCTCGACCGGCAGGATGCCACCGCGTTTACCAACGCGACGCTCAACGGAAGTTTCGCCTTCAACGTTTCGGGCGTCGATGGCAGCGCTCTGGCGCTGCAAACCGCGGCGACCCTGACCGCCAATGGCGCGGGCGCGATTACCTCGGGCATCGAGGATTCCGACGATAACGGCATTATCACCACCAGCCTCGCGGTCACCGGCACCTATACTCTGAACACCGCCAACGGGCGCGGCACGGTGACGCTCTCCACCACCGCCGGCACAACCCATTTTGCTTTCTACATCGTCGACGCCAACCACCTGAAGGTCCAGGGGACTGATACCTTCCCGGTACAAAGTGGCGACGCTTTCCGCCAGGTTGGACCATTCAGCAATGCATCGGTTACCGGACAGCTGGTATTTACCGTGGGCGGCGCGCGCGGCAATCTTCCTTATGGCGAAGGCGGCGTTCTGTTCGCGGATGGCGCGGGCAATATTACCTCCGGCCTGCAGGACCTCAACAACGGCGGAGTGATGACCCAGGGTATCTCCACCACCGGCGCCTACTCCGTGGCCGCCACTGGGCGCGGCACCATGACCCTGAACGGCACCGCCGGCACGACCAATTACGCGATTTATCCTTCGACCGGCGGTCTGCAGATGATCGAACTCGACGTGGCTTTGGTGAATGGCGGACAGGCGCTGAGCCAGACCGGTTCTTTCTCGGTCGCATCCATTCAGGGCCCGTTCAGCTTTAACCTGACGGGAGCGACGCCTTCCGGGGAAGTGGATGCCATCGCTCAAATCACTCTCGATGGCGGCGGGAATGTAACCGGGGTTCTCGATGTGAACAACGTCGGCGTGCTTTCGCAGAGCCTGGCGGTGACCGGCACCTACACCATGGCCTCCAGCGGCAGGGGAACGATGCAGATCAGGAGCGCCTTCGGCACGCAGAACTTCGTAATCTACGCGGCCGGCACCACCCGCCTGGTGTTCCTCGAAACGGATTCCAACCTGGTGTCAGAAGGAACGTTCGAGCACCAGTAAAAAAGGATCGATATGCAGATGTGCGTCCCGCCCTTCGCGTCTTGCGAGGGGTGGGACGGGATATGCTTTCAATGGCCATGGAAATCCCGAAGAAATTCGGCATTAATTCATCGCGACTTTAAACAATTTTCGATGTCCTCGACCATTTCATCTAGCTGGGGAGCGTAATATATTCGGGCTACCTCATTCGGCTGAGGAAGATCTTCTACGCGTCTCTTCCAATGCTTGTCAAGAGTCGCAACGTTGGCGAAGGCACTGGCGATTACGGTGTGACAAAAATCAGTGCCATCGCCCTTTTTCAGTGGGTATCCCTTTGCATCAAGTATCAATCGCCTAACCAAATTGACATAGACGAATGTTGCCGGCCGAGAACGAATAAATGGTAGGGCTGGAAATGTCTGATCTAGCCATTGAGGCAATTTGTCGAACTCGGTTCGGTGGTCTCTGATTTTTTCGATCAGCGCCTCATCCATGGCTCTGCTGCCTTGCGCAATCGAATCGCGTTGAGGGCCGACCCAATCCAGGATATTTCCGAGCCGAAAAAAACTCTCAGAAAGATCTATAATCCGTGCTGAGCCCGGAAGATCGTTGCTGGTTTTGGTCCGGAAATAGTTCTTCATGAGTCCTTGTGAAATACAACTCTGCGCTTGTGTTACTCCGTTTGATTCACGTTCAACAACTTCAACAGGATTGAGTTCAACAGGGAACCAATGAGGCCCAATTTCGTCAAGAAATGATCTTACGGCCTTCAAAGTGCCATCTTGAAATGCAGAAATTTCCGCTGCATTTGTTAGTGAAAACATGAGGTCGGCCCCCGAGTGTAGAGCATTAATAAAACGTACTCGCCGAGAAGGGTCTTGTTTGGCCAATCGAATCAGGGAAAAGTTGTCAAGATAGATCGCCAAACCCTCTATTGAGACATTGAAGGTCACGGGTGCATTACTGTCTGACGTTGCTTTAATCATTTTCAGTCAATCTGTCCTGTGTTTGATCGTGCTCCGTAAGGCTAAAAAGGCTTTTGATTTTTTCTTAGCTTAACTCGAAACCGCCAGCCATGCCGCGCCCGCGGCCGCCGCTGTTCCCAGCAGATTCACCAGATCGTTATTCAGATAGCCGCGTCTTTCAAAGGTCGCGCCCAGCGCGCTGTCAACCAGCATGCCCGCAATGCCCGCCGAAGTAACCACCGCCGCGCCGGAAGCGGAAATCAATCCGAAGGCCAGCGAAGCTCCCGCAACGATCAGCGCGGCCACGGCCCCCGAGAGCGTCCCGGTAAGGCTGATTCCTCCGTCAGTTCCAGGAGTTACGGGCTGCCCGGTGGTGATCAAAACCGTTTTGCCCGGAAAAGCCGAACCTGATTCGCTTGATACGGTATCGGCTGCAGCCTCGGCCAGGGCGGAAAGGGTCAGTAGTATGAATCCGCCAAAAGAGGGCAGCGCGAGGCACAGTGCGGCCACGCCCAGGTTGGCCGCCACCTGCGAGGCCGAACGCCCCGAACCTGGCTCGGCCACACGCAGTTGCTGTTTGCGCGATCGCCCAGCGCGCGTGGCCACTAGCGTCAGCAGGAAAACCACGAGAAGCACCCAAAAAGCCTTCAACTCGCGTCCGGTGATGATGAAGGCGATCACCCCGCCCGCCAGCATTCCGGAGGTGTTGACCCCCCGGGCCAGCCGTCCGATTGCGGCAAAAGCAATCGTGATGGCCAGAACGCGAATCAAATGAGGTCCCGCTCCGTGCATCCACAGAAAAAGCCCGAGGAGCAGACACGCGGCGAGAAGCGCGATCTGGTCCGGGATCCGCCCGATAAAAGGCCGGCTGGCTGGATGATGACGGGGTTCCGGTATAAAGGTTCTCCTGGGTCGAGGAAGCTGTGTTGGAGTATCCTAAAGAGGATACCAGCCTCAAAGAGGTTCCTATTCAGGGAGAGTTTGACAGTGGTTCTGTTCTTTCCAGGAAGTTCGACATGCCTGCTGTGCGGGCAGACGGTTGAAAGCAGCAAAGATGCCGTTATGTTCCCGGCATTCCTTGGATCGTCTCATCCATTGCATCGATATTCAGATGCATGCCTGCATGGCGGCTGCTATGCAGCGTGCTCCGATCGGGAAGAGCTGGAGCATCTGTATCATGAATTTCGGCGTATCTGGGAGAGTCGTCCCAGGGACCTGAAGAGCATGGAAGAGATCGAGGCATGGGGGAGATCTGCTTTTGCCCATTTCGGATGACGATGATTTCGGTCGGTGGGTCAGAGGACCCGGGTGAGAAAAGGCCATGATCGATATTGATTTCAGAGTTTCTCCGTCCTGGCGCGCCCGAGTCGATGGGGAAAGCCTCGCGACTGCCGATGAAATGGCGATTTCTTATGACGTTTTTCTCGGCGATATCCTGTTCAAAGTGAATGGACTGGATTTCAGCGGGAGATGGGACTGGATTCCGCTCATCGACTTTGCTTCCTCTCTGCGCCGGATCGTCGATGAGCTTTCGGCCGACGATCATGCGGTGTCAATATTCGAGTTCACCGAATCGGATGCCACTTTGCGCTTTGAACGGGATGCTGACAGCGTAATCATTTCCGCCGGATATGCGATCGGCTCCGCCCGCGTGGCGCTCGCGGAGTTTGGCGAGGCCGTCGATGGATTCTTGCGCCGCATGATCGAAACCATCGCACAGCAATATCCGGCGCTGCTCAGGAACAGGCTGCTCAGCCGTTATTTGCCGGTCCTCCCTATGGACCGCCTGTGAACGATTTAGATTTCGTGATCCTGCTCAACCGGGCTTTCGCGCCATTTTTGAGGGAATTGGGGTTCGTGGCGAACGTTGAAAAGGGTCTTCCCCCATCTTTTTCATGAAGTTGCGCGCCTCCCCTGGCATTGAAGCCGGTTACGCATTACAATACCAATCACTCTCTAAGTGACTTGACCCTACCGTTAAACAGGCGGAAAAAGTTGATGATTTCAGGTTCTCGGGCCGTTTTTGCGGTCCTGCTTTTGGCAATCCTTCTGGTTCTGGTGGAAGGCTGTGGCAATACGTTTCGACCCACGATCGTTCCGCTGCCGGGACAGAGCGGCGATCCCGCTTCTCTGAGCCAGGCTGTGGTGCTGGCAACCAACCCCACAGGGCCGGGAAGCGTGACCCACATCAATGGCTCGGGCGACACGAATGCCGGAGTGGTCAGGGTCGGCATCAATCCTGTGTATCTCTCCAAAATAGGCACCAGTCAGGCGCTGGTTATCAATGGCGACCAGACCCTGAGCCTGTACCTTGCGTTGCTGCCTCTTTCGGCTACGGTCAATACGCTCACCCAGCCCAGCGGCTCCGCCAACGGTATTTCAGCGGCCGCCAGCAGCAACGGAAACATCTATGTTGCCAACTCCGGCTCGAACAACGTTACCGTCGTGCCTGGCAGCACGAACGTGGCGATCGGCAACGTTCCGGTGGGCAGCGGACCGGTCGCGGTGGCCACCAACGCCGCCAGCAACAAAGCTTACATCGTCAACCAGGCCGGCGGTTCGGTGACGGTCATCAATACCCAGGATAGTACGCCGGGCGTCACCGTGACGGTGGGAACCAGTCCGATCTTTGCGATCCCCAGCGCCGACGGACAACTGGTTTTCGTGGTGAATCAGGGCAGCAACTCTGTGACTGTGATTGATTCTGTTACCGATCTGGTTGTGCCGATTCCGGTCCTGCCGCTCCCGCCGCCCCCGACCCCGCCAACCTTTACGCAATCGATTCCGACAGGACCGTTACCCAACTTCGCTTTTTATGACAGCAAGCTGAAGAGACTGTACGTCAATAATTCCGGCGGCAACTCTATTACCGTCATCAAAGCCGATCAGTACGATCCGGTCAATTTTATTACCCCTCAGCTTCTCGCTACCATTACCCTGAGCGCCGGCCCTCTTCCGACCTCACTCACAGTGCTTGCCGACGGAACCAAGGCCTATGTGGCGCGCGGCGGATGCACCGCGGGCACCAATCAGGTAACGCTTCTCGCCAACCTGGGGACTTGCACCGGCAATCTGGTGAGTGTGATCGACACTATAGGATTGCGTGAAATCCGAACGATTACCGTCGGACCGGGCGCCGTATCCATCGCATCCTCACCCGACAGCACCCGGGTATTCGTAACGAACGCAGGCGCCAACAGCGCCTCGATTATCAAGACCGGCACCGACTCGGAACTTATAAAAATCGTCATGCCTCAGCAGAATCCTCTGTGCGATCCCACACAGGTCGTCTGCCCCCTGCAGATTCCGTTCATGGTCCGCACATTTCCGTAGGCTAAATTGGAGATCAGTTCCTGAGGGCGGCCGATTGGCCGCCTTCAGCTTTTTGACAAGGAATCCACAGCAAAGGACGCAACGGGCGCAAAGTTGATATGCCCCCCTGACAACCTATTGGGCGCTTATCCTGTCCAACATTGCGGATTGTGTATCTCCGCTTTGTTGATTCCGAGATTCACAGCCGGAGTTTCCACATGGCAGGGATCGGGCTTCCGGGGCGTTCTTCTTCCTTCTTCTTCTTTTGGCTTCGCAGAGTCTTCATTCTTACGGGGTTTTCAGCGATCGTTACCGTTTCTTCGGAGTCGCAGATCAGCTTCCGCAAGCCCGACTTCGATACCGGAAAAGGCCCGGTGGCGATTGCGGCCGCGGATTTCAATCGCGATGGCCTGCTCGACGTGGTGACCGCCAACTCCCTGGACAACAGCATTACCGTCCTGCTGAACAATGGCGACGGCGCCTTCGGGCGCCGCGTTGACTATCCCACAGGCAAAAATCCGCACGCAGTGGTTACTGCCGACTTCAACAACGACGGCATACCGGACGTGGCCGTGGCCAACTACGGGAGTAATTCCATCTCGATCTTCCTCGGTAATGGCGATGGCACCTTGCGGCTGTTCGCTTCTATGGCGGTGGGTGTGCGGCCTGACGCTTTGACAGCCGGCGACTTCAATCACGATGGCAAAATCGATCTGGCCGTGGTCAATCAGGGTGACAACACGCTTAGCATTTATTTCGGGACAGGAGATGGCCGATTCCGGCCCGGTGCGAACTACACGGCGAGCAATTGCTCCTCCCCTGATTCTCAGCCTTCGGATTCTATGGTGGCTGCGGATTTCAACAATGACGGGGTGCTCGACTTAGCGGTTGCTAACGACGATCCCGTCTCCGGGTGCTCCGGTGTGAAGATCTTCATCGGCAGGAGTGACGGTACTTTCAACTCTGTCGGGAGCATAGCCGGGGTCTTTGGGCCGCTGTTGACAGGGGACTTTAATCAGGATGGCAACCTGGATCTGGTTGCCCAGGGTGTATCTGAGTGCGGCGACCGAGGCTGCTTTTTCCAGACATTGGTATTTGCGGGACACGGGGACGGCACCTTTGACCAGGGGCACTCAATGCCCTGTGAAGTAAGTGCGCCCATCGATGGGATGCGGCTTGCAATCGACCTGAATGGCGATCATGTCCCTGACCTTGCCGGGGACTGCGTCGTCCTGATTGATCCCGCAACTGTCTTCACCGGCACTGCTACCGCTCTGCCCATGCCCCCGACAGGCTGGGGTCTCACGGTACTGGCGGGCGGAGATTTCAATGCCGATGGCAGGCAGGACATCGTCACGGCAAATTTCACGGATTCAACCATCTCAGTCCTCCTTGGCGATGGGAAAGGAGCTTTTCATCAGCAATTACGATACGTGCCTGAGTTTCCCGATGGGATTAACACGATTGTTTCCGCAGACCTGAATGGCGACGGATTTTCCGATGTGGTCGTCGGCGGCCTCCTTGACCCTGGCGCCCTGATCTATTTCGGCAACGGCGATGGCACTTTGAGAATACCGACGCGGATATCCGGCGATTTTCACGTCCTGGAACTGGCCATCGGCGACCTGAACGGAGATCGCGTGCCGGACCTCGTCATGTTCGGTTTTGCGGATCCCAACGGTCCAGCGATCATCAGGGTGCTTTTGGGAAAAGGCGATGGCACATTCGCGGCGCCTATCGACCTTGACAGCTTAGCCGGAAGGAGCATGGTGCTGGCCGACTTCAATGGAGACGGCATCCTCGATCTGGCGCGCGAGGTGATTGGCCCTTCCCCGAGCACGCCCATTCTTATCTCCATTCAGTTAGGTAAGGGCGACGGGACCTTTGGTCCGCCCATCACCACCCCGGTCGACTTCGGGGCCGAAGCAATCGTAGCGGGAGACTTCAATGGCGACGGCATCCTGGATCTGATCGCCGGTCCTGGCGCCCTGCAGGAAGGCCACGTTGCAGTTTTTCTGGGCAACGGGGATGGGACCTTTCGCAACGGCCCCGGCTACAATGTAAACCCGCCAATCGGTTCCATTGCCGTGGCCGATTTCAACCACGACGGAAAGACGGACTTCGTTTTACCGCCCTATCTCTTCCTCGGCAATGGCGACGGCACTTTTCGACAGCAGGGCGGCGTCAACGGCAACTTCGGGAAGACGCGAGTCGCGGACATCAATGGCGACGGACTTCCAGACCTGTTGATAGGCGGGGTGCAATTGGCCGTGCTGATCAACAAGGGTGATGGCACCTTTCAGCCGCCGCTGTATTTCAGCGCCGGTGGTGCATTTGACTTTACGGTGGCGGATTTTGACTCCGACGGTCATCCCGATGTTGCCGTAAACAGCGCTGATGCCGCCATCTCCATGCTTTTGAGCCGCGGAGCCGCATCGGCGGCAGGACGCGATTTCCAATTGGCCCTGAGCGCCGCCTCCATCACCGTCCGGGCCGGGCAGTCCGCCACCTCGACGGTCTCCATCACTGCGATGGGAAGTTTCAACGACCCCGTTACTTTTTCCTGTACAGGTTTGCCCGCCGGAGCCACATGCAGTTTCAGCCCTGCAACCATGACGCCACCCGCAAACGGAACGCGGAATGTTACTCTCACCATTACCGTCAGTAACGCACAGACCGCCCGGCTGTCTCCCGGTCCTCAGGGCGCGATTATGTTTGCCGTTGGCCTGCCGATGTTCGGAATCATCTTTGCGCAGCTCCGCGGGCGCAGGCAATGGAAGCGATCGGCTGTATTGGTTCTGCTGATGATCGCGATGGTCACTTTGGGAGGATGCGCCGGAATCGTGCCCATCAATAATCACCGGAATACGGTAGGCACTCCGGCGGGCGTATTTACCATCACCGTGATTGGCACGAGTGGCGGATCGACTGTGATCACCCGCATGCAGACGATGGTGCTCAAGGTGCGGTAGGGATGGAGGACGTTGATTTTGCCGGGTCTACGCGTGAGGCCGGTCCGCCCGGCGCCTGCGGTTGTAACGCATGGCGATGTTCATGAACACGTTGCCGTTGTCCGTATCGAAGCACATCACCAGAGCTTCCTGATCTTCACTGCTTTTCTCGCCATGCTCGGAGGTGTGAATCGTGGGCGGCTGAATCTTGAAGGCGAAGCCCTGATCGTTGAGGGCGGTGACGGCGTTGCCGATGACCAGATTCGCCAGTTCGCACACGGTTTCGCGCACCATATCATCGGTTTCCGCTACCGGCGATCCGGCCAGATAGCTGGCGACGCGGGCGGCGGTCGGCGGATCGATATCGAAGATAATCCGGCCTTCGATGTCGCCCTGGATCGTGACCAGCGAAGCCATGTAATGAACGGTTGAATCAGCTCCATCTTCATGGAATCATCTCTCCTGCGCGGCCACGGTGGCCACCACTGCGTCGTCACCCATCACGTACTTGATGACCTCGTAGAGTATCTCGGCCTTCACCGGCTTCTGGACAAAGTGACGCGCGCCCTTCTGCAGGGCGGCCACGATGTTTTCCTGGTAGCCGACGGAAGAAACCATGACGACCCGCGCATCGGGATGGCTGCGGATGATGCGCTCGGCGGCCTCAATGCCTTCCATCTGCGGCATGGTGATATCCATGAGCACGATGTCGGGCGTGGCGCGCTCGTATTCGGTGATGGCGGTGCATCCGTCGCCCGCTTCGCCCGCGATCTGACCGCCGAACGACTCCACCATCTTGGTGACGTTCTTGCGCGCGAAAACGGAGTCGTCCACGATCAGAAAGCGGATCGGGCTGCCGTCTTTTCTCGATACTGCTGGAAACTGGTCCATTGTTTTCTCCTTACTGCCTTCCCACTGTTTTTTCCCAATGCCCGCTGACTCACGGGCTCTGTCGTTCAGATTTTTTGTAAAGCAATTACTCAATTTCCAAATTACTCAATTACGCAATCCGCTAAACCTGGCTGTGGGCCGCCTGCGCGACCCGTTCAGGATTGCACTGCACATTCAAAGTGTTCGCCATCATTTCGAGCGACACCACGCGCTCGGCGTATCCGCGCTCGATCGCCGCTTTGGGCATGCCGTAGACGACGCAGGAGTCCTCGCTCTGGGCGATAGTGAGCGCGCCCGCCGTTCTGAGCTGGCCCAGCCCGCAGGCCCCGTCGTCACCCATGCCGGTCATCAGCACCCCCACGGCGCGGCTTCCGAATTCCGAAGCCACCGAGCGGAAGAGCACGTCCACCGACGGGCGATGGCCGTTGACGCGGTCCTCATCCGAAAGCACCACCACGTTGCCCATGGGCATGCGCCGCACCTTCATGTGGCGGTTGCCCGGACAGATCAGCGCCCGGCCCGCAATCAGCAGGTCACCGGACTGCGCCTCTTTTACATCGATGGCGCAGCATTCGTTCAGCCGCTTCGCGAACATCTCCGTGAATCCCTCAGGCATGTGCTGCACCACCACGATGCTGCCGGGGAAGTTACCGGGCAGTTCGGAAAGCAGATACTGCAGCGCGTTGGGTCCGCCGGTGGAAATTCCCACAGCCACAATCTTGGTCGGCTCTTTTTTCGGACGGTGGGCCGGTTTGTTCGCAAATTTCACCGGTTCCACGTGCGTGCGGGGCTGCCGCACATCGGTGCGGGCCGCCACTTTGATTCTGCTGATCAGCTCATCCGCAATCTCATCCATGTGGGCCGAGGCCGCGTCTGCGGGCTTGGCGACAAAGTCGAACGCGCCCAGCGCCAGGGCCTTGAAGGTGGTGGACGCGCCTTCGGTGCTGTGCGCGCTGACCACGATCACCGGAAGGCGGTGCCGGCGCATGATCTGCCGCAGCGTCTCCATGCCGTCCATGCGCGGCATTTCAAGATCGAGCGTGACCACATGGGGCCGGAGCTCTTCGATCTTCTTCAGGCCGAACGCGCCATCCATGGCGGTGCCGACGACTTCGATTTCGGAATCCCGGGCCAGTATCTGGGGAATCAGTTTGCGCATCAGCGCAGAATCGTCGATCACCAGAACCCGTACCTTGCTCGTCATGCTGTGGCCCCCATCACCCGGATTTTTCCGAGTCGCGCGACTACGCTCGGCAGGTTGAGGATCAATACCACGGTGCCGTCGCCGAGAATCGACGCGCCGCTGACCAGATCGGTGGCGACCAGATGGTCGTCCAGCGCCTTCATCACCAGTTCTTCTTCGCCCACCAGCCGGTCGACGACCAGCCCGAACTTCTGATCGCCCAGCGTAATGACCACGACAAACATGCGGTTGGCGCGCGCCGGCTTGCCGCCCAGATATCCGAGCTGCACCAGCGACAGAACCTCTTCACGCAGCTGAATCACCTCGCGCTGATCGACCAGGTGGACGTCGTTCCTCGAAACCCTGGCGATCTCCACCACCGAGGTCAGCGGAACGGCGTAGGTCTTTTCTCCCACGCGGAACAGAAGCGCCTGAATGATGGCCAGCGTGAGCGGGACTTTCAGGTAAAAGGTGGTTCCTTTGCCCTGCGCCACCTTGATTGAAACCGAGCCCTTCAATCGCTCGACCACGTTCTTCACCACGTCCATGCCGACGCCGCGTCCGGAAATTGCCGTGACCTGGTCGGCGGTGCTGAGGCCGGGGTGGAATACAAGATTCAGGGCCTGCCCTTCACTGAGGCCCCCGGCTTCCGCCTGAGTCAGGTTGCCCAGCTCAATCGCTTTGGCTACAACCTTTTCCTTGTCGATGCCGCGTCCATCGTCGGTGACTTCGATCACAATCTGGCTGCCCTGGTGATAAGCTTTCAGCGTGACCGCGCCCTGCGCGGATTTGCCCGCCCTGATTCGCTCGCCGGGAGATTCAATGCCGTGATCGATGGCGTTGCGCACCAGATGAGTCAGGGGTTCGGCCAGCATGTCGAGAATGCTCTTGTCGAGATCGGTCTCCTGGCCGTGGAGCATCAGCGCAACTTCCTTGCCGCAGGACCGGGCCAGATCGCGCACCACGCGCGGAAAGCGCCGGAAAAGCTGCTCCACCGGCACCATGCGGACCTTCATGACGGATTTCTGCAGATCGTTGATGATGCGCGCCTGGAAGGCCAGCGCGTCCGCGAACTTCACTTTGAGCGGGTCTCGCGGATAACGTTTGTCGAAATCACTGACCGTCTGATGCAGCATGCTCTTGGCCAGAATCAGCTCACCCACCAGGTTCAGCAGGGAATCGACCTTGCCGGCATCCACGCGCAGCACCGTATCGAAAGCTCCTCCGGCGCCGGAATCCGTCTGGCCCGGCGAAGGCTCTGTGGCTGCGTTTTCG
>WNFD01005361.1_pt1 | contig 12830 bp, 11 predicted proteins | sample 5400491 | NCBI WGS metagenome assembly WNFD01 (sample SAMN13153343, study PRJNA577476) | soil metagenome | isolation source: 120 cm saprolite under Douglas fir tree site 2 hole 2 replicate 2 | place: USA:California | collected 2015-04-18 | reverse complement strand
ACTTTCCCGTCGCCGTCGAGCGCGGCGCGGGCCAGATGGACCGAGGCCGGCCCCTTGGGGTCCCAGCCGTGCCCCTCATGACGCATGCCCTGCAGCCGCACCGGCTTGCCGACCGCCTGCGAGAGCAGCGCCGCATCGATCGCCGCGTCGCCGGCATCATTGCGCCCATAGGAGCCCGGGCCGATCACCCAGATGCCGCGCACCTTGTCGGACGCGAGGCCGAGCGAAGCGGCGACGCCGTCGCGGGCAAAATGCGGCTTTTGCGAGCCGGTCCACACCGTTGCCGCGCCATCGCGGACATCGGCGACGGCGCAGGCCGGACCCATGCTGGCATGCGATTGGAACGGCCATTCATACTCGGCCGCAACGATCCGCGCGCCGCTGGCGAAGACCGGATCGACGGCGCCGTTCTCGACCTCGACCTGACGCTTGGCGACCGGCGCCTTGCGGATGTGGTCGTAGAGCGCATCGTGCGCCGGGAAGGGCGGCTTCGCCTCGGACCAGGTCACCGCCAGACGCTGCGCCGCCTGGATCGCGTCCCATTCCTTGTCGGCGATAATGCCGAGGAAGCCCTTGTCCCACACGACTCGTGCACCCGGAATGTCCCTGACCGAGCCCTCGTCGACGGCGACCGGCACGGCGCCGGCGACCGGCGGACGGATCATCCGCCCGTGCACCATGCCCGGCAACTTGACGTCGGTGACGAAATCCATCCGGCCGAAGACCTTCGCCGGGATGTCATTGCGCTTATAGGACTGGCCGACCGTCTTGTAGGCGGAAGGCGGTTTCGGCTTGGCCTGGCCGGTGGCGACGAGATCGTTGCCGATCTTGCCGTTCCACTGCAGGCCGAGATTGAAGAACCGGCCGCCGATCAGCTCGCCGTAGGAGATTTGGCGGGTGCCGTCGCTGACGACGCCGTCGCTGACCGACAGCCGGTCGGTCTGCACGCCGAATTTCGCCGCCGCCATCTCGACGAGAACGCGGCGCGCCTCGGCGGCGGCGTTGCGCAAGGCGATGCCGCCGCGCTGGATGCCGGTGCTGCCGCTGGCGCCGCCCTGGTTGACCGAGGTCGCGGTGTCGCCCATCACCACCTCGACGCGCGCGAAGGGCACATCGAGCTCCTCGGCGACGATCTGGCCGATCGCGACATCGACGCCCTGCCCCATATCCATCTTGCCGAAGAAGGCGAGGATGCTGCCGTCGGCGCGCACGGCGATCCAGGAATCGAGCTGGTCGGCGGCGAGCGCCGGTTTGCCGGCATCGCCGGCGGCGACAGCGCCGGCCGGCAGGTTGACGGCGACGACGAGCGCACCGGCGCCCATCAGGAGATCACGCCGGGAAAGGGCAAATTCGCTCATCGCAGCCTCCCTCAACCCGTCGCGGCGGCGCGCTTGACCGCGCGCAGGATGGCAAGGTGGGTCCCGCAGCGGCATTTGAGGCCGGAGAGGCCCTCGCGGATCTCGCGGTCGCTCGGGTGCGGATTATCCTTGAGCAGCGCCGCCGCGGTCATCATCCAGCCATTGATGCAATAGCCGCATTGCGGCACCTGCTCGTCGATATAGGCCTGTTGGATCGGATGCGGCTTCACGGGCGTGCCGAGCCCGGCGAGGGTCGTGACCTTGCCGCCGGCGACCGCCGAGAGCGCGGTGACGCAGGAGCGAATGGCAGCGCCGTCGAGATGCACGGTGCAGGCGCCGCATTGCGCGAGGCCGCAACCGAAATGCGGGTTCGAGAGACCGAGATCGCCGCGCAAGGCATAGAGCAGCGGCATCTCGGGATCGGCTTCGACCGTCGCCGTTTGGCCGTTGAGCTCGAAGGAAATGCGCTCCGCCATGGGATTTTCCTCCTGCGCCAGATGCCGGATGACTTAGGCTACGGCGAAAAATGGCGGGCCGGCAACGCGTTTACCCGTCGGGACACGGGAATTTGAGGTGGACGATGACAGCTATGGAGCCGCCTGGCGGCCTCGCCGCCTTTACCGGTATCGCCGCCGAAGCGCTGTGGCTGCGCCCGCTCGGCTTGCTGCGCGGTGCGGCGGCACAAGCGATGATCGCGTCCAGCGACGCCGTCGCGCTCGCCGGCGGCACGCTGGGATTCTCCCTGGTCGAAGCGCTGGCGCTACGCGACGGCAGGCTGCTCAGCGCCGCGACGACGCTCGCTGCATTGCGGCGCTGGGCTGCCGGGCAGGATGAGGCCGTGGCTGAGCGCGTCGCAGCCCAGCTCGCTTCGCTCGCCGCCCCCCGCCCGCCCTGGGCCGGTCTCCCGCTCGACCGGCCGCTCATCATGGGCGTCCTCAACGTCACCCCGGACAGCTTCTCGGACGGCGGCGATTTCGTCGATCCTGCCGTCGCCATCGCCGCCGGGCGCGCCATGCTGGTGCAAGGCGCCGACATCATCGACATCGGCGGCGAGTCGACGCGACCAGGCGCCGCGCCGGTCTCGCCGGAAGCGGAGAGCGCCCGGGTGGTGCCGGTCATCGTCGCGCTTGCCGGGGCGGGCGCCGTCGTCTCGGTCGACACCAGACATGGCGCCGTCATGGAAGCGGCGCTGGCGAAGGGCGCGCGCATCGTCAACGACGTCTCGGCGCTGACCGGCGATCGGGCGAGCCGCGCCATCGTCGCCCGTGCCGGCGCCGCCATAGTGCTGATGCACATGAAGGGCGAGCCCGGCACGATGCAGAACGAGCCGGTCTACGCCGATGCCCCGCTCGAAGTCGCGGCGTATCTCGCGGAACGCATCGCCGACTGCACCGCCGCCGGCATCGCCGCCGACCGCATCGTTGTCGATCCCGGCATCGGCTTCGGCAAGCGCAAGGCGCACAACCTCGAGATCCTCGAGCGCCTCGCCCTCCTTCATGCGCTCGGTCGCGGCATCCTCCTCGGCGTCTCGCGCAAATCGCTGATCGGCGCGTTGACCAACATCGTCGCGCCCAAGGAGCGTCTCGGCGGCTCGCTGGCCGGCGCCCTCTACGGGCTCTCGCAAGGTGTCAACATCCTGCGCGTCCATGATGTCGCCGCGACCCGCCAGGCCGTCGCCGTCTGGCAGGGCATCGCCGAGGCGACCTAGCCGCTCAGCGGCGGGCGATGGATATCGGCGACGAAGCAACGAAGGAGCGCGGCGCGATCATCCTGATGCCGAGCGCCATGGTCGATGCGATGAATCCTGGCGGCGTGCTCGGCCTCGCCGCCGCTGCTGGCAAGGCCGGCGGCTAGCCGACGACCTCAGCGCTTCTTGACCTCGACGACGTAGATGAGGGCGCTGGTGCTGGCAGCGCGGCAGGCGATCCGGCCGCGCACGGTGCTGCGCAGCGTCTCGCCGGCGGCGAGGACGAAGCGCTCCTTGCCGAGCACGAGCTCGGCTTCGCCGACCAGACAGAAGATGATGCTCGCCTCGCCCTTGAGGTCGCGCAGCCGCTCGTTCATGCCGAGCGCCATGACGGTGACGTGGTGCGTCACCCGCCGGCGATCGGTGATGACGTTGATGACCTCGACCGGTCCGCTGACGAGGCGGCAGCGCGTCGACCACTCGCCGCGAAACTCGACCGGGTTGTAGCGGCGGTCGAGCAGCGCCGTACCATTGCCGCCGAAATCAAGCTCGAGCCCGAGACCGTCGATCATCATGATCGTGCGATCCATGCGCTCGAAATGCGAGAAGTCGCAATCCTGCAGGATGCGCGTGAGGCTAACCCGCCAGGCCGGCCGATCGCCCGGCGCCGCGACGGCGACGTCGCGAATCGTCCAACGTTGATGCTTGACCGGCACCGGGCGGTAGTCCTCGGCGGTGAGGCGAACCAGCGGGCCAAGCTTGACCGGCGGTTTCTTGGCGGCTGCCGGCCTCCTGACCGGCGGGGTCGGTTTCTTGATCCACGAGGCGATCGGCGCCCGTGGCATGATCGGCGTGATCGGCTGGGTCGCCCGCACCGGAATCGGCGTCAGCGCCGGAGCCGGGGTCGGCCGCGACGCCACGCTCGGGCCGATTGGCGGGCTCGGCATGAGAGCATCGCCTTCGAGCGCGCTCGGTTTGGCTTTGACGGCGCCAGACTTGGTTGCAGCGGTCTTGGTCGGCGCAAGCTTAGCGGGCGCGGGTTTGGCGGGGGCGGGCTTGGCGGTGACGGGAACCGGCTTGGGCGGCGCCTTCGCGGTGACCGGAAGCGGCTTTCCGGCCGCGGCCGGTGCGGGCTTGGCAGATGTGATCTTGGCTTGCGAGATCTTGGCAGCGGTCTGCGATTTCGTCGGCGGCCTTTTTGCCGGCGGCGCTGGCTTCTTGGCGACAGCGACCTTCCGGGCGGCCGCCGGGGCGGGCTTCTTGGCGACGGTGACCTTTCGGGCGGACGCCGGCGCGGGCTTCTTGGCCACGGCGACCTTCCGGGCGGCGGCCGCCGGCTTCTTCCCTTTGGCCGGCAACCGGCGCGATGCGTCCTGCGCCTTCCTCGCCGATGGCTGCCGCGCGGCGATCTTCTTCGCCGCGGGCTTCGGGGATTTCCTTGCCGGCGCGGCGGATTTCCTTGCCGGCGCGGCGGATTTCCTGCTCGGCGGCTTGGCCTTGCCGCGCGTCGCCTGCTTGACCACGACGCTTTTGCGCGAAACGGCGGGCGGCGCCTTCTTGACCACAGTGAGCACGGGTTTGCGGGCATTCGATTTCGCGGCCGGCGTCTTATGGGCGGCGGGTAGCGGCTTCTTCTTGGCTGCGGCCATGCTCAATGGATCTCGTCTGCTTCCGACAACGCCCGACGCAGATCGGCGACCGAGAAGCCCGGTACCTTGGCTGCATCGAGCAGGACTTTCTCACGTCGCGCCAAGAGCTTGGCGGCGGCGTCAACCTTATGGGCGACATCGTGCGGGATGACCACGGCGCCGTGGCGGTCGGCGTGAAGGAGGTCGTTGTGACCGACCATCATGCCATGGACGCTGACGGCGCCGCCGAAATCGACGCATTCGACATGGGCGTGCGAGGGCATTACCGAGCCGGCGAGGACGACGAAGCCTTTCGCCATCGCGTCGAGATCGCGCACGCAGCCATCGGTCACCGTGCCGATAGAGCCGAGCGCCTGATGGAGATGCGTCTGCACCTCGCCCCAGAAGGCGCCGAATCCGATATCAGGACCGTCGAGGTCCTGAATCACCGTGATCGTCGGATGCGGCTCGGCGGCGATGTACTCGTAATATGCAATGCGATGTTTGCGGGCATCCTCCTTGCTGCGGCCGAGCGGCTCGCGCGAGCGAATCGTCGCGGTGCGGGCGTAGCCGACCGCGGGCTTCAGCTCGGGAAAAGGGGCGACCAACGGGCGACGGTTGAAGCCGAGCGCCCGTCGCTCGGGCGCCACAATCTCGAGCGCATTGCAGATTGTCGGGGTATCCCAAGCCGCCAGCGCGTCGAGTTCCGCCTGCGTCAGCCGTTCGGCCATTCCTTAACCTCCCGTGGTCGATCGCAAACCGAACAGGTGGTGCAACCGGATCACGGTTGCAATTATTGACTATAGAAGCGCGGAGGCACAGAAAAAAGTGAGCGACTCCGGGCAGATGAAGCGGGCTTCAGTGAAATTTTTGAGCTTTGTTCGATTTATGTTCTTTGCTGCACTGCAATCTTCACTTCACCCGAAGGGTGCCGCGACCGTCCAATCAGTAAGCACCACCGGTCCCGGGTCGGTCTTCCCGCGGCGCATTATTTCGCGCATGATGGAGCAGAATTCGTCAATCCGAAGCCGGCGCAATGACAAGTCGGCCCAACGCGAGGAGGAAACGCCATGGCGCGTACGCTCTTCACCAATGTCGTCGTCCTCGATGGCAGCGGTGGCGATCCCTTTCCCGGTCAAGTCCTCGTCGACGGCAACCGCATCAAGGCGGTCGCGCGGGCCGGTGAGCCGATCGACAGTGCCGGCGCTGCGATGGTCGATGGCGGCGGCGCCACCTTGATGCCCGGTCTCGTCGAGGCGCACGCCCATCTTTCATTCGCCAATACCGACAATCTCGAGGCGCTGGGCTTCATTCCGCCCGAGGAGCATACGCTGCTCACGGCGCGCCATGCCAAGCTCATGCTCGATCATGGGTTCACGAGCTGCAACAGCGCCGCCGCGGCGAAGCCCCGGCTCGACGTCGTCATTCGCAACGCGATCAATGCCGGCGACATTCCGGGTCCGCGCCTGCTCGCCGCCAGCCCGGAGATGACGGTGACGGGCGGACTCGGAGATGTCCGCCTCAAGCACATGCACCGCGAAACCTTTGCCATCGTCTGCGACGGCGCGGAGGCGTTCCGTCAGGTCGCGCGCGAGATGTGCCGCGAAGGCGTCGACACGCTGAAGATCAATCCGTCGGGCGACGAGTTCGTGCCCTATGCACGGGCCCATCAAACGGTGATGAACGATGCCGAGGTCGCGGCGGTTTGCGAGGTCGCGCGCTCGCGCGGCAAGCGCGTCGCGGCACATGCCCGCAGCGCCGAGTCGGTGAAGATGTCGCTCCGCCATGGCGTCGAGATCATCTACCATGCGACGCTCGCCGACGCCGAGGCGCGCGACATGCTCGAGGCGGCGAAGGATCGCATCTTCGTCGCGCCGACGATCGGCATCACCTACACGACCTTGAACGAGGCGTCCGCCTGGGGCATCACGCCGGAGATCGGCACGCGGCTCGGCCTCAAGCGCGAGCTCGAAATCGCCTGCGAGAACATGAAGGATCTGAAGCGGCGCGGCGTGCGCATTCTTCCCGGCGGCGATTACGGCTTCGCCTGGAACCCGATCGGCCGCAATGCGCGCGACCTCGCGCATTTCGTCACCATATTCGGCTTCTCGCCGATGGAGGCGATCGTCGCCGCAACCAAGCATGGCGGCGAGATCATGATGATGGGCGGCGAGCTAGGTCAGGTGAAACCGGGCTATCTCGCCGACCTCCTGCTCGTCGACGGTAACCCGCTCACCAGGATCGAGCTCCTGCAGGACCGCGACAATCTCATTGCGATCATGAAGGATGGCAGCTTCCACAAGGCACCGGTTGCGCGCGGCGCCGAGCACCGCGAGGCAGCCGAGTAGCGCTCATCCGGCGACGTCGCGCGCGATCATTCCGGCGGCGAGAAATCCGCCATCGGCCGCCAGCGTGTGGCCATTGACGTAGGCGGCGTCGTCGCTGACGAGGAAGGCGACGACGCCGGCGATCTCTTCCGGCGTCCCGTAGCGGTGAAGCGGGATCATGCGATTATAGGCGGCCCGGGTGTCCGGCGTATGGTCGGTCATGACCAACGGCGTATCGACCGGGCCCGGCGCCACGGCATTGACAGTGATCCCGAGCGGCCCGAGCTCGAGCGCCATCTGACGGGTTAGCTGGATGACCCCCGCCTTGGCGGTACCGTAAGCGGTCCGCCCCGAGCCGGCGCGCACGCCACTCACCGAGGCGAGGTTGACGATGCGGCCGCGCCCGGCAGCGCGCATCGCCCGCGCCGCCGCTTGACCGCAGAGGAAGACGCCGGTGAGGTTGACGGCGAGGACGCGGTTCCAGTGCTCCAGCGTCTCGTCGAGAAAGGGGTGCATGCCGCCGATCCCGGCATTGCTGACCTGGATGTCGAGGCGGCCATAGGCGGCGAGCGTCGCCGCGACCGTCGCGGCGACGTCATCGGGCCGGCTGACGTCGGCCTTGACGGCGATGGCACGCCCGCCGGCGATGACGATCTCGTCGCGCACGCTGCCGGCGCGCGGCTCGTCACGATCGGCAACAACGATTGCGGCGCCTTCGCTCGCGAGGCGCTTGGCGATGGCGCGGCCGAGCCCGCTCGCTGCCCCGGTGACGATCGCGGCCTTGTCGGCGAAGCGCATGGTGGTTCCCCTTCTCCGATACGGCTACGCACCGAGCATTGCTTGACACGGGTTTCCCGCGCAAGCGAAGCTCGCCGCCATGAGCAATTCGTTCCTCGCCTTTCTCGGCATTTCGATGCTCGTCATCGCGACGCCGGGTCCCGATACCGCGCTGACCATCCGCAACACGCTGCTCGGGGGCCGGCCGGGCGGCGTCTTCACCGCGCTCGGCGTTGCCGCCGGCCAGGCGATCTGGGCGCTCGCCACCAGCGTCGGCATCGTCGCGCTGCTGGTCGCCTCCGAGCCGGTCTTCCTCGCGGTCAAGCTCGCGGGGGCGGTTTATCTCGTCGTCCTCGGCGCCCAGGCGCTCTTTCAGGCGTTGCGTCCGCGGTCGCCGCAAACTCTCGCATCAGCCGCCGTGCCGCGTCGCCGCCTCGCCCCGTCCCTCGCCTTCCGTCAAGGGGTCATCAGCGATCTCGGCAATCCGAAGATGGCCGTCTTCTTCACCAGCCTGTTGCCGCAATTCACGCCGGACGGCGGCGCCAGCTTCGCGGCGCTGGCGGTGCTCGGCCTTGTCTTCTCGCTGCTGACCTTCACCTGGCTCGCGCTCTACGCCTGCGCGATCGCACGGGCCGGCGACATGCTGCACCGGCCGCGCATCCGCCGCACCATCGAGGGCGTCACCGGCGCCGTTCTCGTCGCTCTCGGCCTGCGCCTCGCCGCCGAGCATCGGTAGGCCGGTTCAGAAGCTCTCCTTGAAGGGCCGCAGATCGAGCTCGGAAGTCCACGCCGAGCGCTGCTGGCGATGGAGTCCAGCCCTGCGACCGAGACGTTGAGGGCAGCGCCCGGCGCCGTAAAATGAGACGCCCGATCATGGGACAGTAAAATGCGCGTGCTGGTTACAGGCTCGTCCGGCTGGCTCGGCCGGACGCTCGTGCCCCGCCTGTGGGATGATGGCCACGAGATCGTCGGGCTCGATCCGGTGCCGGCCGCGACGACACGAATCGTCGGATCGATCGTCGATCGCGATCTCGTCCGCGCTGCGATCCGCGACTTCCAGATCGAGGCCATCGTTCACGCCGGCGGGCTCCATAAACCCCATGTCGAGACCCATCAGCGTTCCGACTTCGTCTCGGTGAACGTTCAAGGCACGCTTAATCTGCTCGAGGAAGCGGTGTCGCCGGGATCGCTTGTCGATCGTTTCATCCTGACCTCGACGACCTCGGTGATGATCTCCCGGGAGATCCGCGCCGGCGCCGCGGGCGGCGCCCACAGTGCCGCCTGGATAACCGAGGATCTCGCGCCGCTTCTACCGCGCAATATCTACGGCGTCACCAAGCTCGCGGCCGAGCAGCTCTGCCGTATGTTTCACGAGGTTCATGGACTACCGACGCTCATCCTCCGCACCGCCCGGTTCTTTCCGGAGGAGGATGACATGGCGCATGCGATCGTTCAGTCCGAGCCGAACACCAAGGCCAATGAATTGCTGTTTCGCCGCGCGACGGTGGAAGATATCGCCGAAAGCCACGTCGTCGGGCTCGCCAAGGCACCCGCGCTCGGCTTCGACACCTTCATCATTGCGGCGCCGACGCCGTTTACGCCGGAGGACTGCGCGGCGCTGATCGTCGATGCGCCCGCAGTGGTACGACGCTACTTCCCGCACTACCCGGCGATCTATGCGCGCCAGGGCTGGACGATGTTCCAGTCGATCGACCGCGTCTATGATGCGAGCAAGGCGTCGCGGCGACTCGGCTTTACCTGCCGCATGGGGTTCGGCGAAATGTTGAGCGCGCTGGCGTCGGCGGCGGACGGGTCCGCGCCGGGCAGCCTCGCACCAGGCGTCACGCGACGCGGTCGCCCTTCTTGATCTCGACCGTGCGGTTGTCGACGCCCGGCAGCATCTTGCCGGCGTCGCGGGTGACGACAACGTCGATCACCGTCGGGCGGTCGCGCTCGCTATTGCCGGTGGCGATGGCGCCGGCCAGCGCGTTGGGATCCTCGACGCGGATACCGCGGCAGCCCATCGCGGTGGCGATCGCCGCATAATCCATCTCGACGAGATCGCTCGACTGGTAGCGGGCGCCGAACATGGCGTGCTGCAGCGCCTTGACGTAACCCGAGGCGGCGTTGTTGACGACTATGACGGTAAGGTTGCCGGCGCCCGAGCGACGTGCGGTCTCGAGCTCGCCGATCACCATGTTGAAGCCGCCGTCTCCAGTCATCGCGACGACCGGCGTGTCGGGCGCCGCCAGCGCCGCGCCAAGCCCGCCCGGCAGGCCGTAGCCGATCGAGGCGAGGCCGCGATCTGCGATGTAATGCCGTCCCGCCGCCTTGGTGTCGTAGAGCAGACCCGTCCAATGCCCGGCAAAGCCGCCATCGGCGACCAGGATGCTGTCCGCCGGCATGGTGGCGTTGAGCTCGTGAACGAGGCGCGCCATGTTGATCGGTCGCTCGCGCGAATGGAGGCGCTCGGCGGCTTCCTCGCGCCATTTCGCCATGCGGGCAGGAATTTCCGCGATATAGGCGGCGCGCCTGCTGCGGTGCTTCGCGGCATCGCCGGCGAGCGCCTCGGCGAGATCGGCGAGGCCTTCGCGCGCATCGCCCCAGAGACCGATTTCGGCGGTGCGCGAGCGGCCAAGCTCTTCGGCGACGATCTCGAGATGGATGACCGGCACAGTGGCGGGAAGCAGTGCGTAGCGCCGCGTCGCGATCTCGCCGAGCTTGCAGCCGACGACGATGAGGCAATCGGAGGCGGCGACAAGATCGTTGGCAATGCGCGAATAGCGGCCGAAGAGACCGGCGGAGAGCGGATGTGTGCAGGCGATCGCGCCCTTGCCGCTCATCGTGTGGGCGACGGGAATGGCGCACGACTCGGCGAGATGCTGCAGCGCCTCGCAGGCCAGCGAGAGATGAATACCGCCGCCGACCAGGAGGAGCGGCCGCTTCGCCGCGGCGATCAACTTGGCCGCCGCCTCGGTATCCTCGCGCGCCGGGCGAATGCGCCGCGACGGCGCCGCCACGGTCGCCGGGTCAATCGCGAAATCCTCGGCGGCGAAATCATGCTCGCCGTGACAGACATCCTCGGGCACGTCAAGCAACACCGGGCCGGGCCGGCCGGATGTCGCGACGGCGAAGGCGCGGCGCGCGAGCTCGGGTATGCGCGCGGTCAGCTCGACGCGAATGAGCTCCTTGACCGCCGGGCGCAGGATCTCGGTCTGCCGGCATTCCTGCGTCATGTTCTTCCAGGAATGGGCGCGATTGCTGTCGCCGGCGAGCGCCACCATGGGCACGCCGGCATTCAGTGCCTCGACCAGCGGCGTGACGAGATTGGTCGCGCCGGGGCCGAGCGTGCCGTCGCAGACGCCCGGCCGGTTGGTCACCCGCGCGTAGGCGTCTGCGGCGAAGGCGCCGCAGCGCTCGTCATTGATGAGATGATGGACGAGGCCGAGCGCGCGCAGCGCATCATAGAACGGCAAGAGCTGGAATCCGCCCATGCCGAACATCGGCCCGACGCCATGGAGGCGCAACATCTCGGCGAGCGCCCGCCCACCGTTCATCCGCCCCGAGGGTCGGTTTGTCTGGCTTCCCGCCACGTGCATCGCCTCAAATCCTTCCTACCGCTTGTTGACCTACGGTAGCGTGACAGCGATAACAAAGGAAAGCTGGCCGGTGCCACTTTCCTAGAAAGTTGCTGCATCGGTCATAGTGTGCATAGCGGCCATCGTTGCCCGGACTGATGCGTCATCACTCAGTCTTCGGCAATGGCGGGTACGCGTCGGGACGGGCGGGGAGAGTCATCGCAATGGCCGGCCAAGCGAATTTCGATCGCGAGCGCATGCTCGGCCATTACCGCACGATGGCGCGCATCCGCGCCTTCGAGGAGGCGGCCGAGCAGGCGCTGAAGGACGGCCACGTCAAGGGCGCCATCCATCTCTCGATCGGCCAGGAGGCAATCGCCGCCGGCGTCTGCATCCATCTGGCGAAATCCGATCTGCTCACCACGACCCATCGCGGCCACGGCCACACAATTGCCAAAGGCGCGGAGGTCGGCGCGATGTTCGGCGAGCTGTTCGGGCGGGCCAACGGCACCTGCCAAGGCAAGGGCGGCTCGATGCACATCGCCGATTTCAAGGTCGGGATGCTCGGCGCCAACGGCGTCGTCGGCGCCGGCATCGAGATCGCCGCCGGGGCAGCGCATGGCGTCAAGTTGCGCGGCGAGACGCGTATCGTCGCCTGCTTCTTCGGCGATGGCGCGACCAATCGCGGCCCCTTTCTCGAAGGGCTCAACTGGACCAAGATCTATGAGCTGCCGATTCTGTTCGTCTGCGAAGATAATGGCTTCGCGGCGACGACGCGGACGAAGTCGCTGAGCGCCGGACCCGGACCGGCAGCGCGCGCGACAAGCCTCGGCCTGCCGGTGCTGACGGTCGACGGCAACGACATCGCCGCGGTCGACGCGGCTGCCGGCGAGTTGACACGGCGCATCCGTGCCGGTGGCGGGCCGCAATTCCTCCTCGTCGAAACCTATCGCCTGAAGGGCCACACCGCCGCCGATGCCGGCGCCTATCGCTCGGAGGACGAGGTTGCGGCGAAGCGCCTGCTCGACCCCATACTGCGCTGTGCCGACGCGTTGCGCGTCGCCGGCACGGGCGAGTCCGATCTCGACGCGATCGTCGCTGCGGCGCAGGCGGAGATGCGGGAGGCGGTCGCCGCCGCACTCGCCGCGCCCTGGCCGGCGCCTGAGCTCTTGTGGGCAGACGTGCAGGATGCCGATTATCCGCGGGCGGGAATGAAATCGTGATCGAGATGACCTATCTCGAGGCCGGCAGGTTGGCGCTCGCCCAGGAGATGCGGCGCGACGGCAATGTCTGGGCGCTCGGCGAGGATCTCGGGCGCGGCGGTGTCTTCGGCCAGTACAAGGGAATGGTCGAGGAGTTCGGTCCCCAACGCATCCTCGACACGCCGATTTCCGAGGCGGCGATCCTGGGCGCCGCGGTCGGCGCGGCGCTCGTCGGCACACGGCCGGTAGTCGAGATGCGCTTTGCCGATTTCG
>WNFD01005360.1_pt1 | contig 12831 bp, 10 predicted proteins | sample 5400491 | NCBI WGS metagenome assembly WNFD01 (sample SAMN13153343, study PRJNA577476) | soil metagenome | isolation source: 120 cm saprolite under Douglas fir tree site 2 hole 2 replicate 2 | place: USA:California | collected 2015-04-18 | reverse complement strand
CCCGAACCGCGTGTCCACCCCTGGCGAAGATGACGGTGACGTTGGCGCGAACCAACTCCGCGGCCGCAGTGGGAAACAGCTCCGGTCGATTCCTCGCGTCTCGGTGTTCGAAGACGACGGTTTGTCCTTCTACGTAGCCGCCCTCTCGAAGTGCGGCGAGGAAGGCGTCCCAGTTCTCCGGCGGCGGTTGGGGGGTACTTGTCGGGCCCGCGATCGCCAGATGGCCGACCCGAGGCAAACCTGCCACCTGCTGCCCCTCGGCGGCGAGCGGCGCGGCGAAGAGGCCGCCAGCGATCACGCCAATGAACGCTCGTCGGTTCACTATTCAATCACCTGATCCGCCCGCTGCAGGAGCGATTGGGGGATCGTTAGACCGAGGGCTTTCGCGGTCTTGAGGTTGATGACGAGGTCATACTTCGTCGGCTGCTCGACGGGAAGGTCGCCGGGCTTCGCGCCCTTGAGGATCTTGTCCACGTAGGCCGCGGCGCGGCGATGGATCTCCACGAGGCTCGCGCCGTAGAACATGAGGCCGCCCAATTCCGCGAACTCGCGGTAGCTGTATACGGCCGGCAGCCGGTGCTGCGCGCTCAAGGCGACAATGTCGGCGCGATGCCGCTCGAGGATCAGCGGATCGTAGCGCACCAGGACCCCGCCGACATGCGCCTGGCTCATCGCGTCGAAGGCCGCTGCCAGCTCGTCATCGCGCTTCACCGGGAACTGCTTCACCTCCAGCCTAAGCACGCGGGCGGGCGTCTCGAACCCCGCGGGGTCGTCGTAAGGGGAGGAGGGGTTCCGGAGGACTGCGATCCTTGACAGGTTGGGGATGAGTTCCTTCAGCAACTCGAGCTGCTTTCCGCCGAGGTCTTGCGCCTGAAGCGCCAGGCCGGTGATGTTTCCCATGGGATGTGCGAGGCTCTCGACGAATCCATCGCGCACCGGATCCAGGCTCGCCGACATAACGATCGGGATCCTGGCAGTCGCCTCCTGTGCCGCGCGGATGGCCCTACCCGAGCGCGCCACGATCACGTCCACGGGGATCCGCGCGAGTTCGTCCGCGAGCGCTCGGAGGCGCTCGAGCTTGCCCTCGGCGTACCGGTAGTCGACGACGATGTTCGTGCCGGGGGTCCACCCCAGCTCGCGAAGCGCAGCCTCGAATGTCTCTCGGTGCCGGAACGGATCGCGAGGCGGCCGGTTGGTCGGTGAGAGGACGCCGACCCGTGGCACCTTCCCGGCCTGCTGCGCCCCGGCGGCGAGCGGCCTGGCGAGGAGACTGCCGGCCATCGCCAGGACGAACCCCCGCCGGTCCATCACTCGATCACCTCATCCGCCCGTTGCAGGAGCGACTGCGGGATCGTCAGCCCGAGGGCCTTGGCGGTCTTGAGGTTGATGACCAGCTCAAACTTCGTGGGCTGCTCGATGGGGAGGTCGGCGGGCTTCGCTCCCTTGATGATTTTGTCCACGTAGTCGGCGGCGCGACGAAGCGTGTCGGCTAGATTGGGACCGTACCCAAATGTGGTGCGCAGGTCGGAATAGGCCGGACCCATCGAAGGCAGCCGGTGCCTGACCGCTAGGTCCTCGATCCGCGCGCGCTCACGGAAGAACACGGGTGAGCCGAGGATCAGCACGCCCGCTGCGCGGCTCCGTGTTACGGCGGCGAATGCCGCCTCGAAGTCGTAGGGCGGACGGACCTCAACCTTCTGGAGTTTCACTCCCAGGGATGACGCCGCCTCCTCCACGCCGCGCAGCTGGTTGGTGGCTTGGGCTTCCCAAAGGACGGCGACGGTGGCGCCCGTGGGCAGAGCGTCCCGCAGGAGTTCGAGCTGCTTCGCTGCCGCATCGACGAGGCGGGAGAAAAGCCCCGTGATGTTCCCGCCGGGTCGGGGGAGGCTCTTGACGTATCCGAGGGCAATAGGGTCGTAGTTGAGCGCGACCATCACAATGGGGATCGTCCTGGTCGCCCGAGTGGCCGCCTTCATCGACACCTCCGGCCCCACCACCAGGAGCACGTCGGGACGCTGCCGCACCAAGGCGTCAGCTACTTGCGAGAGATCCTCCCCCATCGATGGCGTGCGGAAGTCGACGGTCAAGGTCTGCCCCTCGATGTGCCCTAGCTCGCGCAGCCGCTGCTCGAAGGCAGCATAGAACGAGGCCGAGCGCGGGTTCGCGCCCACGGAAAGTACGCCGACCCGTGCCTTCGGGGCCTGCTGCGCCTCAGCGGCGAGCGGCGCGGTGAGGAGGCCGAGCGTGACGCCGGAGATGAATAGCCGCCGATCCATCACTCGATCACCTGATCCGCCCGGAGCAGAAGGGACTGGGGAAAGGTCAGTCCGAGCGTCTTCGCGGTCTTGAGGTTGATGACGAGTTCGAACTTGATGGGTTGCTCGATGGGCAAGTCGCCAGGCTGGGCCCCTTTCAGGATTCGGTCGACGTAGACAGCGGAACGCCGCCAGGAGTCGGTGATGTTCGGCCCATAGTTCATGAGCCCGCCTGCCGCAGCGAAACCTGTCTCCCCGGACATCGTCGGAATCCTCCTCTTCCGCGCAATCTCCGCGATCCGGGCCCGCTGAAGAGTAAACAGAACATCCTGAACCGTGACGAGTGCTTGGGCACCACCCTTGGCCGCCGATTGGAATGCCGTGTCGACGTCAGCTACGGTCCGTACTTCGAGAACTTGGACTTGAATGCCAAGTGACTCGGCTGCGCTTTTGGTGTCGCGGAGCAGGCCCTCGGTGTTCGGATTCATGGGATTCCACAGGACGGCGACGCGGGACACCGAGGGAATCCCTTCCTTGAGTATCCCGATTCGCTTCCCACTGAGCTCGGCGGAAATCAAGCTCATCCCGGTGGTATTTCCACCGGGGCGGGCAAGACTCGTTACAAGCCCTGCCCCCACCGGATCTGCGATGGCTGCCATCACGATAGGAATTGTCCGGGTCGCCTTTTGGGCCGCGAGCGCAGTCGGCGTGGTTCCAGCCACGATGATGTCCACCTTGAGGCGAACAAGATCAGCGACCAGTGAAGCGTGACGAGCCGTGCTTCCTTCATCCCACCGGGGTTCCAACATGATCGTCTGGCCTTCGGTATACCCAAGGTCGCGAAGTCCCTCTCGAAGTGCTTCGAATTGCTCCAGTGGAGGGCTACCGGGTGCAAGTACACCGATCCGGGGCACCCGCCCCACCTGCTGCGCTTCGACGGCGAGCGGTACGGCGAGGAGGCCGCCGGCCAAGCTACCGAGGAACGTCCGTCGGTCCATTACTCGATCACCTGATCCGCCCGCAGTAGGAGCGAGTGGGGGATCGTCAGGCCGAGGGCCTTAGCGGTCTTGAGGTTGATCACGAACTCGAACTTGGTGGGTTGCTCGATGGGGAGGTCGCCGGGTTTGGCGCCTTTGAGGATCTTGTCCACGTAGCCCGCTGCCCGCCGCCGCAGGTCTGCAAGGCTGGCGCCGTAGGTCATGAGGCCCCCGGCTTCAACATACTCCCTGGCCCAGTAAATCCCGGGCACGCGGTGTTTCAGGGCCAGTTCCACGAGGGCTCGCCGGTGCAAGAACGTGACCGCATCAGCCGTGGCAATGATGCCAGTGACACCCTCTCGCTTTGCCCGAGCAAGCGTCGAATCGAAATCCCCAGGCCCCGAGACCGGGAGAAACGCTACGCTCATCCCGAGCGCCTTCACCGCGGCTTCAAGCTCGCGTCGGTTCTCGGGCACCGGGTTGCGCGGACTCGTGATGACGCCGAATCGCGTCGCCGTCGGCAGCACCTCTTTCAGGAGCTCGACGTACTTCTGGCTGAGCCCTGGGACGAGGCTCGTGACGCCGGTTGCATTCTTGCCCGGCTGCGCCAAGCTCTTCACGAATCCCTCAGCAACAGGATCCACTACGAGGGTCATGACAATAGGTATAGTGGTCGTCGCTTGCTGGACCGCGCGCGTCTCTCCGGTTCCCGTCGTCACGATGACGTCGACCCTGGCCTTGACGAGCTCGGCGACCAAACTGGCAAGGCGCTCGGCCTGGCCATTGCCGAAAGCCCGCTTGACGACGAGGTTCCGGCCCTCGACGTAGCCCAGCTCACGCATCGCATCGAGGAATGGCTGCCACGGGCCGGAATGGGCGGGATCAGTCCCGAGCGACACCACTCCGACCGTGGACATCTTACCCGCCTGTTGTTGCGCCGCGCCGGCGAGCGGCGCGGCAAGAAGGCCGCCGGTAACAGCGACGATGAACGCGGCGAGGACGGCGAGCACGAGGACTGTGGCCAGCGGTCTCAACTTTATGGCGAGCCCTCTTTGTCCAGGGGGGTCCGGGCCGGCGGAAGTCGCGGCGAGCATAGCGCCTTGGGCCTCGTCAGCGCAATGTCAGCTCATTAGCTGTTGCCCTATTAAGTGCAGATCGGTACACCCGCTACGCGGGCTTGATGATGGAGCCATCAACTGCCGGTTCTGTAGCGATGGGACCACTTGCGAAAGGCATCGGATGGTCTTCTCGGGTTCAGAGATCGGCGTGCGACTTGTCCGCCGGACGCTTCCCAATCCAAGGGGGTATGGAAATTGGTCCCTGTGGCTGAAGCGCTTCCCTCGCGGCGCGATCGAGCCGATTTTTGGGGGGTGGGGGGTAGGTGACTTCCAAAATGGACCCCCGGTGCCGGTCTTCAGACGATCCGACTCAGCTCGACAAGCCGGTCGAGGTCGGCTCGGTCGTACAACACCCTCCTGATGCTGCGGTTGCCCAGCAGGAGCTGAACGCGAGGTAGTTCTCCCTGCTGGGTCAGCCGGTCGAGAATGTCGGACGACAGACTCAGGTACTTGGCAGCTTGCTGGCGGGTCAGCAACCTGGGGCCGGGAGGAGCACAGGACGGAGAATCCTGCGTCCGCGCCGACGGATGAGTCGGCATGGTGCGCACTTGCGTCCGCTGGCGTTCACGGTTGTCACCAGGATTGTCACCACTAAGCTTCGTCCGAGGACGTCCGAGCCGTCCGCGAAGGAGCTGGCTGCCTGTGGCCAAGGGTAGCGTCGTGGCCGACTTGGGGTTGGTAGCAGGGTGGTAGCGGTGTGCCGAAAGTCCTGACTTCTCAGGGCTGCAGAGAAGGCCTCCAACTAGAAATTAGTGGGTGCCGCCTAAGAGACTCCGCGGGGAGAAGCACCTGGCTTGCGAACCCGCGGTCAAAGAGGCTGACCAGGACAGCCCAGGAGGAAGTCGGACATCCCGAAGTAAGGAGTTCCAGGGGTTCAGGGCAAAGTCTCAACCTGACCTGACTGCCTGCCACGTCGCGGGTCTGGGTACCAGAGGCCCCGAGCCGTAGTCGGGCCGGGTCCGCAGCTGGCCCTTGTTTGAAGATGAATTGCAATCTCTGCTTTATCGGGGGCGGGCTCCGCGTCCACGATCGCCTACACGCCTGCGCCCTCTGCACCCTACTTGCCGACGCGAAGCTCTTCCCCTAGCCTAGCGTGGATTGCCGCCCGATTCGGACCCCAAGGAGACGCTGATGCGCCGGCGTGCCAAGCCCGCGAAAGGGAGCGTGGAGCGGCCTCCCGCCCGCAAGTCGCCCGCGAGCGAAGACGCTCGAGTCCGCGACCTGGAGAAGCGCCTGGCGGGAGCGCTGGAACAACTCCAGACCCGCGACCGTCAGCTGCTGGAGGCTCTGGAGAAGCAGACCGCGACGGCCGAGATCCTGCGCGTCATCTCGAGCTCGCCTACCGACTTGCAGCCGATCTTCGAGACGATCCTGAACAGATCCAATCGCTTGTGCGAGGCGAGCCTTTCTGTCCTCTGGCTCTCGGACGGCGATGCCCTCACCGCGGCCGCCCACACCAATGTGTCACCGGAGATGGCCCAGCGGCTGCAGACGGCCCGCGTTCGCCCGCACCGGGGCGGGAGCCCAGTCGCCCTGACGGCTCTGGAGCAGACCGTCATCCACGTTCCCGACGTCCTCGAAGATCCGCGGTTCTCACCGGCGGAGGTGCCCGCGTATCACCTCGAGGGAGCCCGCAGCATCTTGGCGGTGCCGATGCTGCGTGGAGGCCGCCTCGTGGGCGTGATCAACACGTGGCGACGGGAGGTCGGGGCCTTTACCGACGAGCAGATCGAGCTCCTGAAAACGTTCGCCGATCAGGCCCTTATCGCGATCGAGAACGTGCGGCTGTTCACCGAGCTCCAAGCCAGGAACTACGAGCTGGCGACCGCACTCGAACAGCAGACGGCGACCGGCGAGATCTTGAGGGTGATCAGCAGCTCGCCGACTGACGAGAAGCCCGTGTTCGACGCGATCGCGAAGAGCGGCGTGCGCTTGTGCGAGGCCGGCTTCTCGGTTGTCGCCATCTTCGATGGGGACATGTTGCACCTCGTCGCCGATGAACACGTCCGTGCGGAGGGTCGCCAATCGCTCGCGGCGACTTATCCTATACGGCCTAACCGCGGACAGGTCGCCGGGCGAGCTATTCTGGACCGGACGGTAATTCATATCCCCGACGTGACGCTCGATCCCGAGTATGTCGGGGCTTCCGGTATGGACAACCGGGCGACGCTGTCGGTCCCAATGATGCGGACGGGAACGCCGATCGGCACAATCACGATCGGCCGCTTCGAGCCGCTACCGTTCACCGACCAGCAGGTCGAGCTGCTCAAGACCTTCGCTGAGCAAGCCGTGATCGCGATCGAGAATGTTCGCCTGTTCAACGAGACAAAGGAGGCCCTTGAGCGGCAGACAGCCACGGCCGAGATCCTGGGGGTAATCGCCCGCTCGCCCACCGGGCTGGATCCCGTCTTCGAGGCGATCGTGCGGAGCGCCGCGCGGCTGTGCGACGCCAGCGACGTGCGCCTTATGCTGGTCGCCGGGGACATCTTGCGCCACGCCGCCGGCATCGGCCCGCTATGGCGGGAGGTCCCCGCCGACCTGGAGATTCCCATCACGCGGGGCTTGGTCGCCGGCCGGGCCGTGGTGGACCGGCGCGTGGTCCACGTCCGGGACCTCCCCGCCGAGCCGGAAGAGGAGTTCCCCGTCGGGCGGGAACTCGCCCGGCGCTTCGGGCACCGCACGATTGTGGCCGTGCCGCTCTTGCGGGACGACGCCCCGCTGGGGGTCGTCACGGTCGGGCGAGGGGAGGCGCGCCCATTCACCGAGGGTCAGGTGGAGCTGCTCCGGACTTTCGCCGACCAGGCGGTCATCGCCATCGAGAACGTGCGCCTGTTCACAGAGCTGCAAACGACCAACCGCGATCTCGCCCAAGCCCTGGACCAGCAGACCGCGACGAGCGAGATCCTGCGTACCATCGCGCATGCCAAGACTGATGCACAGCCGGTGTTCGACACGATCGTGCGGAGTGCCGCTCAGCTATGCAAGGCGCCCAATGCGGCGGTCTTTCTGACCGACGGCAAGATCCTGTACCACCCGGCCAATTACGGGAGGGCGCCGGAAACACTCGCCGCTGCCCGTTCGCTGTATCCCCGGCCCTTGGATATGAAGACCACGCCGGGCATGGCTATCTTGACGCGGGCGGTTGTCCACGTGCCAGACATCGAGGAGCCGTCGACATCTGCGCACGTGCTGGAGATCGGGCGCGTGGTCGGGTTCCGAAGCGTCGTGTCGGTGCCGATGCTGCGCGAGGGCGAGGCGGTGGGCGCCATCAACGTGGCCCGCGGGGAGCCCGGCAGATTCTCGGACGGGGAAGTGGAACTGCTGAAGACGTTCGCCGACCAGGCGGTCATTGCGGTGGAGAATGTTCGCCTGTTCAAGGAGCTGGAGGCGCGGACCGCGGCCCTGGCTCGCTCGGTCGACCACCTCACCGCCCTCGGCGAGGTCGGGCGGGCGGTCAGTTCCACGCTTGATCTGGAGACGGTGCTGAACACCATCGTCTCGCGCGCCGTTCAGCTCTCGGGGCTGGACGGCGGGGTGGTGTTCGAGTACGACACCGACGCGGAGGAGTTCGTCCAACGGGTGGCGACCGACACCGGCGCCTTGGCGGAAGCCCGGCGGACCACGCGGATCCGGAAGGGGGAAGGGGTGCTCGGGCGGACGGCCATCACCCTGGAACCTCTCCAGGTACCCGATATTGCCGTCCCGGGCGCCTACGAAGGTCGGCTGCGGGAAACCCTCATCCAGTCCGGCGTCCGCGCCATCTTGGCCGTGCCCATGGTCCGAGAGGCGCAGCTGATTGGCTGTCTCGGCGTGACCCGGAAGCGCCCGGGCGAGTTCCCCGTCGAGACGATCGAGCTGCTCCGCACGTTCGCCACGCAGTCGGCCCTGGCGATCCAGAATGCGCGACTGTTCCGCGAGATCGCCGACAAGAGCCGGGAGCTGGAGGTCGCCAGCCAGCACAAGTCCGAGTTCCTGGCCAACATGTCCCACGAGCTACGGACGCCGCTGAATGCCATCCTGGGCTTCTCGGAGGTCCTGGCCCAGGGGATGTTCGGTGCCGTCAACGAGAAGCAGACCGAGTACCTGCACGACATCCTGGAATCCGGGCGCCATCTGCTCTCGCTTATCAACGACATCCTGGACCTCTCCAAGATCGAGGCCGGCCGGATGGAGCTGGAGCTGAGCGAGTTCGACCTGCCCCAAGCGATTCAGAATGCGCTCACGTTGGTCCGCGAGCGGGCCCTGCGGCGCGGGATCGGGCTCGATCACGCCATCGACGACCGGGTGGCGGCGATCCGCGCGGATGAGCGCAAGGTCAAGCAGGTCCTTCTGAACCTCCTGTCGAACGCCATCAAGTTCACGCCCGAGGGGGGCCGGATCGAGGTCCGGGCCGCTCCGGCTGATGGGCTGGTCGAGGTCTCCGTGACCGACACCGGCATCGGGATCGCCCCGGAGGACCTCGAGACGGTGTTCGAGGAGTTCCGACAGGTCGGCACGGCGGACAAGAAGGCGGAAGGCACCGGCCTCGGGCTGGCCCTCGCGCGGAAGTTCATCGAGCTGCACGGCGGCCGGATCTGGGTGAAGAGCGAGCCGGGCCGAGGATCGACCTTCACCTTTACGCTGCCAGTGAACTGACGCGGTGGTGACTCGACGGGCGTTTCTCTTGGCTACGTCCGGCGGCCTCCTCACCGCGCCGCTGGCTGCCGAGGCGCAGCCGACAGGGAAGGCATGGCGCATCGGATATCTCACGCCCGCGGATATCCAAGTGGCCAGCTTCACCGAGGCGTTACGCGAGCTCGGTTACATCGAAGGTCAGACTGTGACATTCGAGGTGCGCTCAGCCCATGACGATCTTCGGCGGCTGCCAGCGCTAGCCGCTGAGCTCGTTCGCGCGAAGGTCGACATCATTGTTGCCGTGAGTCCACCCGCCATTGTCGCGGCCAGGCAAGCGACCGCGACCATCCCAGTCGTCATGCGGTTTTGGGGGGCAGCAGGTCTGTTGGAATCCGGCCTCGTGACGAGTTTCACGCGGCCCGGCGGCAACGTCACCGGCGTGTACATGTTCGCCGCGGAGCTCGATGCCAAGCGCCTCGAACTGCTTCTCGAGGCGGTGCCGCGCGCGCGGACGGTCGGCGTGCTGAACCCGGGCGGCGGGTGGAGCCTCAGGCATCTGCAACACGTCGAGGAGACGCGGAGCATTCATCTCCTCATCAGCGATGTGCCCGGCGCCAACGCCTATGGAGCGACCTTCGCCGTGCTAAGCAAAGCGAAGGTCGACGCCGTGCTTGTCACGTCCTCTCCGCGCTTTTATCGAGAGCACCGTTCGATCATCGAAGCGGCGGCCCTGCGACGAATTCCAGCGATCTACGAATGGGGAGAGATGGCGCGAGCCGGGGGGCTGATGGCATACGGCCCTCTGAGAGAGGAAATTGAACGTCTCGCCGCTGCCTACGTCGACAAGATCCTCAAGGGCGCCAAGCCCGGCGACCTTCCCGTCGAGCAGCCGACCAAGTTCGAGCTCGTCATCAACCTCAAGACCGCGAAGGCGCTCGGGCTGACGATCCCGCCGTCGCTGCTGCTCCGCGCGGATCAGGTCATCGAGTGATGCGGCGGCGCAGCTTCCTCACTGGCCTAGGCGCCACACTCACCCTCCCGCTCGCCGCCGAGGCCCAGCAGCCGGCCAAGCTTCCCAGCATCGGCTCCCTCCAGAGCGCCCGGAACGAGAACGCCGTGGCATTCATCCAGGCGCTCCGGGACGCGGGGTACCTCGACGGACGCAACGCAGTGGTTGAGACCCGGATCTACGGGGGAATGCCCGAACGGCTTCCTCACCTTGCCGAGGAGCTGGTTGCGCTGAAGTGCGACGTCATCGTGGCCGCGTCTCCGTATTCGATTCGCGCTGCCACGCGAGCGACCAGCACGATTCCCATCGTCGGCATAGACCTCGAGAGCGATCCTGTGGCGAGTGGGTGGGCGAGGAGTCTCAGCCATCCTGGCGGCAACTTCACGGGACTATTTCTCGACCTCCCTGAGCTAGGTGGCAAGCTCGTCGAACTCCTGAAGGAAGCCGTGCCGGGGCTCACTCGTGTGGCGGTGCTGTGGGACTTCACGATCGGGCAGGTCCAGTTTCGCGCCACTGAAGCGGCCGCGCGTGCGGCAGGCGTCGCCGTGCGGTCGCTCCCGATCCAGCGGCTGGGAGATTCCAAGGACGCCTTTGAGCGCGACGCGCGTCAGCGTCTCCCTGGCGTCATCGTCCTGTCGTCGCCGCTTATCGCCTATGAGCGCTCCGAAATCGGCACCCTGGCTCTGAAGAACCGCCTGCCGACGATCAGTCTGTCCCCCCTGTTCGTAGGGTCCGGGGGGCTGATGGCTTACGGGCCCGATCTGCCGGACATGTACAAGCGCGCGGCGACCTACGTCGACCGGATCTTCAAGGGTGCCAAGGTAGGCGACTTGCCCATCGAGCGGCCCAGTCGGTTCCAGTTGGTGATCAACCTCACGTCCGCGAAGGCGCTGGGTCTCACAATCCCACCATCGCTGCTGCAGCGCGCCGATCAAGTGATCGAATAATGGACCGGCGAGCTTTCATCGGCACGTTCGGCGTTGCGGTCCTCGCCACACCGCTTGCCGCAACCGCACAGCCGGCGAGCAGAATCCCGCGGGTAGGATTCTTGGAACCAGGCGCCCCGACCGTGAACCGGCACTTCGCCGACGCCCTCCGGCAAGGGTTGCGCGAACTCGGGTACGCGGAAGGCCGGGACATTATCATCGAAGAGCGCTGGGGTGAGGGAAGGATCGAACGCTTTCCGGTGCTCGTCGCCGAGTTGACTCGCAGTGGTGTGGAGGTCATCGTTGCCGCGTCTACTGACGGCGCGCTGGCGGCTAAGAAGACGACCACCACCACCCCGATCGTGTTCGTCGGCGTCGCCGATCCCGTTGGAAGTGGCGTCGTCAGCAACCTCGCCCGGCCGGGCGGAAACGTCACTGGATTGTCGTTCGCGTTTGGTGAGGGCTTCGCTGGGAAGTGGCTGGAGCTTCTCAAGGAAGCGCTTCCGAAGCTCTCCCGCGCCGCGATCCTGTACAATCCCGCCCAAACGCAACGGCTGTCCACGCATTACGTGAAGGAGCTCCGGGTCGCAGGGGATGCCCTGGGCGTGACGCTCCAGCTGTTCGAGGTGCGCGACTCGAACGAATTCGCCCGCGCGTTCGCGGTGATGGCGCGGGAGCAGCTCGGCGGATTGATCGTGCTGCCCGACCCGCTGACTCTCCGTCACAGAGCATCAATCGTCGAGCTCTCGAACAAGGGTCAGCTGCCCGCGATGTTCGGCTTCGCAGAATACGCGCGGGCGGGCGGCCTCATGGCCTACGGGCCCAGTGTGCCCGATCTCTTCCGGCGCGCCGCGACCTACGTCGACCGCATCCTCAAGGGCGCCAAGCCGGCCGACCTCCCGATCGAGCAGCCCACCAAGTTCGAGCTGGTCATCAACCTCAAGACCGCCAAGGCCCTCGGCCTGACGATCCCGCCGTCGCTCCTGCAGCGGGCGGATCAGGTGATCGAGTAAGGTTCCGACGCTGAATGGCGCACGTTCCCCTGTTCTGGGTCATAGCGGTCGGGCTCGTACTGGCCGTCATAGTCGGGGGCGGCTGGGCGCGCATGCGTGAGCAACGCCACCACGTGCGGGAGTTGCTGCGCGACACCCTCAAGCGGCGACGGGGGCAGAAGCGCGACCGTTCAGAGTAGCGGCCCGCCGACACATCCGGTCTTCGCCCGAAGTGGCCCCGCAAGCTCGCGGAGAGCGATCGCCCCTGTAAGGCGATGCCGGAGGGTTCAACTCCTTCACGGGGCTCCAGTATCATGGGTCCGTAGCTCAGTTTGCAGAGCCCCCGACTCTTAATCGGGACGTCGCTGAATCAAAACCAGCCGGACCCACCATTCCCACGCCGATAGCTCATCGGGTCGAGGCCGAACCTCGAAGACAAGGTGGACAAGCGGTGACGCGGTGGCCTCGCTGAGAGGCGGCCGAGCTAGGGGGCGGGCTCGGCGGCACGCTGCATCCACGGCAACGTCTACGACTACTGCCCCGACTGCCGAGGGTTCTGGAGTCCAGAAGGGGACCGGCTATGAGCGACGATCAGCGAGAGGACGCCATCCGGCGTCTGGTCCTCGCGGACAGCTTCTTCCTCCTCGTCAGTGGTGGGGTCCTCGTGCTGTTCTGGTTCGCGGCTCCGTGGTTTCTCGAGCTGGCCGCCGGGCTAGGCGTGGGACTTGGGATCCTGTGGGTGCTCGTGAAATTCGTCGAGTGGGCGTGGCATAGCTGAACTGATCCACACCGAGCTGGCCGCGGGCCGGTTCAAGACTTTCTGGCAAGACTGAGATAGGCTGGTTTCAGATCGGTCTGGTGGTCGCGATCCCGTGAAGGAGACCACGCCACGATTCCCATGATGCGGGGCCTCGTGCTCACGCTCCTGCTGACGGTCCCG
>WNFD01028804.1_pt1 | contig 12832 bp, 14 predicted proteins | sample 5400491 | NCBI WGS metagenome assembly WNFD01 (sample SAMN13153343, study PRJNA577476) | soil metagenome | isolation source: 120 cm saprolite under Douglas fir tree site 2 hole 2 replicate 2 | place: USA:California | collected 2015-04-18 | reverse complement strand
CACATCAGCCCCGAAGGCGCGCTGACCTTGATGTCGGGCTGGACCGGCGTCGATTTCTCGGCCCTCAAGCTGGACCAGGAGGTCCGCCATGTCCAAAACGACGCCGGCCGCAGCGCGATGGACAACGTCACCCGCGCCGATCCCGATCGCGTCTGGACCGTGCGCGAGGTCGCCGAGCATGTCGGCATCGGCGGCGCCGGGCCGGTCATCGTCGGCACGCCGGAAAAGGTCGCCGACGAGATCGAGGCCTGGTTCGAGGCGACCGATGTCGACGGCCTCAACGTGCCATTCGCGGTGTCGCCCGGCGATTTCGAGGATATTTCGGAGATGCTGGTGCCGGAACTGACCCGGCGCGGCCGCTACAAGGCCGCGTATAACAAAGGCACATTGCGCGAAAAACTGTTCGGTGCCGGCCGCGCGCGGCTCACCGCGCCGCATCCGGCCACACAGTATCGCCTGAACGCGCGCGCCAACGCCGCCGAGTAGGCACACGCGCAAGTCCCATCACTGCGACAGCATGACTGCGCCAACACCTCTCCAACAGACAGGAACGAGCCATATGAAGATGGATGCCTTTGCGTTCGGCACGACCAACTGGGCGGACGTCGAAAAGACGGAGCACAAGGGAGAAACCGGCATGGCCTATTGGCGCACCCGGTTCTTCGGTGAAGCGCCAAATCAGATCCGGGTGCGCATGGTCGACTATACGCCCGGCTACCTCGCCGACCATTGGTGCAAGAAAGGACATGTTCTGTTCTGCATGGAAGGCGAATTGGAAACCACCCTCGAAGACGGCCGCAAGTTCGTGCTGACCCCCGGCATGAGCTATCAGGTCGGCGACAACGCCGAAGCCCATCAATCCTGCACGAGGGCCGGCGCGAGGCTGTTCATTGTTGATTGAGCTAGTGACGCTTCAGTGCGCGAACGCGACTAGAGACGACGTATCATCTCCACGCGTCGTTCCCGCGAAGGCGGGAACCCATAACCACAGGCCTTTGTTGTTGTCCCGACTGGTAGCTCCAGCGTTCTCAAACAACGAAGTCCTGTGGTTATGGATCCCGGATCGCGTTCGCTTGCGCTCACTTGTCCGGGACGACGTGGAGAGACTTAACTTCTCGCCTGACGACAACCCTCTCGTCATGGCTTGTCCCGGCCATCCACGTCTTTGCTGCATCAGGACAGGGAAGACGTGGATGCCCGGCACGAGGCCGAGCATGACGGCATCTCTCATTGCCGCAGCTCAATTCACCGAATTGCTGACCACCACCTCGATCAGCTTGGCGCCGGGCCTTGCGAACGCGGCCGACAGCTTCGGCTTCAATTCACTGGGATCGCTGATCCTGATCGCTTCCAGCCCGAACGATGTCGCGAGGCCTGTGAAATCGACCGGCGGATCGACGAAATCCATGCCGACATAATGATCGTCGCCGTGAAACGCGAGCAGCCGCTGCTTGATGATGCGGTAGCCGCCATTGTTGACGATCACGACATTCAACGGCAGTTTGTGATGCGCGGCGGTCCAGAGCGCCTGGATCGAATACATCGCGCTGCCGTCGCCTGAGAAACACACCACCGGCCGCTGTGGGTTCGCAAGGCTGACGCCGACCGAGGCCGGCAGACCCCAGCCGATGCCGCCGGAGGCCAGCGCATGATAGCCATAGCGGTCGCGATGCGGCCGCACACCGAGCACCGGCCGCGACGAGGTCAGGCCCTCATCGACCAGGATGGCGTTGTCGGGCATCGCCTCGACCACCTGCAGCGCCAGCCAATCGGGATCGATCGGCGATTTGTCCTTGGCCTTGGAAATGTGGTCGATCAGCGCCTTGCGCTTCGACGTCCAGTTCTTTGATGCCAACTCCGCGACGCACTGCTTGGCACGCGATTCCAGTGCAGCGCCGCCGGCCGCCTTCAGCGCCGGCACGAGCGCGCGCAGCGTCTCCTTCACGTCGGCCTTCAGCGCGATCTCCGCGCCGTAATTCTTGGCGAGGTCCCAATCGACCAGGCCGATCTGGATCATCGACAGTCCGTCCGGCATCGGATCGACCTCGCTATAGACCGACATCCGCAAGGGATCGGCGCCAAGCACGATCATCAGGTCATAGGGCGACAGCACCTCGCGGACCTGCTTCTGCAACCGCGACAGCGCTCCCATGAAGCACGGACTTTCGGAGAGGAAATGCGCGCCGTAGGGCGTCGAGCATTGGTACGCGGGCGCGCCAAGCGTCTCGGCAAGCGCCGCGGCTTCGACCAGCGCGTCGCTCTTGACGACCTCGTCGCCCGCGATGATCAGCGGACGCTGGGCCTTCAGGATGCGCTGGGTCAATGCCCGCAGCGCTTCATCCGACGGCCGCACCCGCGTATCGACCCGGGTCGAGCGCCCGAGATCGATGCCGGCTTCGGAATTGAGGATGTCGCCGGGGAGCGAGATGAACACCGGCCCGGTCGGCGGCGTGGTCGCGATCTTGGCGGCGCGGCGCACGATGCGCGGCAGGTCTTCCAGACGCGTCACCTCGACCGCCCATTTCACCAGGGGCTCAGCCATCTGCACCAATGGCCCGTACAGCGCGGCTGTAACCGTCGGCGATCGCGACCACCAGGCTTTCCTGCATCGCCATCACATAGGTGAGGTCGGGATGGTCCTTCAGCGCGTGCATGATCGGCAGTTCGGTGGTGCCGGGATTGCCGAACAGATGGGTGATGCCCTCGTCCTTGAGCAGCGCGAGAAAAGCCGAACGCCCGGTAATGCGATTCTTCATGTCTCCTCCTTCCCGCGGCCGTTGACCCGCGGGATGGGCGCCACATCAGCAAACCCCGGGACCATAAGCAATGGAGCGCGGTCATGCCTGCCCTGCGCTGAAAAGCGCACGACGCTCGATCAGGCGTTCAAGCGTCTTCGCGACTGAGCTCGAACGGGTCGTCGCCCCTCGCACGCTTCTTCTTTTTCGAGCGCTGCCAGACCACGCCGGGAAAGCCTTTCAAGGGCACCAGCGGCTCGCCGGTATAGGCCCACTCCTGCAATTCCTCGATCGCGATGTGATAGAGCGGCTGGCGGCCGGTGCGGCCCGCGAACAGCGCGCGCGGGATGTTGACCATGTGCGGCGAGCGGGCACGCTCGTAGATGAGCGGCGTGCCGCATTGCGAGCAGAAGCTGCGCACGGTCTTTGTGGCCTTGTCTTCGTAGCGCGCGATCAGGGTCTCGCCCTTGGTGATACGAAAACGCTTGCGCCAGCTTCCGACATAGGTCGCGTAGGCCGCACCATGCGCGCGTCGGCTTGTCGCGGAATGATCATGCCACGCCCAGCGCGCCGGCACGTCGATCTCGAAGGCGACCTTGCCGCACAGGCATTGGCCTTGGGACATTCCGCCTGCTGCCGCTGGTTTCGCCACGTGCACCCTCCCTCCGTCGTCATTGCAAGGAGCGAAAGCGACGAAGCAATCCAGAGTCTCTTGCGTGGCCCTGGATTGCTTCGCGGAGCCTGTCATCGGGCGGCGCTTCGCGCCGACCCGTTGGCTCGCAATGACGGTTTTATATGACGCTTCAGCGTCTCAGGCCGGCGCCATCTCGTCATACACGGGATAATCCGTATAGCCCTTTTCTTCGCCGCCATAGAAGGTCGCGCGGTTGTAGGGCGTCAGCGGGTAGCCGTGCCGCAGGCGGTGCGGCAGGTCGGGGTTGGAAATGAAGATGCGGCCGAAGGCGATCGCATCCGCGTGCCCGGCCGCGATCGCGGCGTCCGCGGCCTCGCCGGTGAAGCCGCCGGCCGAGATCAGCACGCCTTTCCAGACCGGGCGGAACAGCACCATGGCCGAGGGCACGTTCTGGTGATTGACCTCGGCACGGCCGGCGCCGCTCGAGCGCGGCTCGATGAAATGCAGATAGGCGAGCCCGAGCGGATTGAGCGATCGGATCGCATGCGTGTAGAGCGGCATCGGGTCCGCCTCGCCGCTATCGTTCGCAACACCGTAAGGCGACAGCCGCACGCCAACCCGATCGGCACCCCAGACCTCGATCACCGCTTGCGTCACCTCCATCAGAAAGCGCACCCGATTCTGGATTCCGCCGCCATATTGATCGGTGCGGAGATTGCTGCGCGACTGCAGGAACTGCTCGATCAGATAGCCATTGGCGCCATGGATTTCGACGCCATCGAATCCGGCCGCCTTTGCGTTGCGCGCCGCCTGCTGGAACGCCTCGACGATTCCAGCCACTTCGCCGGTTTCCAGCGCCCGCGGGGTCTCGTAAGCCGCCGCCTTGCCGTCCGCCGTCATGGTCTTGTAGTCGGCCGAGATCGCCACCGCCGAGGGCGCGACCGGCAGCACGCCGCCGGGCTGGAACGAGGAATGCGAGACACGCCCGACATGCCAGAGCTGCAGGAAAATGACGCCGCCCTTGGCGTGGACGGCATCGACCACCGCGCGCCAGCCTTCGATCTGCGGCTCCGAATAGATGCCGGGGACGCCCGGATTGCCGAACCCGGTCGCCAGCACCGGCGAGGCCTCGGCGACGATCAATCCGCCCGGCGTGGTGCGCTGCGCGTAATAATCGGCGTTCAAGGGCCGGGGCGCGAGAGACGGCTTCGCCGCCCGCATCCGCGTCAACGGCGCCATCATCAACCGATGCTCAAGCTGATAAGGCCCAACCTTGAGCGGCGAAAACAGATGAGGAAAGTTCATGTTTGCCCCGAGAAAATATGATGCGATGCGTGCTTAGCTGCTTCATCTTGTTCGAAAAAGGGGTTAGATGGCAATGCGACTGCGTGCGGCGAAACGGCAGGTCTTTGATGCAAAAATCCGGCAACAGGTCGCTTCCTTCGCTCAGCGTGCGCATCGACCTCGATGCCGAGGGCCGGATCGGCCCGGGCAAAATCCAGCTCCTGGAAAAAATCCGCGAGTTCGGCTCGATCTCGGCCGCCGGCCGCGCCATGGACATGTCCTACAAGCGGGCCTGGGATCTGGTCGACGAGATCAACCGCATCTGCCGGCAGGCCGCGGTCGAGCGGCAGACCGGCGGCAGGAACGGCGGTGGGGCTATGCTGACGCCGTTCGGAATCTCGCTGGTGGCGCGCTATCGCAAGATCGAACGCGACGCGGCAAGCGCCGTCCGCAAGGAATTAGCCGCCCTGCGCAGCGACATCGGCAGGCCGAGGAGAAGTGCGAGCCGGTCGTGAATTGCGTCGCGTAGAGAACTAGCGACGCGGCAAAGAGAAGCGGGCTTGTGGCCGCCGCGCGATCAGCCGCCTCTCCTCCCTCTCCCCGTTCTTACGGGGAGAGGGTCGGGCGTGAGGGGCTCTCTCCACGCATTCGGACTCGCGGAGAGTCCCCCTCACCCGCGCCTTCGGCGCGACCTCTCCCCGCAAGCGGGGCGAGGTGACTCACAAACGCCTAACCCGTCTTGATCCAGACTGCCTTGACGTTGAGATACTCTTCCAGATGCTGCTTGCCGGACTCGCGGCCGTAGCCGCTCATCTTGTAGCCGCCGAACGGCACCGCCGGGTCCATCGCCTGGTAGCAGTTCACCCAGACCGAGCCGGCGCGCAGCGCCTTGGCGACCTGATGCGCCTTGCTGACATTGGTGGTCCAGACGCCTGAGCCGAGACCGAAGGTCGTGGCGTTGGCGCGCTGGATCAACTCGCCGGAATCCTTGAACGAGATCGCCGAGATCACGGGGCCGAAGATTTCCTCCTGCGCGATCCGCATATTGTCCTGCACATTGGCGAACACCGTCGGCTGCACGAAGTAGCCCTTCGACAGCGCGCCCTCGGTCACGCGCCCGCCGCCGGCCAGCGCCTTCGCGCCTTCCTTCTGGCCGATGTCGAGATAGCCGGAGACGCGCTCGAGCTGCTGCTGCGACACCAGCGGTCCGATCTGCGTGTTCGGATCGAGCCCGTTGCCGACCTGCAGCTTCTTGCCGAATTCGGCGACACGGCCGACGAACTCGTCATAGATTTTGCTCTCGACGAACAGCCGCGTGCCGGCCGAGCAGATCTGCCCCGAATTGGCGAACACCGCCATCGCCGCTCCCGGTACCGCGGCATCGAGATCGGCGTCGGCAAACACGATGTCCGGCGATTTGCCGCCGAGCTCGAGCGAGACGCGCTTCAGATTGCCGGCGGAGGCCCGCACGATCGACTGGCCCGTGACGTGCGAACCGGTGAAGGCGACCTTGTCGACGCCGGAGTGCGAGGCGAGCGCCGCGCCCGCGGTCTCGCCATAGCCCGGCACCACGTTGACGACACCGGGCGGAATGCCGGCTTCCATGCAGAGTTCCGCAAGCCGCAACGAGGTGAGCGGCGCTTCTTCCGCCGGCTTCAGCACCACCGTGCAGCCGGTCGCGACCGCGGGGCCGATCTTCCAGACGCTGGCGCCGAGCGGGCCGTTCCAGGGAATGATCGCGCCGACCACGCCGACCGGCTCCTTCAAGGTGTAGGAGAAGATGTCGCCGGGCAGCGAGTTCTCGATGGTCTCGCCATGCAGCGCGGTGGCCTGGCCCGCGTAATAACGCAGCATGCCGAGCACGCGCAGCTTGTTGCCGCGGGTGCGGCTGATCGGCGCGCCCATGTCGAGCGTGTCGAGTTGCGACAATTCCTCGAAGTTCTTCTCGACGAGCTCGGCGAGCTTGAGCAGCAGATTCTGCCGCTCGAACGGCTTGACCTTGCTCCAGGGCCCCTCGAAGGCGCGCCGGGCGGCGGCGACCGCACGGTTGATGTCCTCGGCGTCACCTTCCGCGACGGTCGCGAGCACCTCGCCGGTCGCCGGATTGAGCGTCTCGAATGTCTTGCCCGAGGCGGCGTCGACCCATTGGCCGTCGATCAGCATCTTCTTGTAGGATCCGTCCGCGTAAGGATGACGCGTGATCGGAATTGCCTGTGTGACAGCCATGTCGTTCTCCCTTGATGTCGTTGCCAGATTGACGTCGATGCAGCCTGATCCTGGTATCAGCCGATATCGGACGATAGTGCATCGCTATGTCCGAAAATTTACAACGGTGGCGCTGTTCCGTAAAGCGGACATGATGGCGCGTCGCGCGAAGATCACCCATGCGGCTTCGCCGATGCTAAAATAAGCCGGCATCGCATTACATGATCGTAGTTCCTTCGACCGGGAGATTGTTCATGCCTCACCCTGCCATGTCGCCCAATCATGTCGCCGTCATCACCGGAGGCGCGTCCGGCATCGGGCTTGCGGCCGCGATGCGGTTCGCACGTCTCGGCATGAAGGTCGCCATCGCCGATATCGGCGCCGACCGCCTGAAGGACGCCGAAACACAACTGTCCTCGATCGCGCCGGGCGGCGCGGCCGGCGTCATGACCATGGCCGTGGATGTCAGCGGTCTCGACGATGTGACGAAACTCGAAGATGCCGTACGCGCGCGGTTCGGCGGCACGGATGTCCTGATGAACAATGCCGGCATCCAGCCGGGCAGCCAGATGTTCGGCCCGCACGACAACTGGCAGCGGATTCTCGGCGTCAATCTCTGGGGCGTCATCAACGGCTCGCAGGTCTTCGAGCCGGGCATGATCGGGCGCGCGCGGCCCGGCCTCATCATCAACACCGGCTCGAAACAGGGCATCACCACGCCGCCCGGCGATCCCGCCTACAACGTCTCCAAGGCCGGCGTGAAGGCGTTCACCGAGGCGCTGCAGCACGAGTTGCGCAACACGCCCGGCTGCCAGGTCAGCGCGCATCTGTTCATTCCAGGCTTCGTCTTCACGGGCCTCACCGCGCGCGGCCGCACCGAGAAGCCGGCCGGCGCATGGACGGCCGAACAGACCGTGGCGATTTCTACGTGCTCTGCCCCGACAATGACGTCCCCCGCCAACTCGACGAGCGGCGCATCCTGTGGGCCGCCGGCGACATCGTCGAGAACCGCCCGCCGCTGTCGCGCTGGCACAAGGATTACGCCGACGCCTTCGCTGCGCTCGTGAAGGGCGGTTAGTTTCTCCGTCATTGCGAGCAACGCGAAGCAATCCAGACTTTCTTCGCGGCCCTGGATTGCTTCGCTGAGCCTGTCATCCGGCGGCGCTATGCGCCGACCGGTTGGCTCGCAATGACGGAGGGACATCGTCCCCTCAGTTCGCCCGCAGCACGGCCGGCGCCGGCTGCGCCACCAGCGCCTCGCCGAGCTCGCTCTGTTGCGCGCGCGGGATCGAGAAGCAGACACTGAAGCCATCGACCGTGCGTAACGTCATCATGCCCTGGGTCGGATCGGTGGACTGCTCCACCACCCATGACGCCAGCGGATAGGCGTAACGCAGGCTCTCATCGCCGAAGCGGGTCTGCAGCGCCTTGTCGATCAGGGACGGCAGGGTCATGGCGAGCGCGCCGACCTGGTTCAAGGACAGCCGGATGGTCGCTGGCTGGCCCTTGGAATCGACGAAACCGAGCGAAATGGCGCCGCCGTCGGGAGCAACCTCGCAGGTCGTGAGCGACTGGGTTTCGATCTCCATCAGGACCACTCCAGGACAATTCCTCGTTATATCCAAAAGACTATATCGAAGCGAATCGTGTCGTCCAGCCGGTTTTGGTGATGGCCGGCGATGGCGCCCCGCCGGAATCCGTGATATACATGGAGATACAACGATGCTCCAGCGGCATCGATTTAGAATACAACGAAGGGTCCTGAAGGGCCGATTTGAAAGGGAGCAAGGCCAATGAGCGATTACAACCTTCTGATTGACGGCAAGATGGTCCCCGGCGATCTCACCATGCCGGTTCTCAATCCCGCCACCGAGGACGTGCTGGCGCAGTGCCCGCGCGCCTCCAAGGACCAGCTCGATAGAGCCGTCGCCGCGGCCAAGGCCGCCTATCCGGCATGGGCTGCGACCCCCATCGAGGAGCGCCGCAAGCTCGTGATCAAGATGGCCGATGTGATCGAGGCCAATTCGGGCGAACTGGCCCGGCTTCTGACCAGCGAGCAAGGCAAGCCGCTCGCGGACGCCACCGGCGAGGTTTTAGGCATGGCCGCCTTCTTCCGCTATCTCGGCTCGCTCGAGCTGCCGATGCGGGTGATCGAGGACTCCGGCGATCGCAAGGTCGAGGCCTACCGCCGCCCGCTCGGCGTCGTCGGCGCCATCATTCCCTGGAACTATCCGCTGCTGATCCTGAGCTTCAAGCTGCCGTCCGCGCTCTTGGCCGGCAACACGCTGGTGGTGAAGCCTGCGCCCACCACGCCGCTGTCCACCCTGAAATTCGCCGAGCTGGTCAAGGACGTTCTCCCTAAGGGCGTGCTCAACGTCATCACGGATGCCAACGATCTCGGCGACGCCATGACCAAACACCCCGACATCCGCAAGATCTCGTTCACGGGATCGTCCGCGACCGGCCAGAAGGTGATGGCGAGCGCCGCGCAAACCCTGAAGCGGATCACGCTGGAACTCGGCGGCAACGACGCCGGTATCGTGCTCGACGACGTCGATCCGAAGAAGGTCGCGCCCGGCATCTTCGAAGGCGCGTTCCAGAACTCCGGCCAGGTCTGCCTCGCCATCAAGCGGCTCTATGTGCACGAGTCCGTCTATGACGAAATCTGCAACGAGCTGGTGGCGATCGCGAAGAACACCGTGGTCGACGACGGCTCGAAACAGGGCACCAAATTGGGACCGCTGCAGAACAAAATGCAGTACGAGAAGGTCAAGGTCTTCCTCGAAGATGCCCGCAAGAACGGCAATGTCATTGCCGGCGGCTCGGTGATGGACCGGCCCGGCTATTTCATCGAGCCGACCATCGTCCGCGACATCAAGGAAGGCTCACGGCTGGTCGACGAGGAGCAGTTCGGACCGGTGCTGCCGGTGATCAAATATTCCGACAGCGACGACGTGATCCGGCGGGCGAATGCCACCACCTACGGCCTCGGCGCGTCGGTGTGGTCGTCGGATATCGCGCGGGCGCACGAGGTCGCCAGCCGCGTCGAGGCCGGCACGGTGTGGATCAACAAGCATCTCGACATGGCGCCGCACATTCCGTTCGGCGGCGCCAAGCAGTCGGGCATCGGCACCGAGTTCGCCGAGGAAGGTCTTGCCGAATTCACCCAGCTCCAGATCATCAACGGACCCGGAGCGAGTGCCTGACAATGACATCGGGGATCGCGGCGTCGCGCCGCGGTCCCCTCCTTCGGAAGAAATGAGGCAGGCTATGTTCGACGCTCAATGCGATCTCGCCGCCCTTGTCTATGATGCGGATCAGGATCCCGACGCGGTGCTGCGCGGCTTCGCCGACGATCTGAATGCACGCGGCTTTCGGGCCGTGGGCATGGTGCAGGCCGGGCAATGCGCCGATTCCAGCCTTTCGGCGGTGCTGGTGCACAGCGGCGAGAAGCTCTTGCTGGCGCAGGATTTCGATCCTTCTGCCCGCGGATGCCGGCTGGACGTGCACCGGCTCGAGGACGCGGGTGCCAGAATCGCGGGCGCGCTCGAAGCCGGCGCCGACCTCGTGATCATCAACCGCTTCGGCAAGCGGGAGCGCGACGGCAAGGGCCTGTCCTATCTGATCGAGCGCGCGCTCGGCGCCGACATTCCCGTCGTGATCGCAGTTCCGAGCCATCGCTTCACCGACTGGATCAGATTCGCCAACGGCATGAGTGTGAAGCTCGCCTGCAACCGCCACTCGCTCAACGCGTGGTGGGCCGCGGTCTCGACGCGCAACGCCGGCTTGCTGAGCGCTCCTCACGTCAGCGTCTGCGAAGTCTTGAAATAGGCAAACGGCGCCCTTTTCAACGTTACAACGTCTCCTGCTTGTGGCCGCATTCCTTGCAGGTGTACTTCACCCGCGCCTCGCCTCTTTCGGCCGTGAGCCGGTTCGGCGCGCCGCATTTGCCGCAAACCGCCTCGACGCGGGTCTTGCCCTGCTTGACGACAAGGGCCTTCTTTTCCATCGTCTCGCGGATCAGCCGTTCAGCCTCTTCCCGCATCGCCTGCTTCGACATCCGCCAAGTCCCTGTCCGTGATCGCCGGCGGGCTTATAGCACGCGTTTTGCGTCCGGCGAGTGAACTGCCTCAAGTTTCCACGATCACATAAGAGTCCTCGACGTGGACCGGGAAGGTTTCGGCCACATAAGGCCCTTTGGCCAGTTCCTTGGTCAATTCATCGCCGCTTTCGACCGCGACGGGATAGGACCGAACCTTGACCCTTTTCGGGTCGAACCAGGACTGGCCGTTGCGCATGTCGAACTCCCAGCCGTGCCACGCACAGCGCAGCAGTTCCCCGACCCGCGAGCGCTGGTAGACACCGGGCTCCGGCGAGGTCAATCGCGCCACGCAGGCCGCCTTGTCGAGCGGGGCACCCTCATGCGGACAGCGGTTCAGAAGCGCGAAGAACTCGCCATTGACATGGAACACGACGATGTCGCGGCCGTCGATATCGACGACCTTGTTGCCGCCGGGCGGAATCTCCGTGGTGCGGGCGACGATGTGACGGGCCATGAATTTAAAACTTGTATTTAAGACTTGTATTTAAAACTTGGACCTACAGCTTGTAGAGCGCGCGGGCATTGCCGTTGAAGATCTTCGCCCGCTCGGCGTCCGTCAGCGGCGTCTTGAAGGCGAAGCGCGGATCGTCGAAATCCCAGTGCGGATAGTCCGACGAGAACAACAGCCGGTCGACGCCGACCCACTCGATCAGCGAGCGCAGATGCCTGGCCTCGTCGGGCTCGTCGATCGGCTGGGTCGTGAACCAGAACTGCTCACGGACATATTCGGACGGGCGGCGCTTGAGATGCGGCACCTCGCTGCGGAAGCGGTCGAAATGCCGGTCCATCCGCCACATCGCGGAGGCGATCCAGCCGAAACCGCCCTCGATGAAGACGATCTTGAGCTTCGGGAAACGCTCGGGGATGCCCTCGATCACGAGGCTCGCAAGCTGCGCCGCCATGGTGTGCGCGTTCGACTGATGCTCCTCGCAATAATAGGACGGCCAGCCGCCGCCGGTCGGCGCGTGGCCGCCATAGCCGCCGACATGAATGCCGAGCGGCAGGCCCAAATCCTGCGCGCGCTCGTAGATCGGCCAGTAGCGCCGGCGGCCGAGCGGCTCGTTGGCGCGCGGCGACACGTTGATCTGGACATACTGGCCGGTCTTGGCACAGCGGTCGATCTCGGCGATCGCCAACGCCGTGTCGTCCTGCCCCGCCAGGATCGAAGCCTTCAATCGCGGCTCGCGGCTGCACCAGTTCGCCAGCTGCCAATCGTTGATGGCGCGCTGGATCGCCGCACCGAATTCGAGGTTCTGTTGCGAGAAGATGAAGAGATCGAGCACCTGCAGCAGGCCGAACTCGACGTCGAGCGGATCGAGGTGCTGCTTGCGCATGAAGGCGAGATCGGAGCCGGGCGGCCCGCCGGTCGGCGGCCAGGCATCGCGGCGCGCGATCAAAGGCGAGGAGCGCGGATAGGGCGTGGTGAAGATATAGGGCGTGCGCAGATGACTGCCATAGGTCTTCATGTGCTCCTGCCAGCGCTTCGGCAGGAAGGGATTGAGATCGGAATGCGCATGCAGGCTCGGATGGATGTCGCAATCGATGATGCGAAGCCGCGTCGTCGCAGTCGCTTCCTGGTCGAGCAGCGGGCGGTCGATGACGTCACTCATGCGATCCTCCTTGGTTTGTCTTAAGAGTCCAGTTTCAACCGCGGAAACGTCTCCAGCGGATTGTCTGCGCACATGCGCGAAACGATCTGATCGGGCAGATGCGGCGGCATCGCGTCGTCGCCGTCAAACTGCCAGTGCGGATAGTCCGACGAGAACAAAAACATCTTGTCCGAGCCGATCTGTTCGATGACGTCGGCGACGCCGGCGGCGTCCGGCGGGCCGTCGAACGGCTGCATGGTGACGCGGATATGGTCGCGGATGA
>WNFD01017262.1_pt1 | contig 12839 bp, 17 predicted proteins | sample 5400491 | NCBI WGS metagenome assembly WNFD01 (sample SAMN13153343, study PRJNA577476) | soil metagenome | isolation source: 120 cm saprolite under Douglas fir tree site 2 hole 2 replicate 2 | place: USA:California | collected 2015-04-18 | reverse complement strand
CTTCCGCGAGCTCGAGGAGATAGCGCGGTAAGAAGTGGGCGTGGGCGTGGTGGTAGGCCGCTTCTGGTGGCTGTGCTTGCCCCGCTGCTTGGGCTGATAGCGCGTCGGAGGCGGAGGAAGAAGGAAAAGGGTCCGGGTAGAAGGTCCGGGAGAGGGAGGCTGCGTACTCGTCTGCTGAGAGGGGTTGGACGAGGTGGGAGAAGACGTTGGAAGATGTGCGGGAGGGCCGGGAGGCGTGGAGAAAGTACACGTCGAAGGAGGTGAGGGCGGAGAGGGATGTCTGTTCGTTGTATGTCACGTTATCGTCATCAGTCGTAAAATCTGATGCGCGAGAGGAGGAGCAGAGGCGTGCCCTGGAAGGAGTCGAGTCGGGGTCAGACGAGTCTTGTTCCTCTGGGGTCATGTCAGGTCAGGGATGGAGTGGTCATCATCTTCATCAAGATCCGACAGGTGGGTGGATGAGCTAAGAGGGCACAATTCATTATGACATTAAAGTCGTAATTATCGTCAAAGGTACCATCACTACTTCAGCTCCCGGTCAACATGGAATAAGGTACATTGCGTCTACACCCAACGCCGACCTCCGACGAGGCCGACAAGTCGCCCCCCGAGAACCGGACAACTCTACGGATACAGCGAATCGCTATTTTCGACATGCGCCATGCGCCATGGGAAATGTAGCAAGATTCTCATTGGCGAACACCGCGGACCTGGTGCTTGTTGTACGCGTGATTCCATCAACCGCGTCCACGCGAGACCGGCTGATGCCAAACTCACACAGGCCCTGTGGAGAAGCCTTACCGAGTTGCGCGAAGCATGTGGGAGGGAATGATGCTAGCTGTGACGTCCAGCAGGAAACATCAATCACGAGGGCTCCAAAGGTTGTCACTAAGAGCGAAAGCTCCTTTACAACCTTTAGACGCCCAGATAGTACGGTCGGATCGCACCTCATCGAAATGTCGATCACGGCACGGATGAAAGGAATTCCGGAGGCTCGCGGAATTCTGGAGGCTCCTCTGGGTCGTACACGGGGAAGGCTTCAGTAATAGACTTGGCTTGAAAGCGCATTGTGGATTGTGTGCGCGCGTCGACACCAGCTTCGACCATTCGACTTGTTATCCAGTTCTGGTTAGTGGTCCAGACTGTGGCAAACACAATGCCAAGAATGGTAGTAAAATTGGCGGTGAAGAGAATGAAGGCGCCACTTGACCAACCGGGAAGGAGTATCATGAGAATGATCACAACGATGTCAATAGTAACCCTGATAAGGAAAAATAGTCAGTTGACGCCCTGACACAAGTACAACAAGGGATGGGCGCGCACGGTACTACATAATTTCCTAGGGCAATCACGAATACGGCCGGTACGCGAGAAAAGATGTCCTCTAAACAGGGATCTCAGGTCAGGACGCGACATACGTCTCGATGATTAGAATGCCTACTCTTACTGGGGCCACCGAGTGCCTTCTGTGTGTGGTACCCGAAGCGATAAAGCTTATAGAGGAACATTGATGACACATATCTGTCAAAATTTGATCAGGGCTAAGCACACGGGTGCGTCGTTAGATGAGAGACGCACGCGTTGTCGAGTGCCTGAAGTGCCAACAGAGCAATGACCCAAGGCCCGCGACCCCATACGAGCCCTGGAAGAGTTGCATAGCTGGGTCCGTCGAAGCGTGAGATCGGATAGGTGATGAGAAAGGCGATGAGACAGGCCAGACGGGCAGCTTTGAAAAGAAAAGTGGGGGTCAGAATGGCGATTAGGGTGTAGCGTGGGGTAAGTTGTATTGGATAAAAGGCGAGGAGCCTGAAGAGTAAAATGGAGTCGATGAGGATAGATGGTGTGAGGAGGATGGCGATAGCGGCTAGGGCGGTGGTGTGCGAAACGGGCTTATCGGGATGGAGGACGACATAGGAATAGAGAGATGCAAAGTAGATGGCCTGGCATATGCCGAGGAGACATGCGAGGATGTTGAGGATGAACACGGGACGTTTTCTTGACTCACTTGGGGTGAAAAAGAGGAGGACGCCGATGATGGGGAGGAGGATGGCACCGAGGGGGGCGACTATGAGGACGACGGTGAGGAAATGACGGAGGGATATGACACCATTGGTGTCGAGGGAGGACATGGAAGGGAGAATACAGTACTGGTGTGGGGGAGGAGGTGTGCTGGGTTTATTATATGATCGATCCATTGCGTTGCCAATTTGACTGACATGCATTCCAATCTACCTATTTCAGGCATCATCTTCCCTTAATTAACAGCCAAAACCGGGTCGGCTCCGTCCCGTCTGCACAGCCCTCGACGCATCACGGCCAATCCTCGGTCCGCTCTGTGCACAATTATGTAATTAATATATTCTATGATAATCAAAACAACGGTATGAAGTCCTGTATCCGATTTCGAGCCTCTTGGGCGATGCACTCAGAGATCCAGGTGATGTTCCGGATCTCCTGCTCCTTCAATTTCACATACCCGTAGAACACTCCGTACTGAAACTGTTGCAGGAACGCCATCTTGTTCAGACTGACCTCTTCCACGAAGAACCGATCCTCGATCTGCGCCGCCGCCCCTTCCTCGTCTCCGCGCGACAAACTGCCGTTCGCCCCCACTCCTTCAAAGAACGCGCGGTACTCGGTCACGCTCTCGCATGCGATCCGCACTTGCTCAATGTCCTCCGCCTTTGCGAGCGCGTTGTTTCCGCCAGGGAACAGGCGCCCGATAGTCGGAAACAGTCGTGCGCGCTGTTCTTTCGTCAGCTCCGTACCAATAGAGTTGATCGTAATGTTGATCGCCCTTCGGTCCGCCTCAAAGGCAAGAATGCGTCCCATCACGTCGGCCGTAGGTCCGCCCAGCGATTGGCAGAATCGCTGAAAGTCTTCCAAGTACGCTTTGTAGAGCGTGTTCCGGATGATCTCAATGTTCAACGCATCCAAGTCGTCCACCTTCAAGCAGTCCCGGAAGTACTCGGCTGTCCGGGTTGACCATTGAGAGATCAGCCGTCCGACCGAGACAACACGTACCCAACGGCGTCTCCACAAGAACGGTATGGTACAACTCTTCAGCATTGGTCGCCACCGCGAGTACAGGCATACCCTCAAACCAGCCAAGTGGGTGACATCGCTTCAAAAGCTCGGTAAGTTTGCGTTTATGAAGTGTGCCTGTGATCAACAGGACAAGATTGTCAATCATATATGCATATCTGAAAAAAAAAAAGACCGGCGTGACGCCCCCTCGTGGTCAGCGCTCGCTTCTTCGACATGGGTAACCGAACATACGTTATGTAGTCGAGAAACTTGTCAAGTGGCGCAACGGCGTTGCTCCGAACATAGTTGAATTGATCGACCAAATTTTTGAGCGCTTTATCCCCTATGGTCGACGTCGAGATGGGCGATGGTTCGTTCGCGAGGAAGTTGCCATAGTCCGTCGAAGCTAACTGAGTTCGTAAATCTGTCATTAAACCATTTGCACTTAGCGGGTTCATTTTTTTTTTTGAAAAATCATCGCGATTTCTGGAATGAAGAAAGCCAGAACGAACCATCGAGTGTCTCGCACTGCGTCAGGTTTGAGTACTGGCCCTGCGTGAGCAAGCCGGCCTTGTACCCCCTCACGATACCCTCAAGAAACCCTGAATCGGCCTATAACAACGTCAGGACTTGCGTCAGTGATGCTTCCTGAAGGAGCAAGGTGATAATCGACGATGTTCTATACACGTACGTTGAAGAAGAGTGCTTTAAGAGTCAAGTGTGGTGGCAACAACTACTGGCACTAGTACTGTTATAACAGGGCCTCGACACCTTCCGTTCTTTAACCATGTCAATTTGCCCGCCTTACGCGCCTTTCTTCGGGTTTGCCGGAGTTGCGTCCTCGGTGAGCGTTTACCTCCCCCAATCCACACATCCTACTCGTCCGGTCTCCCTATATTCATCTATGCTGATTTCGGTTCTAGATGATATTTAGCAGTGCGTGTGATTCGGCACATGCTACCTGGTCATATTGACCAGAGCTTATATGTTTCCAGCTGTTGGTGCCGCATATGGAACATCGAAGGCGGGTATCGGCATTGCAGGTCTTGGTCAATTCAAGCCAGAGCTCATCATGAAGGTGCCGTATCTTCCCGGCGCCCTATCTATGCGCAGTCCTCTCACAGCGAGTACGGTGTGTAGTCCCTCATCCCCGTCGTCATGTCAGGGATCATTGCGGTATACGGCCTCGTGGTCTCGGTACTAATCGTCGGACGTCGTGAGTGGAGTCACGCCATGTCCTTTATTCAGACTAGTTCTGTTTTTTTTTTGACATCGCGGCCCTAGTCGATCCGTCACAAGACTATCCGCTCTATTCTGGTTTCGTGCATTTGGGAGCAGGGCTCTCATGTGGTTTTACTGGATTGGCAGCGGGATACGCCATCGGTATCGTTGGGGATTCAGTACGTCTCGTGACCAGACATTTTGCTGTTTTTTTTGTTCAACATGGTTCATGTAGTGCGTCCGTGCCTACGTTCGAGAATCCAAGGTATTCGTGGCCATGGTTCTGATCCTCATTTTCGCAGAGGTACTGGGGTTATACGGGTGCGTGCTTACTAATGTAGTGCAGCCCCGAGCGTGTCACCGACTGAAACTTGAACCCATCAGACTCATTGTTGCGTTGATTATGAATACGAGGGCATCAGATGCAGTGTGTTCGTGACGTTTATCACCACCACTATATACTCTTTTTTACAAAATAACCTCCGCTTTACCTCTGAGTTACATCTGAGTTGCTCTGACGAACGGGTTCCACGGATTTGTTGCAGCGAGTGACTGGAAGGTAGAGCGCATATAGTATACAGGGAAGCCTAGACGGGACAGATGGGGATAGCATCGCCACGGGGCACAGATAATCAATGCATCAACATGCATCAACGACCTGGACTACGACTGCGATCACGGTCACGAGAAGATTCGCGTGAGACGCTGCGGCCTCGTGGCCGTCTACGCTTATCATCACGTTCTCTTGAGCGTGATCGTGAGCTGTAAGAGTCTGACCCTGCACTCGACGACTCTGAAACGGAATCAGATGATTCGGACCCGGACTCGGACCCTCGATCCGAGGCAGAGGAGACAGATGCGCTTGATGACCTGGCACGAACATTCGTCAGCAAATACCGTCAAGCCACAGGGAGCACGCAGAGCGCAGAAGAGGGTGTGTGATGAATGGGGATGAGTACTGGATGAATATCGATGAATGAATGATAAATTAGAAGAACGCATACCGCTTCATCCGTTTCTTGGCTCGATCCGTCTTCTCCTTCTCTCTTTCCTTCTCCTTGGCCTCCAAGATCCGATCCGCAGTTCCACTCCTATAATCCAAACAGCGCACAATCAGACACACACGCGACCAAGAAAAAGAAAAAAAAAAGAGACACAACACGAACTTGTTCTTAAACTCCTCGGGAACGTCGACGGACGGCTTTCCATCCGCCTTCAATTTGGCGAGGACACGCGGATTTTCGAGCTGTGCTGTGCGCGACGGGCGCGAGACGTACGGCCGAGTGGCTTTACACTCGTACGTAAAGTGGCCTGTGAGGTGCTTGAGGGGTCGGTCGGGCGGTCTGTTCGCCAAGGAGGGGGGAAAAAACCGCAAACGTTTGCGGGACGAACCTGTGCAAAGACATTTTTGACAGATGGTGGACGACGTGGCACGGGGATTGCTCTTCTGCCCGCCATGCGGTGCGAATTTAGACATTTTCGTTTTCTTCCCCTGATCTCCTTGCGAGCAAAAAAAAGAAAAGTGCTGCGTAAAGTTTCTTTTGGTGTGCGTTGAAATCGGTTTCGCACGGAGGCAGTGTGGTGTGTGTGTGTGTGTGTGATGTGTGTGAGAGTTACGAAATCGTGAGAAAGAGGTGTGAGTGAGGCGCGTCGATTGCCGTTTATGCGATTATCACTTCACAATCAGTTTTGCGGCTCGACGAAAGGCACTGTTGTCGACGGAACAGCATGCAGCGTGGTTCCTGCGTGTCTACATAACTTTCTATTTAGATACATCACATCGATTGGTGTCGCTGCCCAGCACAATCCGCCCTTCGGCTCATTCTACAGGCTTAGGGTATGGGCGGAAAGGCGTTCCTTTCGCACCTCCCACACGCTGCCTTCCCGCGCCTGTCGCCTGCCACCTACGCCTCGCTCAAGTCAAGCCTTTTGCCACGTCTGACTCCCCTTTTCCAACACATCGGCATTCCCCACGAAGCCCCGGAGAAGCAGGACCATGGGGACGTCGATTTCATCGTCGCCTGTCCTCATGCAAGTGCAAGTGCAAGTGCAAGTGCGGCTATCGGACACGAAGAAATGAAAAGTGCGCTTGGAGCGAGCGCCTGCATACCCAGCGCGCAGCCTGACGGCGGAGGCACCCACAACTTTGCACTGCGCTTGGCGGATGTTGTCACCCCTCTGCCCGCTGACGTGGCACCTGTCTCGGGAGATATCAGTGAGGTATACGTGCAAGTCGACGTCAATATCCGCAAAGACGCGCAAGACTGGGAGAATTTGATGATCTTCCACGGTTATGGAGATCTGGGCATGATCATGGGACGCCTCGCCGCTAGCGTAGGGCTACACTTGGGCGAGTTGGGTCTCAAAGTAAGCGGGGTCTGCTTTGCTGACTTTTCGCAATACCAACCTGTCCCAGGTGACATCTCGAGCACTCGTCCCAACATACTCTCCCTCTTTCGCGTTGTCGTCGTCGATCCCAGAAACATTTCTCTTCTTCGGGCTTTCCATAGAACGATGGAGGGTAGGATTTGCGACGCAGCATGAGGCCTTTGAATGGGTCACGTCCTCACGCTTTTACGTACCTGGACAAGTCTCTGATCGAACCTCACGGCCCAAGTCTCGGGTCAATCGCGGCATGTATCAAGCATTTCTCCAATGGAGCGACGCAAGGGCTAGCTCTGCCGTAGAAATCGATGGGCGGCCACAGGAGGCCGGGGGAGCAGAGGACAGAGAGGCCATCCTAGAGTCGGTGAGGGGAGAAGCCCTTGCGTTCTTCGGTAAACGAGAGGAACACGATGCTTCGGTACAGGCGAACGAGCGAAGGTTGCGCTTGAAAGCAATTTGGAATGGGAGAAAGGTGGGCGAGTGGACTGGTGGGAATGGTAGGATGATTGGTAAAGTGATGAACCTCTTGAGGCAGACTATAGGGGAGGAGAAGATTGGCCAAATGACGGAAGAGGAGCTAAAGCAACATGTGCTTCAGGCAAAAGAGACAGTCGAGTTGCAATTTACGGAGGAGCAACAAGCTCGAGAAGAAGGCCAGGAAGATGCGAAGGGTACATGACGTTGGTATGCCTTCCCAGCCTCGCCAGTCCGTAAATGAGATGACTACTCGTTGACTACTGCCTGTTGTGTTCATAGCATTAGTTGGAAATTACGGTCTAGTGAAAGAGATCCCGCGAGTGTCAATTGGGGAATCGTAAGGCATGCGAATGATATCGATGCCTGTTAGAATATTTTATATTTTATTATTTCTTTTTGACAGCTTTGATTCTGATAGTCTCGTTACCGACGAAAATACCCTGCGCAGGATGTCAGCTGGCGGTCAGGAGGCGACCCAACCACCTACTTTGCCTTTATACGGTTCTGGTGGCCTCCACTTGCGAACCCTCGCAGCAAACAAGCCCAACTGGTGTTTATCCATGCAACTCAGAACGATTTTCGTCGGGTGAGGGACCTCCGCTTTGATGTGGTCGGGTACCGGGACAACGACGGGATGGCTGAAGCCGAGCTTCATATTGAGCCGCATCCCGCTCATCCCTTCGCACGTTCCCCGGGGATCTGCTTCGAGCGCGGCGCGATATCCAACGCCAACGAGGTAAAGTGGCACGGAAAATCCTTTGGTCATGCCGGTGACGGCGTTCTGGATGAGAGTGCGGGTGAGCCCCCACATGGAGCGCTGTTTCTTGACCTCCGCATTTTCGACGCTGAGAGTTAGGGTGTCGGGAGTGGGGAAAGCGAGGGTCATGTACTGTTCGAGGGGGACAGAAGTCGTGCCGAGCGGACCCGTCACGGAGAGAGAGGTCGGGGTGGTTTTGAAAGAGACGGATGGCTGGAAATTGATTGGCGCTTTTCCGATGTTGGATGTATGTGCTCGTGTAACTGGGGAAGAGGAGAATGAACGAACGGCAACACCGAGCCTCCGAGCAGAGGCTTGTGGAATCATCTCTAACGCTAACGAACGCGACGCGCGCGAATGGCCGCAATACGGATTGGGGTTGTCGATCACGGGATCTGTTGTGCCAAGGTCCCAGGAGCGCACGGTGAGGTGACCTCTTCAAGTTGTGCCAGCTAGTTGTGCCTGACTGTATGGCGCACGTTGCAATGACTTTACTTGATTTATCCCTGAATGGCACAGCCTTACTCGGACCACTACCGTAGAAGGCACGGCAACAGCCACTGGCCGGAGGAGGCGCAGTCCCGTGGCCAGATGCGCACGGCGCTAATGTATTGACAGCTGGCCAATACCGTACAAGCAGCACAGGAATACAAGTAATGTCGTTGCTTTTTAAACAGAAGGCATTGACTCAGGCCCATCAAGCCTCTCTTTCCCTCGGTGGCGGGCAGGATGTCGACCTCCGAATGCACAACCGTCAGCCCCAACACAGATGTTCTCGGGATTGGCGTGCGTACCGGTCGTTGCTCAATTGCGGTTCCACTGATCGAAAAGACCTGACACGTCTCGTTCCTAGATACGAATCAATTTCTATTCCACGATGCTGCTCCTCGCGCTTATCCCTCAGAGACCAAACACCAAGGAGCTGTTAAACGCGTTATACACGAACGCGGGCATAGCTGGTCTTGGCCTCCTCCTGACGGCTATCATCCAGACTGCCCAAAAACAGTTGTCGCTCTTCCATGCTCTCTTTACCCTGCATATCCTGTTCTTCCTTGGTACCGGGGCTTCACCCATGGGTGAGTGACCAGTCATTCGGCGCTTCTTCACCTCGCACCCATGCTCGAACCCTCGACGCGTGCAGGTAAATATCACTGGACCAGGAGCCGCGTTATCATGGGCATGTTCGTACAGTTCGCCTCTGTCATCGCATTTACGGCATGGGGCTTGTACTTTTGGGTCCACGTAAAGGACTACGGGTCCCAGCCTGAGTGCAACGACAAAATCAAATATGTCATTTTGTTCTTCACCGTCAGGGCCACGGCACCCTGGTTGCGCGGTGTATGGATTGCTGTCCTCGTCCTCAGCGCTGTGGGGCTCATGATCAGGTTTGGATGGCAAGCGACGATTCTCTTTGCCATGCAAGGCGCTGAGGAAGAAGAGCGGGCAGAAGAGATGAATACGGTCACGCGCAGGTCGACTCGGACAGGGACGCAGTCACAGGCGGAGACGGAAGTGATCGCGCCGACGGTAGTGAAACCGTGGTACTGGGACATCTCCATCTCCCTTCTCTTGTGCGTTGTAGGCTTTTCCTCTCCTGTGCAGCTCTCACGTATCACTGCTCAGGTCGGCGATATACTCCACGGTCATGTTGGAGCTTACAGTGAGTCCTAGCCCATATCTAGCGCATACACTGATATTCAATGAACGTGATCCCAGGTACATCGAAACACGGCCAAACTCTTGCCAAATGGGACGAACATTGCGTCCGGTGTCGTCCAGGTCGATGAATCGTGGGTTTTTGGGCAGGTCCTCGCCGTCGTCATGATAATCGCAAGCGTGAACGAGGTGGTCCACTTCCTCTTTGACTTCTTCGCCCGGAGTAGGCGAAGGCTCGCCCGTGGGCCTCTGAATCAAGCCCGAGAGGAGGGTGCAGCCAACCAGACGGAAGGTCGTTCTGCCACCGTTGAATATCGGCCAAGAGGGCCTAATAGATCCTCGACCTCTAGTAAGACTTCTGCGCTGCCCATTAGAGGATGAGTATTAAATTTCGAATTGCAGCTCGTGACGGGTCTCCGGACAAAATCTCTTCAGGATATGAACTCCATAATCTTGAAAATAGGAACGCCCCAATCTCTGAAACTGTCAGAGGCTTGGACAACACACAGTCACACGATCAGCCCGTCGGCACGTGCGGTGATACCCCTCGAGGACGCCAGCTTTTATCTTGTTACTTACCCTACGTCACGATACCCACGATATCTAATTACCCCGATGTATCCCAGATGTAAATGTACGATGCTTGGAGCTGTTTTATCGACGACCGCATCAACAGTAGTATGTGTTTTTGAATATAAGAGACTATCATTTAAATGAGAGACACAATGGCATGTTCCTACAGTGAGGTCGTGCGCGGCCACTTACTACTCACAAAGGGGTTCCGCTATAGATCAATACCGCCCCGACACCTCCAACACCAACACCAACACCGCGCCGACAACAACAGCAGCAACAACACCATCGCCATCACTGCCATCTGTCACTTCGCTGACAAAGCCATCATGGTGGGCTGATAGAGCCAAGCCCGGATAAGCCGCGGTGAAAAGCCAGCTCGTACGTGTGAGAAATTAAGATGGCAACAACCCTGATCAACTGCTATCAGCCTGGGGTATACGCCGAACAAGTCGCGCGGCGTTCTGCGTCAATACACTACGATGGGAATGTATAATCGAAGGCCCCCGCGCTCGAGATCCGTGTCTGTTTGACTAGATAAGACAAACCTACTGGTAATGGCCGCATTCAATTGTTAGTCCAACTTCGTTTGCGATAGGTTAGTTCTTTGGATATACCCATACTGCGCTGTAATGCTATTTGGACATCGTGTTTGGTACTAGTAAGGGGCCGGGAAGTCGAACTTGGGTCCACGTGCCAGTGGGGGCTTTTACCCCCTTCAAACTCACAAGTCTTGGGATTTTCCTTTCAAATTTACCGAACACTAACAACCATTGACAGCATAAAGACATAAAGCATGAGGCCTGAGCATGAGCGTTGAATATTGAATATTGAGTGACCACTGAATTGTGATGGTATTAATAGGCGTTGGCATGATGCAGGACCCAAATGGGGATGGCATGGACCCCATGATGATCGCTGGGCGCTTGCCAGTGGACCGTTTGATGCAAGTGAACCTCGTTGTTGAGTCATGCTGTCACACACAGCAAATCGGTGCGCTCAGATATGGTAATCCTCTTTGGACCGTCTCTTTCAGTCTCGAGTCGATGATCTTTGTGTGCAATGCGTACTAGGGGCGAGCCAAGCACTGTGACAAAGGTCTTCGAGGTGCTTCGATAGTGCCATGACGCTCATCGCAAAACTGCGACATCCTGCGTGTGAGCGGACGAAAAACTTTTAAATATTGGCGCTTGCATCAGGTGCCTGGTATCCACTAACTTTCCCCCGTAGGAACGTCACGTATCCCCACGACTTTAACTTGAACTCATTGCAACTCGACGCTTGAACCGCCTCCCCCATGTCTGCTCCTGCACCACCGCCTGATCAAAGAGACGTGGAAGACCCCCAAGGTTTGGCTGCTTTATTGATGACAGCCGACAACGCATGCGAACTGAATGACTTTTGGCAGCGATCCCTCACCTCGTAGCCGACGTTGGCAATGCCAAAGGTTGGTGAACGCGTTTGCGTTCCTCTTCATATACGTCTCGCTCACTGGAATGTCCTCCTCACCGTAGAGCATGAATCCGAGACGGCGTCCGCCAAGGTCTGGAGGTTATACGGTAGTAAGGCTGACAAATACGACACGGAACTCGCTGAGACATGGAAGGGACAAACCGACGCCATGTTGATATTTGTAAGTGCGCCATATCGTCCAAGCTGGGAAAGCCTACATTAAAGTCGTTGACTCTCCTCTCAAATAGACGGGCTTGTTCTCTGCCGTCGTTTCGGCGTTCATCATCGAGACGTACAAGTTGCTCCTCCCCGATAATGGCGCCACCACCGTAGCACTCTTGACTCAATTGGTTGCGCAATCCCAACCGAACAGCGGTGCCTCTGCGAACCCCTCCGCTGGCATGCAAACCTTCAAGCCATCGGGAATGGCCATCCGCATACATCTTCATGTTCATAAGTCTCTTCCTCGGCCTGACGTGCGCACTCATGTCCACGCTCATCCAACAATGGGCGAGAGAGTACCTGCAATATTCCCAGCTCGGTGACAAACCCCAAAAGCGTGGCCGCGTGCGCGCTTATCTCTTCCAAGGCCTGACCAAGTTTCAGATGCGAAAGATGGTCGAGACCATCCCTGTCTTCCTCCACACCTCTGTCTTCCTTTTCTTTTTTGCGTTCAGTGAGTTCCTTCGGACTATCAACGATACCGTCGGACTCGCTGCAAGATGTTGCTTCTTCATCCTTCTCTCGGCATATCTCATCCTCAGTACCCTCCCTCTCATCGTCAGCAGCTCCCCGTACCAAACGGCCCTTACCACTCCTCTGCGCCCAATCTCCATCTTCCTGCGATTCGTTTTAAAATTGCCTATGTGTGTGATGAAGGGTGCCCATCGTATCTCCTTTCGCGCCGTTCTCCTGAGTCAATATAACCGGTCTCGAGACCTGTTTGCTGACACCGAACGACGAGCGTCCAAGCTCGACTATCTTGCTTTCCAATGGTTGCTCGAAGATGTAGACGAAAACGACATGGACAAATTTGTCGCTGGACTTCCCGCACTTATCCGTTCTCCCCTCATCACGGATGCGACTGTCACGATGGGACACCTGGTTGAGGATGGCATGTTGGACCATGTCAGGGATCATCTCACGTCATGCATGTCATCGCGCGAGGTTTCGCAGACCACAAGTATAGGCCGCGCCTTCGCATGTGTCGAGGCAATGGACGCAACTTTCTCGGTTCTCGACCAGTCGATCAACCCCGAATATATAGTAAGAGCGGCAAACGAACTCGTCA
>WNFD01005355.1_pt1 | contig 12839 bp, 13 predicted proteins | sample 5400491 | NCBI WGS metagenome assembly WNFD01 (sample SAMN13153343, study PRJNA577476) | soil metagenome | isolation source: 120 cm saprolite under Douglas fir tree site 2 hole 2 replicate 2 | place: USA:California | collected 2015-04-18 | reverse complement strand
CAATGGCCAACCGGTTCGGATCGAGCTCCTTGGCGGCGGTGACCAGGATCTCTTCTGCGTGCGACTCCATCATGTCGCCGAGGTCGGCAGCAGTACTGGCGATCAGGGATGCGTGCCGGTAGCTGATATCGCCATCCGCCAAAGCCTGCGTCGCCTGCGGCAGAGAAGCGAGCTGTCGCGACACCTCGACCATGCCTGACGCATTGGGGCCGGTCAGGTTGCAGCGCCAGCGCAGCCAAGCCTTCGCGCTCAGGGCGCCTGAAGAGACGAAGCCCTGGCCGGTGTCGAAGCGGCGGAGTCGGCGCAGGGCCTCGGCCTGGACGCGATTGCCGATTCGTTGCAGAGCGATCTGGTCATTGCCCATCGACTCCGCCGGGACGGACGTGAGCTCCTCTTCCGCAAGGTGGTCCAGGAGCGAATGGATCTGTTGGAAGACCTCTTCCGAGGTCCAACTCCCCCTTACCCCACCCTCAGAACACATGTTCGTATTGTATCGAAACTATGTTCGGTGTCAAGGGTTGCGCGATGTAAATTTGCCGAACTTTCACCGCGCCACCAAGCGCGCCAGATCCGCCTCCGGCCGCACCCCAACTCCCTTTTGCCCGCCTTCTTCAAACCCGGATCTCCCCACCCGGCGTGCTCGCTTCGCGAGCAGGCCGACCTCCCCGCGGAGCGGGGAGGCGAGATAGCCCCACACGGTGGGGAGGCGGGATGGCTCCCTGCACTGTTGGGGAGGAGAGCTATCCCCCCACCCTACTTCAGGACAGGCGCGGTTCCGGCCGCCAGCGGCCGTCCTCTTCCAGATACCCCGCCGGCTGGTCGGGCTCGTGGCTCAACACCAGCAGCCACCGGTGCCGCTGCGCCTCTTCGAAAAGCCGCGCCTTCTCCTCGAGCACCCGCAGCGGCTCGAGGTCGGCCGACATCGTCCACGGCACGCGCAGGTGGGGCGTCTGGCACACGAGGTCGCCGGTCACCGCGCATGCGAGCTCGCCCGAGCGCAGCACGATGACCTGGCTGCCGGGGGTATGCCCACCGACGTGCCGGACGTGGACGCCTGGGATGACCTCCGCGTCCCCATCCAGGAACTCGACGAGGTTGTTGCCGTCCGCGAGCGGAGTGAAATCGTCGGTGATGTATGTGGCCTGGGCGCGTACGTTGGGACTCAGCGCGAAGTCCCACTCGCTGCGCTGTATGAAATGGCGCGCCTTCGGAAACGTGAGCTCGAGGCAGCCGCCCTCGACGCGCGTGAGCCCGCCGGCATGATCCCAGTGCAGGTGCGTGGTGACGACCGCGTCGACCTCATCGGGCCGGATGCCGAGCCGCCGCAGCGAATGGAGCAACCCCTCCGGCTCGCGCAGAAACGCCTGCCGCGCTCGCTTCTCGCTCAGCTTGGTCCCGATGCCCGTCTCGCACACGACGACCTTTCCGTTGACCCGCGCGATAAGGCCCACGCACGCGCACTCGATCATGTTGTTTCCGTCCGCGGGCTTCTGCTTCTCCCACAGGACCTTGGGGACGACGCCGAACATCAGGCCGCCGTCCGCCTTCCATCGCCCCGCGATGAGGAGGTAAAGCTCGAGGTCACCCAGCCTCATGGCTGACTAATATGCAGCGGCAATGGCCGTCGCGGCGATCCGGACCTCGAAACTGACCAAGGACTATGGCCTGGGTCGCGGCCTCTTCGATCTCGACCTGCAGGTCCGCGAGCAGGAGGTCTTCGGATTCCTGGGCCCGAACGGAGCGGGTAAGACCACGGCGATCCGCTGCTTTATGGGCCTCGTCCGGCCCACCGCGGGGTCAGCCTGGATCTTCGGCCTCGACTGCGTGCGCGATTACGTCGCCGTCAAGAGAAAGGTCGGTTACATCCCCGGCGACATGCCCCAGTTCGGCAGCCTGCGCGGCTCCGAGGTCGTTGCCTACCTCGCTGCGCTGAACGGCGGCGCCGACCCAAGGCTCGCTCGCAGCATCGCGGACCGATTCAACCTCGACCTCAGCCGCCGCTACCGCGAGTACTCCACCGGGAACAAGCAGAAGCTGGGCATCGTCCTCGCCTTCATGCACAAGCCCGCGCTCTTGATCCTCGACGAGCCGACGAGCGGGCTCGACCCGCTGAACCAGCAGGAGTTTTACGAGCTGCTCACCGAAACCCGCGATCGTGGGGCCACGATCTTCCTCTCGTCGCACGTCCTGTCCGACGTCGAGCGCGCATGCGACCGCGTGGGCATCATCCGCCTGGGCCGGCTGGCGACAATCGCGGACCTCGAAGAGCTGCACCACATCCGCTTCCACCATGTCGAGCTGGAGTTTGCCCGCGGCGCCGCTGTGCCGCTCGCGGCGATCCGCTCCGCCGCCGGCGTCGAGGACGTCGTGGTCGATGACCGCACCGTCACGTGCACCGTGAAGGGCAGCTTCGAGCCGCTGCTCGATGCAATCCGCAGCGCGGCCGTCACCAACCTGGTCAGCCGCGAGCCGAGTCTCGAAGAGATCTTTCTCGAGTACTACCGGGACGCTCCTCCAACCCAGGCCATGACCAGATGATCGTCGTGTACGTGCTCGCGCTCCGGTTGGGCCGCTGGGGTCTCGCGGGCTTCGGCGCAATTGCGTTCACGGTGGCCCTGCTTCAGGCGGTGGGCTTCTACAAGATCGCGGGCTCCACCCAGGCCGGGCGGCTGGCATTCGGTCGCTCGATGTCCGTCCTCGCCGCGCAGTTCTCAGTGATCATCGCGCCGCCGATCCGTCCCGATACGGTCGGTGGCTACGTCCAGTGGCGCGCGTTCGGAGCGCTCGCCATCCTGTTCGCAATCTGGGCGCTTGCGGCCGCGACCGGCGCCGCCCGTGGCGATGAGGAACGAGGCATCGTCCAGGCCGTGCTCGCCGGCGGAGTCTCGAGGCCGCGACTGATCGCCTCTCGCATCGCCGCGTTCGCGACCGGCAGCCTTCTCGCGGCCCTCGCGGCGAGCGCCGGCCTGCTGGTCGGTGTGGCGAGCGGCGGCGAATCGCTGAGCACGATGGCGGCGGTCGAGGCCGCGGTGGCCCTGGCGGCGCTGGCGATCTGCTGCTACTCACTGACGCTGTTTGTCGCCCAGTTCACCAGCGCCCGAAGCGCCGCCGCGGTCGCGGGCGTCGTGCTGCTGGCGCTCTTCCTTATCAACAGCCTCAGCCGCACGTTCGACTTCCTGGTCCGCTGGCGCGTGCTCTCGCCATTCCACTACTACGAACAGAGCTCGCCCCTGCCCCCTGGAGGAGTCTTCGACGTGAGGGCCACCCTTCTCCTGCTTGCCATCGCCGTCGCGGGCACCGCCCTGGCAGGGCTGGCGTTCAGCTATCGCGACGTGGGATCGCCCCTCATTCGCCTTCCCGCCTCGACGACGCCTCCGAGCTACGAGATGTCGAGGACGGCGGTCTGGCACATTCCCGTCGTGCGCGACCTGTACGACCGCCGCATCGGCTTGCTGACCTGGACCACAGGCCTCTCGGCGCTGGGCGTGATCTTCGTCGTCCTCACCAAATCGATCGTCCAGCCACTGCTCGCCATCCCGATGCTCGTGCCTTACTTCTCCACCTTCATCAATGGCGGCGTCTATCCATCGTTCCTTGGTTTCATCTGGTTCGGTTTCGCTCAGCTGCTGATGGCCGGATTTGCCATCACGCAGGTCGCGCGCTGGACCGCGGAGGATTCCGACGGGCGCCTCGAGCTCATCCTCAGCAATCCCGTCTCTCGGATTCGCATCGTCGTCGAGCGCGCCGTCGTGCTCGCCCTCGGAGCATTGATCATCGCCGCGGTAAGCGGCCTGGCGGTCGGGGTCGAAGCCCACTACCAATCCATCGACCTGGATCGGCGGCGGCTCAGCGAGGCATCTCTGATGCTGGTGCCGTTCACCCTCGTCTTCGGAGCGATCGGCGCCCTGCTGGCGTCGAGGCTGCCGCGCGCGACCGTCGGCCTGCTCGGAGCCTTCGCATTCGCGAGCTACCTCACCGTCCAGCTCGGACCCATCTTCAAGATGCCGGAATGGGTGCAGGACCTTTCCGCGTTCAAGCTGTATGGCCAGCCGCTCACAGTCGGTATCGACCAAACTGGTCTCGTGATCATGGTCGCCCTGGTGGTCGCCGGGCTGACGGCTTCGGCGATCGTCATGCAGCGTCGGGACATTGGCGCCTGAAGCCCCGACTACCCCATCACGGCTGCGCGCAGCCGGTGATGCTCTGTATAACGCTGCCGGAATCGAGGTCGAGCACCACGAGGCTGACATTGCCGGCCTCCAAACGCATTGGGTGACGGCTGGACCTGGTGACGGGCCGCACGCGGTGCTGCTGCACGGCGCCGGCGGAGCGGCGGCGCTCTGGTATCCGGCTCTGACTTCGCTTGCGCAGCGGCGTCACGTCGTCGCGGTCGACATGCCGGGACACGGGGAGACCTCGATACCCGCGTGGAACAGCCCCGAGAGCCTGGAGCACATGCTCGATTGGCTGGCCGAGTTCCTTCGTCGCTTCGAGTGGCCCCTTCTTATCGGCCACTCATTGGGCGGCTACATGGCGCTGCTGCATTTCGCGCGCCGGCGACCGAGCGTGGCCGGCATGGTCCTGGTCGACGCGGGAGGGGTCGGCCCTCGGCCGCCCGGGTTCGTGATGGCAACGGCACACCCAGTCCTGGGCGCGCTCCTCGAGCTTGCTGCGGGCGCCCGGCCGACTCGGCGGCGGATGGAGCGCACCATACGGCGGCTCACGGTCGACCCTTACACGATCCCGCACGGCGACCTCGCTTTCGACTACGCGCTTCTGACGGCAAGCCGGCCGCGTGCGGGGCGCTTCCAGTTCGAGGTCTATCGCAGCGTCGCGATCCGCCAGTCAGAGCCGGGCTACAAGGTGTGGGGGCGCTTCAACGAAATCGCGTGCCCGACGTTGCTGGTGTGGGGCGAGCGGGATTACTTCCCGGTGCGCTTCGCACGCCAGGCCGCGGCAGAGATGCCGGTCGCTCGCCTCGAGGTGCTGCGTGGCACCGGCCACCTCTCGTACCTCGAGGACCCCGAAGCGTTCAACCAGGTGGTCGGCAACTGGCTCGAGGCCACTTACGAAAAGTAGCTAGAAACCTGCGTAGGAGGTAAACTTCGCCACCATGCCGCGATCGATGTGGAAAGGAGTCGTCTCGTTCGGGATGGTCTCGATCCCCATCCGTCTCTACAACGCCACCGAATCCAGCGCCAAGGTCTCGTTCCGGCAGCTCTGTCCCGACCACCGCTCCCCCATCAGCTACAAGCGGTACTGCGCCGAGGGCGACCACGAGGTCGCTTACGGCGAGATCCTCAAAGGGTTCGAGGTCGGCAAGGACCGCTACGTCATCATCAGCGACAAGGACCTGGACAACGTCCCGCTGGCGACCGCGCACAGCATCGACATCACAGAGTTCGTTCCCAGCGACGGGATCGAGCCAGGGCTTTACTACAACAGCGCGTATTACGTCGAGCCGGAGGAGCTCGGCAAGAAGCCATACCACCTCCTGCGCAAGGCGCTGGAGGCGACCGGCAGGATGGCGGTGGCGAAGATCGCGCTGCGCGACCGCGAGCACCTCGCCGCGCTTCATCCCACCAACGGCGTCATCTTGATGAACACGCTTCACTGGCCCGACGAGATCCGCTCCGCTGAAGGGCTGAAGGGACTCGAAGGTGAGGTCAAGATCAACCCCAAGGAGCTCGAGATGGCGAAGGCCCTCATCGAGAGCCTGGCCGACTCGTTCGACCCGGGCCGGTACAAGGATGAGTACCGCGAAGCGGTGATGAAGGTGGTCCAGGCCAAGATCGACGGCGAGGTGATAGAGGCGCCCGCGGTGCCGCAGACGGCCAAGGTCATGGACCTCATGGAGGCGTTGCGGGCTTCCGTGGATGCGGCCAAGAAGTCGCGGGCGGCGCGGGACAAGGCCGCGCCCGCCGAAGCGAAGAGGGCCCGCCGAAAAGCTTCGTAGCTAATCTGGAGTCGTGGATTCGGACCAGCTCCAGATCGAGCTCGAGAGCTTTCCCGCAGAGCTGCGACCGATGCAGGCCGCCTCGGCCGAGGCTCCGTTCAGCTCACCCGAGTACCTGTTCGAGGTCAAGTGGGACGGGCTCCGCTGCATGCTCTTTCGCGACCCTGAAGGCAAGGTCCACCTGCAGGACCGAGGTCTCAACGACCTGACCGCGGACCTGCCCGAGGTGACCGCAGCCGCGTCTCGGGTCCCGCCCGGCAGCGTGATCGACGGCGAGCTCGTTGCCACCGATCCGGACGGGCGGCCCGATTACACACGCTTGCGCGAGCGCCTTACCGGCGGCTCGGCGCTCAAGGACGAGATCCCGGTCGCCTACCTTGCGTTCGACGCGCTGTACCTCGAAGAGAAGCCGCTCCTGCGCCAGCCGCTCGGGCGAAGGCGCGCGCGGTTGCGCAAGGCGGTCGAGGCCGGCGGCCACATCTTCGTGCCCGACCACATCGAGGAGGACGGTGTCGAGCTGTTCGAGGCATGCCTCGAGCGCGGTCTCGAGGGGGTGGTCGCCAAGCACAGCCAGAGCCCGTACGTGCCCGGGCAGCGCAGCCCTTTCTGGCTCAAGGTCAAGGCCGTCAAGTCGGACGACTTCGTGGTCATCGGGTGGACTGGTGAGCGGCCCTTCGAGGCTCTGCTGGTCGGATACCACGAGGACGGCCGGCTGCTGCCGTGCGGGACGGTCGGCGGCGGCTATGACGAGGCATCGACGCTCGCGATCAACACCCGGCTGGCGGAGCTTGCCAGCGACTCGTCGACCCTGGACCCGCCGCCGATCATGACGAAGCCGGTGCACTGGGTGCGGCCGGAGCTGGTCGTCAGCGTGCGCTACTCCGAATGGTCGCCGGACGGCACCTTGCGGTTTCCGATCTTCAACGGCCTGCGTCCTGAGGTGCATCCCGCGGAAGCGGTCCGGCACCGACCGCGAGTCGTGATCCTGGGCCACGTCAAGCCGGACTCGCCCGCGTTCCAGCTGACCCGATTTCCGTTTTGACGGACTCGGGGCGGGACGCCGTCACCGGGGCTTTCAGCTTCACGGGAGGCTTCATCGCGCGACGCCTTCTGGCCGCCGGGCGGCGGGTGCGCACGCTGACCAACCATCCCCATCGGACGGGCGCGGAGCCGATGGACGTCGAAATCGCTCCCCTCCAGTTCGCGGACCGCGACGCGTTGATCGAGAGCCTCCGCGGGATCGATGTCCTCTACAACACGTACTGGATCCGTTTCCCGCATGCGGGCACCGGGTTCGGCGACGCAATCGCCAACACCCGAAAGCTGATGGGCGCCGCGGCTGCGGCCGGGGTGCGCAAGGTCATCCACATCAGCGTGAGCAACCCGACCGATGATTCGCCGCTCGACTACTACGCAGGCAAGGCGCGAACCGAGGCGGTGGTGCGCGAATCCGGCCTGCCCTGGGCCGTGGTCAGGCCGACGCTGATCTTCGGTCGCGGTGACATCCTCATCAACAACATCGCCTGGCTTCTGCGGCGCGTGCCCGTGTTCTTCATCCCGGGAAACGGCGATTACAGGGTGCAGCCGGTGGCGGGAGAGGACGTGGCCGACATCGCGATCTGGGCCGCAGGCGAGCCAGACGGCGTCACCGTCGATGCGGCCGGCCCGGACATCATCTCGTATGCGCAGCTCGTCGACGGAGTCGCCATCGCGATCGGCCATACGCGGCCGATAGTTTTCGCATCTCCAGCCCTCACGCTGTTTGCGGGGCGTGTGCTGGGCAGATTCGTGAAGGATGTGATCCTCACGCCGCAGGAGCTCGCCGGCCTGATGGACGAGCTCCTGGTGTCAACCCAACCGCCTCGTGGTCGCATGCGCATCGAAGACTGGCTGCTCCGCAGTGCGGACAGCCTGGGCGTGAGCTACGCGTCGGAGCTCGACCGCCACTTCCGCGGGGCCTTGTAACCTGCGTCAGGCATGACCGCGCCTTTCAACCCAGCGTCACCCGCAGTAGAGGCGCGGCAGCTCGTCAAGCGCTACGGCACGATCGCGGCCGTCGACGGCGTCAGCTTCCAGGCGATGCGCGGTGAGATCTTCGGCTTCCTGGGCTCCAACGGCGCGGGCAAGACGACCACGTTGCGCATGCTGTGCGGCCTCCTCCGCCCGACATCCGGGATCGCGCTGATCGACGGGATCGACATCCAGGCCAACCCGCTCGCGGCGAAGGCACGGCTCGGCTACCTGGACGAGGAGCCTTTTGTCCATCCGCACCTCACAGGACGCGAGTTCCTGCACTTCGTCGCCGATCTCTACCGGATGCCGCGCGGACCTCAGCGCGACGCCCGCATGACAAGGCTGCTGAACCTGTTCGACCTGGCTCAGAAAGATGGCGAGCTGATCGGCAGCTACAGCCACGGCATGCGCCAGAAGATCGGGCTCGCGTCTCTGCTCATTCGCGAGCCCTCGGTGCTGCTGCTGGACGAGCCCACGAACGGGCTCGACCCACGATCGGCGCGCCTGGTCAAGGACCTGCTCGAGGAGCTCGCGGCCCGCGGCACCACGGTGCTTCTTTCGACGCATATCCTCGAGGTGGCGCAGGCGCTGTGCCGGCGGGTCGCGATCATCGACCGAGGCCGGATCGTGGCCATCGGAAGCATCGACGACCTGCGAGCCCAGGCCGGCAGCGAAGGCGCGAACCTCGAGGATCTCTTCCTCAAGCTGACCGCCGGGCCGGAATCGCGCGAGATGATCGAGCGCCTGCTCGATGCGGGCTCGTGAGGATGCCGGGCGCTCTCGGGATCATCGTGCGCGCGGAGCTGCTTGCCTTTCGCAACCGGCTGCTGAAGCGCAACCCGGTGGGTCTCGCGGCGCTTGGGATCGTCACGCTGGTGGCGGGTGGCCCGATCTTTGTGGGCGCTTTCGCCATCGGGGTCACCGCCGGCCACTTCCTGCCTTTCGCAATCGACCCGCTCCTGGCAGCCGCTTTCACCGGCCTGTCCCTGCTGATGCTGGTCGTCGGCTTCCCGACAGTGATCGCTTCACTGTTCGTCGGCCGGGACCTGCTGCAGCTGGTCGTCGCTCCCGTTCGTACGCGCGACATCTTCATCGCGCGGCTGCTTCTTGCGATGACCGCCAACCTGCTGATCAGCGCCCTCGTGCTTGTTGGCGTGCTGGGGGTTGGAGCCGGCGCCGGCGCACCGTGGCTCTACTTCCCAATCGCGGTGCTTCTGCTCGGGGCCCAGGTCGTCGTCATCACGGCGCTGCAGGCGATCCTGATGACGATGATCCTGCGCTGGGTGCCGGCGAGGCTCGCCCGCGACGTGGCAGCGGCGGTCGCGGGCCTGACCGGCGCCGGCCTGTACCTGGCCTGGAACCTGAACCTTCGGCAGACCTTCGGGCGCAAAGGGCGCCCGGACATCTCGAGCCTCACCTCTATCGTCCAGCGCATCGACTGGCTGCCGACCACATGGCCCGGCCACACGCTGAGCGCGACCATCGAAGGGAGCTTCGCCGGGGCTCTTGCCTGGTTGCTGGCCACGCTCGTCCTCGCCGCGCTGCTCGTCGCCATGGCGGAGCTGCTCTACGAGCGGACTCTGCTGTCCGGCCTGGGCATCTTCGGCGGGGCGACGGTGGTTTCGCGGCGAAGGGCTCAGACGGCGATCGTGCCAAGCACGGCCAAGGGAGCGGGTTCCCCCTCCCTCGCCATCGCGCGCAAGGACTGGCTCGGGTTCCGGCGCGACGTGCGCCGCTTGACGCGGCTGCTACCCGCGCTGCTGCTGCCGATCGGTTACGCAGTCGCGCTGAGCCAGCCTGGCCGGACGTTGAGCGGCTTCTGGTCGAACGTCGCCCTGGTCACGTTTCTCTCCATGTTCATGTCGTCTGCGCTCGCGTCTCCGTCCATCCCCAGCGAGCGCCGTGGCTTCCAGCTGTTGCGCATGGCCCCGCTCCCGATGTGGCAGCTGCTGCGCGCGAAGGTGCTCATCGCGCTGCCGCCGGTGCTCGCGACGATGCTGGTGTTCAGCGTCGCCGTCGCCGTGGCCGGCAAGAGCGGCCCCGGCCAGCTCGTGGAGCTGATCGTCTTCGGGGCGTGGCTGGCGCTCGGGTTCGTATCGATCTCCGTCGCGGGCGGCGCCATCGATCCCCATTTCGAGGCCACCGACGACCGCAGGTCGGTCGGGCTGCTGGGGACGCTGGCGGCGATCGGCGGCTCGGTCGGGTTTTCCGTTCTGAGCATCGGTGCGCTGGCCGGGTTCCTTTTCGGCGAGCAGGTGGCAGCGGGAGCCGCATCCATCGGGCCCATCCCGACCACCCCCGCGATCGGGGTCGCAATGATCCTCGGGGGCGTGCTGCTCGTGATCGCCGCCTGCGCGCTCGCCGGAGGCCTGCTCTTCATCGCCAACGCCCGCCTGCGCTCGTTCGAGGCGGGCATCACAGCCACTACCTAGTCGAACGGGTCCTCGATGAGCTCGGCGTCGAAACCGCCGTCGGGCTTGGTCACCAGGCCCACGATCGCGTAGCGGATCGGTCCTTTCCAGCCCGCCAGCAACCGGTACTCGGAGCCCGCCGCGGCGAGCGCGCGGCGTTTGCGCGGGCCGACCGCCTCGGCCGGCGTCCCGAAGGCTTCACTCGTCCTGGTCTTGACCTCGACGATGACCAGGTCGCCGCCGCGGCGGCAGACGATGTCGATCTCGCCGCGCCGGGCAGTGAAACCCGTGCCGACGACCTCATAGCCTCGCCGCGTGAGGAGCTCGGCGGCCGCCTTCTCACCGGCACGCCCGAGCTCAGACGGGCGCGGCCGGCCGGATGGTTCGCAGATCGCGGCAGGCGCCCCGGAGGGGCGCCGGTCAGGGCGCCGAGGCGAAGGAGCGGGTGGCACTAGGAGGAGCGCATTGGTGATGCGCGACGACGACGTGCCGGGCCCCGTGACGCACGCATTCGGCGTCCTGAGCCGATGAGATGCGGACCAGACGTGCCGCAGCCGCCCGTCAATTCGCGGCGAACTCTCGAAACGGCGCCCATGACGTGCGATGAATGGGGCTCGGGCCCAGGCGGCGGATCGCCGCGCGATGCTGCGGCGTGGCATAGCCCTTGTGGCCTGCGAACCCGTAGCCCGGATACAGCGCGTCGTACTCGACCATGGTCCTGTCGCGAGCGACCTTGGCGACGATGCTCGCGGCCATGATCGACGCACAGATGCGGTCTCCTCGCACCACGGCCATCTGCGGGAGCGGGGCCTCGGGCACGTCCCAGGCGTCGACGAGCAGGTATTCGGCCGCAATCTCGAGCCCGGCCACCGCCCCCGCTGTTGCGAGGTGCCGGGCTCGGATCAGGCCGAGTGAGTCGACCTGGGCGTGGTCGACCGCGCAGACGGAAACTGCGAGCGCGCGCCGCCGGATGATCCTGTCCAACCGCTCGCGCTCTTCCGCCGTGAGCAGTTTGGAATCGTCGAGGCCTGGGATCCGCGTGCCGACCTCGAGCACCACCGCCCCGCCGACCACAGGACCGGCGAGCGGGCCCATGCCGACCTCATCCACGCCCGCCACCACGGAGTACCCCATGGCGCCGGCCATGCGCTCGTAGCGCCACAGCATCGGTCGAGTCACAACTTGAGACTAGCGACGACGGAGATCGGGCACCAGCCCCGTTAACAGGGCTACTCCTCCGACTCGTCCTCGCCGTTCTCCTTCGCCTCAGGCTGGCCTTCCGCCTCGCGAGTCAGGCTCCGGCGCTCACGGATGCGCGCCTCCTTGCCCACCTTGCCACGCAGGTAGTAGAGCCGGCCCTGGCGGACATCGCCGTGGCGCAGCACATCGATCTTGTCTATACGCGGGGAGTGGATCAGGAACGTCCGCTCTACCCCGACGCCGTGCGTGACGCGCCTCACCGTGAAGTTCTGGCGCAGGCCTCCACCAGTGACTCGGATGACCGTGCCCTCAAAAACCTGGATGCGCTCGCGCGTCCCCTCGACGACCTTGGCATGCACCTTCACCGTGTCGCCCGCACGTAGGGCGGGGACCTTCTCCTTTTCCTGCTCCTTCTCGAGCTGCTGGATTACGTTCATGACTTTTTCAACTCCTTGGTATGGACGGTGGATCTCTCGGCCGCCTGGCGGCGGCGCCATTGTTTGATGCGGGCGTGGTCGCCCGAAAGGAGCACGTCGGGGACCATCAACCCCCGATAGTCGGCCGGGCGCGTGAACTGGGGCCAGCCGGCCGGCTCGTCGGAAAAGCTGTCCTGCGCCAGCGACGCGGGATCCCCGACGACGCCCGGCACGAGCCGTGCCACGGCGTCGATGAGCACCATCGCCGGGATCTCGCCGCCGCTGAGAACGTAGTCGCCGATCGATATCTCGCGTGAGGCCAGCGCGGTGCGCACGCGATCGTCAATGCCCTCGTACCGGCCGCAAACCACGATAAGGCCCGGCTCCGCCGCCAGCTCCGCGGCGAGGCGCTGGTCGAGACGCTCGCCCCACGGCTCCATGAGCACGACCGGGCCTGGATTGTGGGCGCGGATCGACTCCACCGCCTCGAAGACGGGCTCCGGCTTGAGGACCATGCCGGGACCGCCGCCGAACGGCACATCGTCGACCTGGCGGTGGCGATCGTGCGTGTGATCGCGCAGATCGTGCGTGTGGAGCTCGACCAGCCCACGTTCGATGCCGCGACCCACCACGCCATGCTCGAACACGGGGCCGAACATGGCCGGGAAGATCGTGACGACGTCAAACCGCATCTCAATTCCTGCCTATGCGTCCTCGACCTCGACCAGCCAGTCGGCGACGACGACGCGCCGGGCTTCGAGGTCCACCTCGAGCACCGCGTCGCGGGTGGCCGGGATCAGGTGCTCGACCGTGCCCTCACGGCTGACCCACACGTCGTTGGCG
>WNFD01009071.1_pt1 | contig 12840 bp, 10 predicted proteins | sample 5400491 | NCBI WGS metagenome assembly WNFD01 (sample SAMN13153343, study PRJNA577476) | soil metagenome | isolation source: 120 cm saprolite under Douglas fir tree site 2 hole 2 replicate 2 | place: USA:California | collected 2015-04-18 | reverse complement strand
GAACTCGCCACCCACGGTGCGCTCGGAGCGCTCGTCAGCGAGCGCCCCTACCAGGCAGCGCGCCTGAACCAGGCATCGGTCTCGTTTGCGATCCTATTGCCGCCCGTTTGCGCCGTTCTGGTCAGTCGCGGCCGCGCGGTTTTCGCCTCGATGATCGCAATCGTGACGGTCGCAACAATCTACGCGCTCGCCGGGACGTCGGCAAAAGCCGCCGTGGCCGTGGGTCTGGCGTTGGGGTTTCTGCTCTACGTGGGGCAGACCCGCGGCGCTCGCGCCGCCGCTGTGATCTCGCTCGTCCTCATCATTACAGCACCGCTGAGCTTCGCCAGGTTCGAGAGATTGCCCGGGCTGACCCAAACCGCAGATGAGATCAAGCTCTCAGCCGGACATCGGCTGCTGATTTGGTCCTTCGCCGGCGATCGGATCGCCGAACGGCCTCTTGCCGGCTGGGGCCTCGATTCATCGCGAGCCATACCGGGAGGTAAGGACCCGATCAGGCCCGGCGAAGACTGGCTGCCGCTGCATCCGCACAATGCGCCGCTGCAGCTTTGGCTCGAACTCGGCGTGCCAGGTGCGGTGCTCTTCGCGCTGCTGGTGACGCAGGCCTGGCGCGGCGTTGCCGCCGCTCCTTGGCCACGGTTATTTGCCGCCGCGACAGGTGCAAGCCTGGCGATCGCGCTGATCGCCTCCTTCACCGCTTACGGGATCTGGCAGGAGTGGTGGCTTGGGACCTTGTGGTTCACCCTGTTCGTAATTCTTGTCATGGGGCACATGGCCCAGCAGGCTCTCTGCTGTGCGAAAAGACCGCGGCTCGCATGCGCTCCTGGCCGATGACGATCGCTACAAGAGGAACGCTGCCATCCCGACGAGGATGATCACGATCAAGGCGACTGCGTATTTAATGAGCCGCGTGAACGAGAGCCACATCTGACGATGCCGCTCGAGCTCGGGATCGACCGCCGCCATACCTCCCTCGTCCTAGTGAACAACGACTATCCAGCTATAGCCTAACCCCGGTTCGCGGCCAACGGCTCGCCGGGCGCCTCATCGGGGTTCAATACCGCCATTGTCGGAGCCTGCCATCCATCGATCTCGACTTTGCTGCCGACGACCCGTACGCGGCCCTCGGCGATCAACCGCACCGCAAGCGGGTAGAGCCGATGCTCGACCCCGAGGATCCGCGCCGACAAGCTCGCCTCGTCGTCACCCGGTCGGGTCGGCACGACCGCTTGGGCGATGATTGGTCCGGCGTCGACCTCGGGACGGACGAAATGCACGGTACAACCGCTGAAACGCACACCCGCCGCGAGCGCCTGGCGTTGCGGGTGAAGACCGGGAAAAGCCGGCAGCAGCGAAGGATGAATATTGACCATCCTGTCACGCCAGCCCTCGACAAAGGCTGTGTCGAGCACGCTCATGAACCCGGCCAGGCACACCAGATCCACCCGCTGCCGGCGGAGGAGCGCTTCGGCTTCAGCCGCAAAAGCCGGCCGAGTGCGGTGCGGGATCACGACGCCAAAAATGCCGGCCGCCGCTGCCAGAGCCAGTCCCGGGGCCTCGGCACGGTCGCTGACAACGGACACGATCTCGGCCGGATAGGCTGGGTCGGCGCAGGCGTCGATCAAGGCCCGCAGGTTCGATCCGCGGCCCGAAATCAGCACACCCACCCTCTGCCGTGCCATCTCCATTCCGCGAGGGACGTCTTAGTTGCGGGCCCGCGGCCTGGCGGGTCGGCTGCTAATAGCGTCCCCACAAAAACTGCTGTATGACCGCTCGGCCGCGGCCGGTCAGCCGCGAAAGTATCGGATCGGAGGCGGTTTGCAATGGTCTTGCCGCTGGTGTCAGCGCTCGCGGGAGCCCAGGCCGTCCGGCGCTGCGCCGGCGTCGCGTTGCTGTTGCTCGTCGCCGCGATGCCGAGTGCGGCCTCGCTTGCGGAGGATCAGAGCGAGGGCTTTTCGGCGACGGTGAAGGTCGATGCGACCGCCGACACCGCTGCTGCGGCGCGCGATCTTGCTCGCGTCGACGGGCAGCGACGAGCGCTCGCGCAGGTGATCGACCGGCTTTCCGCCTCGGCGGACGCCGCCAAACTGGCAAAACTCGACGACAAGACGATCACCGATATGGTCGAAAGTTTCGAGGTGGCGAACGAACGGATGTCGGCCGTACGATATCTTGGCGACTACACCTTTCATTTCCGCCCCTCGAAGATTCGGCGGCTGGCGCGCATTGCCGACAGCGCCCCTGGCGAGGGGGGGGCCAAACTGACCCTCCCCGATGGGGGCAATAAGCCAGCTGTCCCCGACAGCGGCGGCAAGCCGATTGTCGTCCTTCCCGTCTATAAGGATGCCGCGAGGACCGTGCTGTGGGACGATGCCAACGCATGGCGCGAAGCCTGGGGGCGACGATCCGGGGATACCGGCGCTGTGCATTTGACCGTCCCGCTCGGCGACGCGAGCGATTTGGCGACGATCGATGCCAGCCGGGCGGAGGCCGGCAAGTCAGAGGCGCTGGCGGCCATTGCCCAGCAGAACGGGGGCGACGAGGCGATCGTCGCGCTGGCAACGGCAAGGCGCCAGGGCGACAGGCTCGTCGGCCTCGATGTGAGCTTCAAGCGATACCGAACCGGGCGCCTCACCGACGCCCAAACGACCTCCGTCGACGCCGACCCCGGCGAAAGCGAGGATGTGTTTCTGACGCGGGCGGCGGATACGGTCGCAGCCGGGATTGCCAGGAAGAACCCCCGTTCCGACCAGCAGGCCACCCTTTCGGCGAGCGTCCCGATCAGCAGCCTCGGCGAATGGGTGCAGGTGCGCGATCGACTTGCCTCGGTAGCGGCGGTGCGCAAGGTCGATTTGCTGTCACTCAGTCGTCAGGAAGCCAAGATCCAAATCAGGTATGTCGGCAGTGCCGATCAGTTGAAATCCAGCCTCGCCGAGGTCGATCTCGGTCTCGGCGGCGGTGATCCGGTATGGCGGCTCCAGATCTCCGGTGCGACGAGTTTGCGCTAGCCGCACCTCAACGAGCGATATCCGAGAAAATGGGTTTGTTCGGAGAGCCTTCACCTACCGGAAATCTTCCGCGGATTTTGTGCGCGCCGCACCGGTTTGTGGCGCAATCTTCCTAAGATCGCATCACGGCCATGACGATGAGCGGGCTCGAGCTCAACCTGCCCAATCTGATCTCGCTGGCGCGTCTTCTGATGGTCCCGCTGACGATCTGGCTGATTGTCGCCGGCAGTTACGGCATTGCCTTCTGGATCCTCGTCGCCGCAGGAATCTCGGACGCGCTCGACGGGTTCATCGCCAAACGCTTCGACCGGCGCACCCGGCTCGGCGCGCTCCTCGATCCGGTGGCGGACAAGGCGATGCTCGTCAGTGTCTACGTCGCGCTCGGTATGGCGCACGAGCTCTGGACTTGGCTCGTTATCCTTGTCGTATTTCGCGACGTTATGATCGTCGGCGGCTTCCTGCTGATCCAGGCGGTCGCGGCGCCGAAACAATACGCTCCGCTGTTCATCAGCAAGATCAACACGGGCCTGCAGATAACCCTAATTGGCTTCGTCCTGGCACGCCTGGGCCTCGGCGAGGGTCTGGGCTGGTTCAGCGTTCTCTTGGGCTGGTTCAGCTTTGTCTTGAGCCTGGCGGTGGCCGCGACAACGTTATTGTCGGGATTGGCCTACCTCATACGATGGGCGCGCATCCTTGCGCGCTCCGAGCAGGCCTTGTGAACGCTGGATGCCCTCGCCTTGCCCCGCGGCTGAAATTAATCTCTCTGGATGATCCAGCTCCCGCTCGACCTGTCTCGCGAACCATCCTTCGCTCGATTGGATTTCCTGCGCTCCGAGAGGAACGCCGCGGCCGCCGAGTGGGTCGACCGGTGGCCCGATTGGCCGTCGGCGGCGCTCGTGCTGTACGGGCCCCCGGGCTGCGGCAAGACGCACCTCGTCCATCTCTGGTGCGAGCGTGCATCGGCACTGATGATCACGGGGGAAACACTGACGGAGGCGATGCTGCCACGCCTCCTCGACGAGAGCCCGCGCCGGGTCGCGATCGACGATGCGGACCGCGCCTCGGAGCGTGCCCTGCTGCACTTTTACAATTCCTGCGTCGAGGGCCGGGGCAGCCTGCTGATCACGGGTCGGCAACCGCCGGGATCGTGGGAAATCGCGCTCGGCGATCTCCGCTCGCGCCTGCGCGCAGCCCTTGCCGTCGCGATCGAGGCCCCCGATGACGCGCTCCTCGGCGCCGTTCTCGTCAAGCACTTTGCCGACCGTCAGCTCCGCGTCGCGCCTGGGGTGATCGCTTATTTGCTCAGACGCATGGAGCGATCCTTCGCGGACGCGGAGAAAGTTGCGGCCCACCTCGATGCCGCCGCGCTGAGCAACGGAGGTCCGATCACGATCCCGCTGGCACGGAGGGTTTTGGCAGATCCCGGATATCAGTCTTTGTCTCGGCGCAACGACTCGGCGGTGACGTAATCGACGAGCTCGTAACGCGAGCAGCCGAGTGCCGACCAAGGGTCTGGGATCCGGAAGCTCGCGCGCGCGGCGGTTGGAAATTTACCCCCTTCAAGCAGGCGAAAGCCGGTGGAATTCGTATCGGCGAGGGCGACCGCGAGTTCGTGAAGCCCGGGGTTGTGCCCGATCAGAAGCACGTTGCCGATTCCCTCGGCGAGGTGGCGCAGGCAGTCCAACAGCTCTTCCTTGCTTGCCGCATAAAGCTCGTCCTCGATCGAGCTGTGGGGCCGGACGGCGAGTTCGTCGAGAACCAGCTCCAAGGTTTCGCGCGTCCGCTGGGCACTTGAGCACAAGACGAGATCGAGCGCGCCCACCGATGCCGCGAGATGCAGGCCGACCCGGCGCGCTGCCTCGCGACCACGGCGGTTCAAGCGTCGCTCGTGATCCTCGACCGCCTCCTTCCAGCTCGACTTGGCGTGGCGCAGCAGATGCAACATATGCATGGTTGGTCTCCTGATCGGGCAGCGAGCCCGCGGAGCTGCCGGAATGGTGCTCGCCACCCCGGACAATCCCCTCCGCAACATGACAAGCCCGTATCGGCGCTATAGAATTCGTTTCGAACGTCCATCGGGAGAGCGGAAGTGAGAACCACGGCGCAGCCGGTCGAGATCCAGCCTGCCGACTCCCATTCCGAGGCACGCTTCATCAACCGGGAGCTCTCCTGGCTCGCCTTCAACGAGCGCGTGCTCGCCGAGGCCGACAACATTCGCCATCCCCTACTCGAAAGGCTGCGTTTCCTGTCGATCTCGGCAAACAATCTCGATGAATTCTATATGGTGCGTGTGGCCGGCCTCAAAGGCCACTATATCGCCGGCATCAAGAGCCGAAGCCAGGATGGGTTGACGCCCGTGCAACAGCTGGAGGCGATCCACCAGCGGGCGGGCAAGCTGATGGCGGATCAGCAAGTCACATGGATGGACCTGCGCCGGCAACTCGATGAAGCGGGGTTCGCCGTCATCGAGCCTGCCGACCTCGAACCCGGTGACCGGTCCTGGCTCGAGGAACGATTTATGGCAGACGTCTTTCCGGTGCTGACGCCGCTCGCGATCGATCCTGCCCATCCTTTCCCGTTTATCGCCAATCGCGGCTTCGGCTTGGTTCTCGAACTCGAACGAGTAGCCGATGGTGCCCGTCTGCAGGCGTTGATACTGATCCCGCCCTCGATCGATCGGTTCATGCGTCTGCCGGGGGAACGAATCCGCTTCCTGCCGATCGAACAGATGATCGCTCTGTTTCTCGACCATCTGTTCCCGGCTTTCGCGGTAGCGGCCCAGGGCGTGTTCCGGGTGCTGCGCGACAGCGAGGTCGAGATCGAAGAGGAGGCCGAGGATCTCGTGCGGCTCTACGAAACCGCCCTCAAGAGACGCCGGCGCGGCCACGTCATCCATCTGGCCGTGGACTCGACCATGCCGGCGGATCTGCGCCGGTTTCTGATGGAAAGGCTCGACGCCGCGCCGGCGGACGTCTTCGCCGGCGGCGAGATCCTCGGCCTCAACGACACTGAGCAGCTGATCATCGACGAGCGTCCTGACCTCGTTTTCACCCCTTATCACGCTCGTTTTCCCGAACGGATCCGGGATTTCGGCGGCGATTGCTTCGCCGCGATCCGGCAAAAGGACATCGTCGTCCACCATCCTTACGAAAGCTTCGACGTCGTTGTTCAATTCGTACGGCAGGCCGCCCGCGACCCTGCGGTCGTCGCGATCAAGCAAACACTCTACCGGACCAGCGAGGACAGCCCGATCGTTCGCGAGCTCGCAGACGCAGCCGAGGCCGGGAAGTCGGTCACTGCGCTGATCGAACTCAAGGCGCGCTTTGACGAAGAAGCGAACATCCGGTGGGCGCGAGACCTCGAACGCGCCGGGGTGCAGGTGGTCTACGGATTTATGCAGCTCAAGACGCACGCGAAGGTCTCTCTTGTCGTGCGCCGTGAAGGCGGCGAGCTTTGCTCATACGTTCATTTCGGCACCGGCAATTATCATCCCTACACTGCCAAGGTCTACACCGATCTGTCCTTTTTTACCTGTGATCCGGCATTGTGCAGAGACGCAACGCGTCTATTCAATTACATGACCGGTTACGCGAGCCCGGCCAGTCTCGAAAAGATCGCGGTTGCGCCGATCGACTTGCGGGCCCGACTCGGCAAGCTGATCGAGGCCGAGATCGCCAATGCGAAAGATGGCAAGCCAGCCCAGATTTGGGCGAAAATGAATGCGCTCGTCGACCCCGCAATCATCGATCTTCTCTATCGGGCGTCACAAGCCGGGGTGAGGGTCGATCTCGTCGTGCGCGGAATCTGCTGCCTGCGGCCGGGCATCCCAGGGCTTTCCGACAACATCCGGGTCAAGAGCATCATCGGCCGTTTTCTCGAGCATGGACGCATCGTCTGCTTCGCCAACGGCAAGAAGCTGCCCTCGGACCGGGCCAAGGTCTTTATCAGCTCTGCCGATTGGATGCCGCGGAATTTCGACGGACGGGTCGAGTCGCTGGTGCCGATCGAGAACCAGACCGTGCACCGCCAGGTGCTCGACGAAATCATGGTGGCGAATTTCCGCGACAACTTGCAAAGCTCGAGCCTGTCGCCGGATGGCAGCTATCAGCGCGTACCGATCGATGCAGAAGCCTTCTCCGCTCACACCTATTTCATGACGAACCCAAGCCTGTCGGGGCGCGGCACGGCGCTCAAGCGAGGGCAACCAAGGCTGGTCGTTCGCTGATCTGATGACCGAGCCGAACGTGATCCCGACCACCGGTCGCATTGCCGTCATCGATTTGGGCTCGAACTCGCTGCGCCTGGTGATCTTCGAGCGGCTCGGCGGGGCTTTGTTTCCGCTGCTGAACGAGAGGGTCTTGTGCGGGCTCGGCCGGGGTATCGCCTCGACGGGACGGCTGAACACTGAGGGTGTGGCGCTCGCGCTGGTCAATTTACGCCGGTTCGTTGCACTCGCGCGCGCCGTCGGCATCGAACATCTCGCGGTGCTGGCAACTGCCGCCGTCCGCGACGCCAGCGACGGCCGATCGTTTGCCGCCGAGGTCGAATCTCAGTGCGACGTGCCGGTCGAGATCATCGACGGTGACGAGGAGGCGCGATTGTCCGCGGCCGGGGTGCTCGCCGGGATTCCCGAGGCCGACGGGCTGGTCGTCGATCTAGGCGGGGGTAGCGTCGAGTTGATACGGGTCGGGCGGGGCAGCCCGTTGCCTGATAGCCAGATCGGGCAGATCGGCAGGGGGATCACTCTGCCGCTCGGGCCGCTGCGTCTTGCCGAACTCGGCGACAGCGCCAGGGCCGTCTCCGAAGCGGCGGAGCGCGCGCTCGCCGGTGCCGGATTGGCGCCCGCCGCATCCAGCAAGAATTTGTACCTCGTCGGCGGCGCGGCGCGCGCTATCGCGCGACTGCACATGGATCACACCCAGTATCCGCTTCACATCGTCCACCAATACACAATTGCCCGGCGCGAGGCCGAAGCCTTTTTCGACATCATCGGGCGGCTGTCGCGCAAGTCGCTCGAGAGGATTACCACAATCTCGCGCAAGCGCCTCGAAGTGGTGCCGGTTGCAGCATTGATCCTGCGCAAGTTAATAGCGGTAGCAGGACCGCATAACGTGATTTTCTCTGCTTTTGGGCTGCGCGAGGGTTACGCTTATGGGCTGATCCCAGCCCGGGAAAGAGCGTCCCATCCTCTCATCGCGGCTTGTTCGGCGATCGCCCTAAGCCATAGCCGCTTCCACCTCGATGGCGACCGCTTGCAGGAGTGGACAGCACCATTGTTCCCGAACCTCTCCGAGCAGGCCAGACGACTCCATCGCGCCGCTTGCTGGCTCAGTGACCTCGCCTGGAGCGAGCACCCGGACTATCGCGCCGAGCTGGCCTTCACCCGGAGCTTGAGGATGCCGTTCGCCGGCATCAGCCACGCTGACCGCGTATTTGTCGCGGCAGTGCTGCATACCCGCTATGGCGGCGGCGCGGACGACCCGGTCAAGGAGCCGACCCGCCAATTGCTCGACGAACGATCCGCCGGGGATGTTCGCACCCTCGGCCTGGCACTTCGTTTCGCCTACACCTTGTGCGGCGGCACGATCGATCTTTTGTCTGACGCACCGCTATACCGCGATGGGGACAGCCTGGTGCTCGAGATCCCGCCGACCGGCAGCCTCTACGCCGGCGAGACGGTGCAGCGCCGCCTCCACGTCCTCGCCGGGTCTCTCGGCGCGACTCCTGTGGTGAGGCGGCGCGAGACGAGGCGGATGGCCCGTGGCTGGAAGTAGCGACAGGTAGGATGGTCACCGGAATCGATGACGCTACTGGTGGCGCCCCTCGCTGGTTGCCGGCTCGACCAAACTGATTCGGTTTTGGCGGACCGTCAGCGCCACCCTGCCGTGCTTCAGCGCCAGCGCGTCCTTGCCGAAGATCTCGTAGCGCCACCCGGAAAGAGCGGGCGCCGCCGCTTCGTCGTCGGCCGCAATTGCTTCGAGATCCTCGGCCGTCGCCACCAGCTTTTGCGCGACTTGGTGTTCTTCGCATCGCTGCTTTAGCAGGACGCGTAATAATTCAACCAGCGGACCCAGGCCGGGCGGTGCGTCGGCTCGCGAGGGCGGCGCTTGGACGTTCGTCTCGGCGAGACCACGTTGGACTGCCTCAAGGATCTCGCCGCCCAGTTTGCCTTCGGCCACTCCCTTGCCGAGGCTGCGGGTTCTTGCCAATGCATCGATCGTCTTTGGCGAGTGGGCGGCGATCTCGAGCACCGCCTCGTCCCTCATGATGCGGCCGCGGGGCAGATTTCGTTGTTGAGCCGCCGTTTCGCGCCACGCCGCAAGTTCGCGCAGGATGCCAAAGAATCGGGAGTCCACCCGACCGCGCAAACGAAATCGCCGCCAGGCATCATGCGGGTCGCTTCGGTATGTTGATGAATCGGATAATCCTGCCATTTCCTCGGCAAACCAGGCGGCCCGGCCGTTCGACGCCAGCCGCTGCTGCAGCCTCTCATAGACCGTACGCAAATGGACAACGTCAGCGAGCGCATAGGTAATCTGCCGCTCGGTAAGGGGCCGGTGTGACCAGTATGCCTGGGCGAGTTTGGCGACGAGCGTCTCGTAGCTGGCTGCATCGCCGAATCCGCAAACCATTGCGGCAATCTGAGTATCGAAAAGGGGTTCGGGAACGGTGCCGGACATATTGAAGAATATTTCGACGTCCTGGCGAGCGGCGTGGAACACCTTGAGGATATTCCGGTCTTCCATCAGTGCCTGCAGCGGCGCGAGGTCGATCCCCGGGGCGAGCGCATCGATTGCCGCCGTTTCCTCGGGACCCGCCACCTGGACCAGGCAGAGGATCGGCCAATAGGTCCGCTCGCGCATGAACTCGGTGTCGACCGCAACAAAGCTGGCACCTTCTTGTCTTGCGCAAAACCGCGCCAGCGCGGCGGAATCGGTAATGACCGTCATTGGTTAAGCTATATACCGGAAGCCGGGCGGCCGGAACCACCTTGGTCTGCCCCGCGCGACTGTCCGCAGCCACTGCCCGGGCCTCGCTGGCACCCCGTACCACGTTCACCGCTATGGGTCGCGGCTGGAGTGACCCCGTTGCCTCCCTGAGAGCAGGGAGAAAATTCGATTTGGCCCCCAAAACCGCCCGTCGGATCGACCATAATATTATGCAGATCAAACAGTTGGAGACCCATCGCAACGCATCGCCAGCAGGGAGGCAATAGGCGGTCCTGAGGGAAGGAGCAGGGAGACCTGGGGAAGGCATGACGCACCGGTCGCACATGAGGCTGGAGCTTCGAGATGATGATAGAAAAGCATTTTATGAGTTGATAAAATAACACGATCCCGACATAAATTCAACCCCTGGCGACGGTGTGTTGCGAAAGCGGCGGCGCGTGAAGAGCCCGACGGCGCTCCTGGCCGCCGCGCTCAACGAGCAGCCAGCACCGGCCCTCATGCTTAATGCGCGTTGGGTGCCGCTTGGTATAGGATCATTTGCCACCGAGGAGGTGCGATGGAGCCCGCAGGGCAAGCTCGCGTCGAGCGTCGGCTCGCGGCGATCCTCGCCGCCGACGTCGCCGGCTACTCGCGCCTGATCGAGGCCGACGAGGAAGGGACCCTCCGCCGGCTCAAGGTGCTGCGCGCCGAAATCATCGATCCCAAGATCGCCCATCATAAGGGCCGCATCGTCAAAACCACCGGCGACGGTCTCCTGGTCGAGTTCGCCAGCGTCGTCGACGCGCTCAGATGCGCGGCCGAGGTGCAGGCGGCACTGGCCGAAAGCAACGCGCCGTTGCCTCGAGATCGGCGCATCCAGTTCCGCATCGGCATAAATGTCGGCGACATCGTCGTCGAAGACGGCGACATCTTTGGCGACGGCGTCAACGTCGCGGCTCGGCTCGAGGGCTTGGCGGAGCCGGGCGGCATCTGCATCTCGGCCCGGGTTCAGGAGGATGCGACGGGCCGCCTTGACCTCGCCTTCGAGGACATGGGCGAGCAGGCGCTCAAGAATATCGCTCGGCCCGTTCGGGTGTACCGAGTGCGACCTGAAGGCCCCCTCTCTAACCCTCCCCGACCAGAGTCAAAATCCCCTCTCCGCCCCTCAGGGGGGAGAGGGAGGGGCCCGCGCAGCGGGAGGGTGAGGTGGGCAGTGCCGCGAACCGGCACATTGGCCCCCCTCACCCGGCCCTCTCCCCCCGGCCGGCGGGGGGAGAGGGTAAAGTCGGCGTCGTTCGAGCCAAATTTCGCCGGAAAACCTTCGGAAAGATCTTCCCCGGACAGCCCTGCGCAGGCAGGAGCTGCCGAGCCACTGCCGCTTCCCGACAAGCCGTCGATCGCGGTGCTACCCTTCGCCAATATCAGTGGCGATCCCGAGCAGGAGTATTTCGCCGACGGCATGGTCGAGGAGATCATCACCGCGCTCTCCCGCATTCGCTGGCTCTTCGTCATCGCCCGCAATTCGAGTTTTACCTACAAGGGCCAAGCGGTCGACGTGAAGCAGGTCGGCCGCGAACTCGGCGTTCGCTACGTGCTCGAAGGCTCGGTGCGCAAAGCCGGCGGACGGGTGCGGATCACTGCCCAGCTGATCGACGTCCTCGGCGGCACACATCTCTGGGCCGACCGTTTCGACGGCTCGATGGAAGACGTCTTCGAGCTTCAGGACAAGGTGGCGGTCAGCGTCGCCGGCGTGATCGAGCCGGCATTACAAGCGGCCGAGATGCGCCGCTCCGCCGCGCGGCCGACGACCGATCTCAGCGCCTACGATCTCTACCTGCGCGCGCTTGCAGCCTTCTATCCAAATACGAAAGATCGGATTTTCGAGGCTCTGGGATTGCTCGAGCAGGCAATCGCGATCGATCGGCATTACGGGCCTGCACTTGCCTGGGCGGCGCTCTGCCACCCGACGCTGGTCAGAGATGGCTGGGCCGAGGAGCCGGGGACGTCCCGCTGCAAGGCCATCGATCTCGCCCGGCAGGCGCTTGAGGTGGGGGAAAACGACCCGCGCATCCTCGCCAATGCCGCCGTCGTGCTGGCGCATTTCGGTGAGGACATCAGCGCTATGATCGGGCTGGTCGACCGTGCGCTGGCACTCAACCCGAGCTACGCTCGCGGCTGGTATGTGAGCGGCGTTCTCAGGGCCTATGCCAGCCAGCCCGCTCTCGCGATAGAGCATGTCGAGACCTCACTGCGGCTGAGCCCGCGTGAGCGCATCGGCACGCCCCTATCCGTGATCGGCATGGCCTATTTCTTGAGACGTCAGTTTGACGAGGCGGCATCGAAGTTGCTCCTGTCCATTCAAGACGATCCAGGCCGTCCTGTCTCATACCGCTATCTCGCCGCGTGCTATGCCCATATGGGCCGGCTCGACGAGGCGCGCGCGATCGTCGCCCGGTTGCGCGCCATCACCCCTCAGGTCATGCCGAACGATCCGCCTTTGCGCAATCCCGAGGACCGCGAGCTATTCCTGTCGGGCGTGCGGCTGGCGGCGGGCGACGCGACATGAACCAGACCCGCCGCCTCGCCGCGATCCTCGCCGCCGATGTGGCGGGGTATTCGCGGCTGATGGGGGCGGACGAGGAAGGTACGCTCGAACGCCTCAAGGCACTGCGCCATGAGTTCGTCGATCCGAAAATCGCCGAGCACCACGGCCGCATCGTCAAGACCACCGGCGACGGCATGCTGGTGGAGTTCGCCAGCGTCGTCGATGCGGTGCGCTGCGCCGTCGCGGTACAGCAGGCGATGCCTGAGCGGAACACCGGTGTCGGGGCGGACAGCCGCATCGAACTGCGCATCGGCGTCAATCTCGGCGACGTCATCGTCGAGGGCGACGACCTCTATGG
>WNFD01005345.1_pt1 | contig 12851 bp, 9 predicted proteins | sample 5400491 | NCBI WGS metagenome assembly WNFD01 (sample SAMN13153343, study PRJNA577476) | soil metagenome | isolation source: 120 cm saprolite under Douglas fir tree site 2 hole 2 replicate 2 | place: USA:California | collected 2015-04-18 | reverse complement strand
TTGAGCTTGATGCCGAATTGGATTTGGCGGGCGCCTGAGGTTCCATCGGCACGGCGCACTTCCAACGTCGATTGTCCAAAGGTGCCCGAATTAGACGTGAGATTCCCGGGTTGGCTGAACTGAACGCGGTTGAAAAGATCGTAGGCCTCGGTGCGCAATTCCAGGCCCAGGCGTTCGGAAATGTGGATGGTCTTCTGCAAAAGCATGTCCCAATTATTGATCCCAGGGCCTCGGAAGCGGTTACGCCCGAGGTTTCCGCCACGCCCGAATGGCGGGTCAGGGAAAAAAGCTAAGTTTGGGCCAGTTTGGGTGCGGGGATTGCTGACCGGCAATGCAACGGCGGCCGGATTGAAGTCAGGACGCTGGACTTCGCCCACATGCGCGGTGTCTAGATCGGTGAAAATATCAAACGGAAGACCGCTAGAAAAAGTCGTGATACCTGCCACCTGCCAGCCCTCAAGAATCTTGCCGGCCGGCCCGCCGGCCAGATGACTGTGCCCTTGGCCGATCGGAATCTCCCACACATAGTTGAGGACTAGCCGCTGCCTCACGTCGAAGTCGGAATTTCCTCGCTCGGCTGCCAGGTCAAAAGAGTTGCGGGGGAACTCTTGATTGCCAGCCGTCGGCACCAGCGGGTCAGAGGAATTATCAACAGTATGAGACCACGTATAGGCAGCCTGCATGGTGATGCCATGCGAGAGCCGCTTCGTAATGTTCACTTGCAGGGCGTGATAGATCGAGGAGGCCGCGCCGGTGAAAAAGGCCGCGTGGAGGAAGGCGTTATTGTTGACCGCATCGAAGGGCAGCACCCCCGATTCGGCACCGAAATAGAGATTGTTGAACTGCAAGACCGTTTGCGGCACGCCGAGAGCCTCCAACTGCGCCACAAGTGCCGGCTGTGGCGGATTGCCGTCCAGGACCCTGATTAGGCGGGTGCCCCTGGATCCCACGTAATCCACTTCAATGAGCAAGTTGTGTAATGGCTCCTCCTGGATCCCAAAATTCCAGTTTTGGCTGTAGGGCATGCGTAGATGGGGATCCACAAGGAATGGGAAATTGCCAGCTCCGTTGTTTACAACAGCAGTCGCTGTGAGGGTTGGCGGAAGCGGCAGTGTGGAGACCGCAGGTCCGCCAGCTGTCGGATTGAAAGTGGGGGCAAAAAAGATCTGCTGGAACGGCGGATTACCGCGCGTAAGTCCGAGCAACTGGCCGAACACCCGGTCGTGGAAGATGCCGTAGCCCGCGCGGATCGACGTCTTGCCCCGTTTAAAGGGATCCCACGCGAATCCGATGCGCGGCTCGAAGTCATGCCAGTCGTTGTTGTAAAGCGGAGGCAGCCCCTTGTCTTTCTCTCCGGCAATCACGAAAGTGAACGGAGCCGGCTCACTAGGATTCGTGAAGAGGGTAGAAAGCAGATTGTTCACTTCATAGGGAACACCGTTGAATTGATAGCGCAAGCCATAGCTCAGGGTGAAGTTTGGAAGAATCTTGTAGGAGTCCTGCACGAAGGCGCCGAACTCGGGTTGGCGGAAGCCGCGGGGATCATCGGGCGTGTGCTTGCCGCCCTTGTCAAAAAACTGTGCTTGAGTTTGAGAGCCGACCGCGCCGAACAGAGACCAGACCACGTTTTGCAGCGTGGTATTCGAGTCAACCGCCGATATGCCAGTCTGAAAAGCAGGTACGCCAAAATTGGAGAAATTGTTGAAGTCAACGGTAGTCCGTGAGAGGAACTCGTTGGTGCTGTTTGAATAGACCTTGCGGAATTCGAAGCCGACCTTCCATGTGTGCCGTCCCCTCACCAAAGTAACGTCGTCACCGACGGTATAAGTACCGCTGAATCGTTTGGAGCCATTTCTGTCTACTTGAAGCAGGCAGCCGAAGCCAGAGAGACCGGGCAAAGGAAAATCCTGTCCTCGGCTAAAAAGATCAGTGGGGCCGAAGCTGTTGAATACGTCCAGACCTTGACAGGTCAGGGGGAAATTAATGCGGTTCGCTCCGAACCGGAAGTCATTTACAACTCGCTGACCTAGCACGGATGTCAGGTGGAGAGAGGCATCCTGTCTGCGTTGCAGGGTGCCGGTGCCGCCCAAATCAGGAAGGAAATCTGTGTGGGCAAAGTTGGGGTCCTCGAACCGATTGAGCGTATAGCGGACCATGAGAGTTTCGTCGGGCGTGAAGTTGTGATCTACCCGAGCAGTTACGTTGTCCCCAGTAGTGTCCGTCTTGCTGGGAAAATAGAGCAGACTGCGGACATCATCCACTTTGGATCCATTTGGAGCCGGATACAACGCCAAGATCTTCTGAATAAGCGGATCCAAGGGCAATCCGAAACTGTTGTTCGGCGAGGAGGGCGTGCTTACGTCCACCGGTATCGGAGATGGCAATGGGTTCCCCTTGGCATCGTGCGTAATGGTGAACTGCCCCGCTTTGAACTCAGGAGTGGGTACGGTGCTCGTGTTCGTCAGAGTGGTGACGAAGCGCTGTCCCTCGTAGTTCGCAAACCAGAAAGTCTTGTTTCGCTTGATTGGCCCCCCGACAGAGCCCCCGAAGATATTGCGGACATAAGAATCCTTCGGTTCCACTTGCCCGGCTGAATTGACTTGGTGATTGAAAAAGTCGCGGGCGCCCAGCGCGTCGTAACGCCCAAACCAATACAGGTCGGAGTGAAAGTCGTTGGTTCCTCTCCTGGTGACGATGTCAACTACCGCGCCGGTGTTGCGTCCAAACTCGGGCAGCAGGTTGCTGGTGATGACGCGAAATTCCTGAACGGCGTCGGGATTCAGTGAGGTCAGTCCCGGCTGGGGTTGCGATAATCCAGGAATCTCCGCGTCATTGTTGTCCGTGCCGTCCAGCAGGAAGTTGTTGTTTCGCTCGCGGGAACCATTCACTGACAAACCCTGCAGCAGAGAATTACTCTGGATCGTGCCCGGCGAAAGCAGAGCTAGTTGATAAGGGTCTCGCAAGACCAACGGCAGACTCGTTATCTGTTGGGTTGTGACGATGTTTCCGATCTGTGCGTCGTTCAAATCGACGGGAGCAACCGACTCTCCGGTCACGGTCACTCTTTCCGTGACGCCACTAGGTGCGAGTGTTGCATCGAGGTTTTGAACTTGGTCGACGGTGAGCTGTACCCGCGAATATTCCACCGTGCTGAAGCCTCGTTTTTCGATGAGAACATCATAGATTCCTGGAACTAGGCCCGGAATCCGGTAAGTTCCGGACTGGCTAGTAAACGCGTTGCGCGATGTGTTTGTCGCGCTATTCTGAGCTGTTATTTGGGCCTGTGGAACCACACCGCCTGTACTGTCCTTGATTGTGCCCGTTATTGATGCCGTCTGAGCTAAGGCTGATTGCGCAAGGAAGGACACGAAGAGCAGGGAAATCGAAATACTGATACGCCTAATCATGGGACTTCTCCCCCCGGCTGGGATTGCCGTTACAGTTGAAGAGTCCTCCAATCGAGAAACGGTTGCTTGGGAGAAATGATGTCGCCCTTCCTCGATCGCGTCAGTATTGGCGAAATGGACGGTTTTCCGTGGCTATCATCCTCCTCCTTTCGCCCTGTGCATCAGCAAGATCATCACGCAGCATAAGATAAAAGGGAACGTGCACCTCTTTCCAGACCTGGGATGAGAGCAGCCGAACTCAGCAAGCCACTTGTTGCCCTGTCCCGAGCGTAAGATCTGAAGCATTCCTTCGTGATTAGATACTCCTCGGCCCCGCGTCCGCCGCCGGCATAGCCGGTGCAGATGCCGTTCGCAGGAACACGTTCTTATCGCCTCCCTTTTCCGCGCTCCGCTCGATCTCGATCGAGCCCTTGAAGTATGCTCCGTCTTCGATGATGATCTGCGCCGTCGTCAAATCTCCGGTCACCGAACCGTCCTTCTTGATCTCGATCTTGCCCTTCGCACGGACATTACCGTTCACGCTTCCGTACACGATCACCTGGCCAGCAATGACGTCGGCTGTCAACTTTGCTGTCGCTCCGACGGTCAGCTTCCGCTCATCGAGATGGACCAGGCCTTCAACTGTTCCCTCAATGTAGAGGTCCTCGTTGCCCGAGATTTCGCCTTTCACATGCAGGCTAGATCCGAGCCGCGCTATCGCTCCCGCAGGTGGCAGATTTGTTTGCCCATTCTTCGGTTCCGGGTCCGCACCTTGCGGTGTATGCGATTTCTTGTTAACCCACATCGGACCTCCTAAAGGACAGGAGCGCAGCTGACATATAGAGTCGGCCGTGCATTATTTCAGGTCTCATTACTGGTCATCTGATAAGTGCTCTAAACATCTTCCCATTCGCCTTGAACGCGTATGCCGGGCATTCTCTCCACTTCTCAAAGAGTCTTGCGTTGTTCTTCAGTTGCAGCAAGGCAGACGCCACCACTTCCGCGCTCGGCATATCTGGATCCGCCGCAACAGAGAAGCATGTCGATTCGGGGCGGGGCGAGATAATACGTACGAATTTAGAGTCCACCAGGAAGTGCATGCGGCCAGCTGTCAGGCGGTAACTTTCTCCATAAAGCCGCTTGGCTCCAGTCAGCAAAGCAATGCGCTTCAAGTACTTCGTGGCACGCCGGGCGGGCGTGCATTTGGTTCGCTTTCTCATTGCGAGCCGATCACTGCGCACGGGAGAACACCTGGCCGTCCGCCTTATACGCCAGCCCGTTCTGAACGGCCCACTTGTCAAACAGCGCTGGATTGTTCGTGAGCTGTAGCAGCGCCGTAGCAATTTCCTCCGCTCCCGGCATGTCTTTGTGCACGGGATAAAAGCAAGTTTGCTCGTATGCACATCCGGGATCGGTCAGGTCTCGCAGCAGCCTGACATACCTATCGCCCACATGAAATCGCATCTTGCCGACGTCCAGGACATAAGCATCATCCATTTGCGTCGCGCCGGTGAGGGCAGCGATTCGGCGCAGATATCTTTTCGCGCGCTCCTTGCGGTCGAAGGGGTATAGACCATCCGAATTGTTTTCAAAGCGGTTGCCTGCCATTACTGCCACACCTCCCAAGTTTGCGATGTGGAGGCCCTCCCCTAAAAGGTTGGTGTGTCGCTGTTGCTCTGGGGCCATTGCTCTAACGAAAGGCCTGCGGTGCAGGCCAGCGAACACAAACCTCCACACGATCAGGGCGAGGAACGCGATCATAGATAGATTTACACGCGACATACTGTTACCGCCGGGGTTGGAGTGGACTACCGCCAGCGTCCGATTCAGCCCGATGCCACCGAAGTCGTACACTGCCAGCCGGTGGTGTCGCTAGCGCCTAGCGCGCGGTTAGCCGCCTGCGATGGGATGAACCATCAAGACTTCGTTCTGCTCGCGCGTGACTTTCTCGAGGCGTTCGCCGGTTGCCATGTCGAACGGCTGCGCGCCGGTCTTGGCTTCATATTCGGCAATTACTTTGTTCACTTCATCCATGTCAGCGGTTGCCGGATCGTATTCGAGAAGCGTTGTGTCACCTTGAGATGAAAATGTCAGAATCTTGGCTTTCATGTTCGATCTCCTGCGGGACGTCCAGGTTTGGTCTACTGCGAGGGCGGAGTCGGCGGGTTTGGGTCCCTGCAGGACATATTGCACCGTTTTCCGGAGTTGTCAAGACGGCATTCGCGGTGCAAATGAGGATCGCGACATGGTTCAGTGACCTACCTGCTGGTGGTACAGGAAATACGCATAGGCGTCTCGTGCTTCACCGGGATCGGTGAAAGCAAAATAAACGGAATTTGTGGTAGTCGTCACATGGACGGCGGGAAGAACGCGCATCGCCCTCTGGCGCAATGGGCTGTTCAGTGTTTCCGGGAATGAGATGTGGGCGGACTCAACAACTACGGTCCATGTGTCATCACCGGTTCCCATCGGACCGTGAGAGTGAATGCGCCCGATGTCGTCAAACGGGACAATCGTGACAATCACTGTGCCGGCCATGCCACCGTCACCACCCGACCAGGTCCGTTGAACGGAAACGGCGGGTCCGATCTGCGTAACTTCGACGCGGATGGTTCCATCGCTGCCGGCTGCCTCTGTGTGGGACATCCAAGCGGTGCTTGTGGGTAACTTCACGCTTGGCAAGGTGGCGGTAATCTTCGGCACGTTGTTCCCCGCCTGCGCAACCGCTCTGTCGGTCTGTGCGACTTTCGCCCTGATGAAATAGAGTCGAGGATTCAGGCGCGACAGTTGGCTGTAAACTTTGCTGACTTGCTGCAAGGCGTCCCGGATCTGGTCGAAGTATTCCCTGACGGAAGACGTGGGCCCCAAGCTTTCGTTGTTTTCTAGCGAGGGCTGAACGCGCACAATGAGCTTGTTCACCCGGTCATACAGTTCATCGAGTTGGTATTGCTCGTCGAGGGCTGCGGGATTTTTTTCCATGGCCTGATCTGTGATGGCGATTGGGCCCAGAGCATTGAAGAACGTATACCGACCCCAAGTGCCGGGCCCGAAGAAATTCAAATAGGCTTTCTCGAAGCTCTGAGCCGCTTTGAGCCGTTCCTTGACGCTTTCGGCTGATCTTCCTTGGATCAGTCCCCAACGTGAATACTGCAAACCGGCGGTGTAACGTGGGATGTGAACACCCTCTTGGTAGAGCCACACCTGCCATTGCCGATCGGTTCGATAAGAAGAAAAGTCGTCCGCAACTTGCAGGGTCGTGCCGTTGAAAACATAGTAGTTGGTGTAGTTGGTTTGCTCTTGGGCACGCACAGTTACAACGGCTGCGAGCAGCGAGACGCTAAGAACGAAGAGAGAATGCTTTCGCATGAGCTTCCGCCTTTCGAGGGCTGGGTCAGTTCCCCAGGACGAACCTTATTCAAAATGCCGCCCGTGCTGTCATCGGCGGCGACAGGCGTCACGGCACCCACGCGGCTGCATCTGAATCATACCGGGACCCGTTCCTCATTCGGTAGATGCAGCTTGGGCGACAGAGAGTCGGTGTCGTCGAATATTTCTAGTGACCCTTCGGGCGAGACCGCAGACTCACAGCAATGCCGAGTTCGGCGTCAATCTGCGTGGTCTTGCCCCAGTTCACTTGGTTGAGATCGAAAGTTCCTTCTGTGCCGCTTCTGAGCGCGTAGAAGAGGCGGTCGCCTTCGACCCAATAATCAGTGACGCCGTAGATCGTTCCATCTTTAAGCGCGATCAAAGTAAGCTGCGGCAGGCGGCTCACGGCTTCGCTATTGGAATCCGTCAGGACCCCTGGCGCGGGCTTCGTTAAGAGGGCATTGGCCGGTTCGCTCTGCATCGCGGGAATGCTCGGAAGAGCGTAGCGAATGGGCAACGAACTGTTCATCGGCCTTTCCGACCAGTCCGTTGGCGCTCTCCACGTTCTCCGGTCTGCCGAGGCCGCTGCCATCGGCCGCCAATTGGCAGCAGCGAGTGGCACGACCACATCGTCCATCAGGCGCAAAGTTACTTCCGTTTCTCCCTTGAGCTCGGGGCGTGGGCCCCGTGCCGGCAGCGTCAGGCGCTTCCACGGCCAGAGCGGAGGGACCAACCACTCAATCGCATCGCGCTTTGGGTGCCCGTGGCCGACAATCTTGCCTTCCTTGTCCACGCGATAGCCGCTCACGGCCAAAATCTTGCCTGGAACCGGCAGGGCCGTATCCGGCAAGGAGATGTGGTCAAATTCGAGCTTCAACCAGCCTTTGCCCAAGAAATGGCCGGGATCCGTTTCAGCCGCGAGGCGTCCAGCCAGATACGCGCCACGCGAAAACGCGACGCGCCCGAACTGCTGCACGCCACGCGCGCGACAGATTACGGGGTCGCCCACCTGGGCGGAAGCGGAGGACAAATTGGGCTCGTCGAGCGTACAGCTAAGCAACGTTCCGGCCGGCAGCCTAACTTCCTGCGCGTTCGCCCTTTGCTGCAAACTCAAAACCAGCGACGCAAACAATAAACATGGGAATAAATTCTTCACGACCCACCTCCGAGTCGGGGGTCAGCTGGTGCGGGTTAGGCCTTATAGCGGAGAGCAAGAGGAAGAACAGGGACAACCTTGCGGAAAAGCCAGCTTAACTCCCTGAGGTTTGCAATCGTCAATTTACTCCTCCTGCGTGCGCTCGGCAAGAGGACGCGATGGCATTCCGCGGTGCAATGAGGATCGCGTCGTGTTTCATAGGCCTAGCTCTTGCGGAGTTTTGGCGAACCACAAGACTAGAGGAAGGCTAGAACGTGTATAACATGCCTGAATTGCGGGAGTTCACTCACAGGTCGCGGGCGAAGAGAATCCTTGAGTCTGTCTTACTAGCGGTGATTTTCATGCGCCCTTTTCGGTGCGCGGAATGCGATTCCCGTTTTTTTCGCTGGTCCACTGCCAAAAAGCCGATCCAATCAAAACAGCCGAAAACTCGCCTTGAATTTAGTACAAAAAACTCGGTCTGGTCAGTGAGTCTGTCGCGGCAACCGCAAGTCTGATTGAGAACTCGATTGACGAAGCCGAGCGCCGGACATGGTTCTTGTCAGAGACAGTTAGCTTCTAATTGGCCCGGAACGTTAAAGCTTTTGCAGGTGCAGTCAGGAAGAATCAGAATTCGGAAAAAGGAGAAACTCAAATGCCTTACGTCACTGTCGGGACGGAAAATTCTGGAAACATCGATTTGTCCTATGAAGATCACGGCGCAGGCAAACCGGTCGTCCTGATCCACGGTTATCCACTCAGCGGCCGCGCCTGGGAAAAGCAGGTCCCGGTCCTACTGGGTGCGGGTTATCACGTCAGCAACTACGACCGAAGAGGATTCGGCCAGTCCAGCCAGCCCTATAGCGGCTACGACTATGACACCTTCGCAGAGGATCTACACAAGCTCGTTACCAAACTCGACTTGCGTGACTTCACGCTGGTCGGCCATTCGATGGGCGGTGGCGAGGTGGCCCGCTATATGGGCAAGTACGGAACCAAGGACGTGAGCAAGGCCGTCTTCATCTCCGGGGTTCCGCCATACCCCGAGATCGTCAACCGTGAACTGCTGAACTTTCTTGGGGAGGGAAAGTCAGCGCAGAAGTCTGCCGCAGCTCCCAGGTAGCGGAAGCTCAGCGCACCGGGGCAGGCAGTAGCCAAAGCTGCGGCCTGCCTGCGCGCGTAAATCGGATATTCCGGATGAATATTGTTCGCCCTATTCTTGTCACGGGAGCTGCAGGCCGCTTAGGAGCAGTTGGTCGCACCGTTGTGCAAATCCTTCTCCAACGCGGCCTGCCCGTCCGCGCGCTTGTCCGCCGGACTTACGTTGTCAGCGCAGTGATTGCTCTCTATCTCAATGTCTTCGTTCTGATCGTGCAGCTTTTCGAAAGGTGCAAGGGATGAAAGCCATGGCACCGACGCAATCCGAACCACCATTCAAATTGGCCCCGCTTTTCGTGCTGGTGATTTTCGTCCTGCTTGGCATTTTCGCGGCAAAGAAGTTCGCCGACGAACAAATCCATACGGCTTGACCGACCAGATCGGTTTTAGCCAATGGATTTGAGGACCCTTGCAGTGAAGAGCGCGGAAGCCTAGCATGTCGATTATAGCGTAAGGGCACGCTGCCGGGGGAGAAGATGAACACACTTTCGAAATACAAACTCTGGATAGGCGGAGCGTTTTGCTTGGTCGTCATCGGCCTGATTATTGGAGCGACACGCCCAAAGAACGTATCGGGAGCGCAGCCGGGCGCTCCGCCGGACGTTGAGGTCGTGCAGGTTGACCAGAAGGATGTTCCGATTTTTGGCGAGTGGATCGGCACGCTCGACGGATTCACAAATGCCGACGTCAGGGCGCAGGTCACGGGCTACTTACTGCGGCAAGGTTACCAGGAAGGCGCATTTGTCAAGAAGGGTCAGTTACTCTTCGAGATTGACCCGCGGCCCTTTCAGGCCGCGCTCGACCAAGCCGAAGGGCAGTTAGCGCAGGCCAAGGCCTTGCTTGCCAACGCCCGGGCAGTGCAAGGCAGAACTCAGCTTGATGTAGAGCGTTACACCCCGCTGGCCAAAGAACAGGCAGCGAGCCAGCAGGATCTCGACAATGCCGTTCAGAATAACTTGGCCGCCAAGGCCACAGTGGCGACAGCCGAGGCGCAAATCAAAACCGACGAGGCGGCCGTCGAAACGGCCAAGATCAACCTCGATTTTACCCGCCTCGTTGCACCCATCGACGGCATCGCTGGGCAGGCTCAGCTTCAGGTGGGTGCCCTGGTCAATCTAAGCAGTGGGCCGGTGACCTCCGTATCCACCGTCGATCCTATCAAGGTTTATTTCACCGTGGGCGAGCCTCAGTATCTCGCATGGCGAAAACGCTTCCCGACGGAGTCCAGCCGTCTGGCGGCCGACAAGAATCTGCGCCTCCAACTGATTTTGGCGGACGGCTCAACCTATCCTTACGAGGGCTCTTTCTACTTCGCGGACCGCCAAGTCAATGTGGGCACCGGCGCAATTCGGATCGCCGGGTTGTTTCCCAATCCGGGAAATATTCTGCGGCCCGGCGGTTATGGCAAAGTTCGCGCTGTCATCCGGCTCCAACAGGGTGCGCTGGTTGTTCCTCAGCGCGCGGTGTCAGAACTCCAAGGAGGTTACCAGGTTGCCGTTGTAGGCGGCGACGACAAAGTGAGCATTCGAACGGTCACGGTCGGTGACCGCGTTGGTACCCAGTGGGTTATTGCAGAAGGGCTGAAACCAGGCGAAAGAGTCGTCGCCGAGGGCGTTCAGAAGGTGCGCGCGGGCGCGCAAGTGAACCCCAAGCCCTTTAACATGCAAGCGAAGGACAGATAATCCAATGTCAAAATTCTTCATCAATCGCCCCATTGTCGCCATGGTGATTTCCATCGTCCTGGTGCTTGTTGGCTCCCTCACCATTTTGGCTTTGCCGGTGGCCCAGTTTCCCAGCATCGCTCCGCCGGAGATTCAAATCCTGGCCACTTATATCGGGGCGGACGCCCAGACCCTGGAGCAATCCGTTGCCACCCCCATCGAGCAGCAGATGAGCGGCGTGGACAACATGAATTACATGTATTCGCTGAATGCCACCGGCAACTCGACCACCAGCCTGATTGTGGACTTCGACGCAAAAACCGATCCGAACACCGATTACATTCTCGCGCAAAGCCGTGAAACGTTGGCCGCTTCTCAGCTTCCCGTAGACGTCACCAATTACGGAGTCACCGTTAGAAAGTCCGTCACTGCGCCGCTGACGCTGATTGCGATTTACTCTCCGCATGGAACTTATGACGCCACCTTTCTGGCGAACTACGCCTACATCAATCTCACGGATCCCATCCTGCGTTCTCCGGGCATCGGCAATGTTCAGGTATTCGGCGCCGGCCAATACGCGATGCGGCTTTGGGTGAAGCCCGATCAGTTGGCAAAGCTCGGCGTCACTGTTCCGGAGATCGTCAGCGCCATTCAAGCGCAAAACACCGTTAACCCAGCAGGGAAAGCGGGGGGCGAGCCTGCCCCCAAAGGCCAGGAATTTACTTATTCGGTTCTCGCGCAAGGGCGTCTTGTGTCGCCGGAAGAATTCGGGCAAATCGTCGTGCGCGAGACGCCCGACGGCGGGACCGTGCGCGTCCGCGACGTCGCTCGAATCGAGCTGGGTTCCCAGGACTATAGCGCCGCTGGCCGTTACAATGGCAAGCCGAGCGCTGTCATTGCCACCTACCAACTCCCCGGCTCGAACGCCGTCGATGCAGCCGCCGGCGTCAACAAGCTGATGGCGCAGATGAAACAGCGCTTCCCGGAAGACCTGGAATACGTTGTTGCGCTGGATACAACGCGCTCGGTCACGGAAGGCATGAAGGAAATCGTCGTAACGCTGCTGATCGCCCTAGCGCTCGTAATCCTAGTGGTCTACATCTTCTTGCAAGGCTGGCGCGCCACGCTGATTCCGCTGCTTGCGGTGCCAGTCTCGCTGGTCGGTACGTTCGTGCTTTTCCCGGTGTTCGGTTTCTCCATCAATACCCTTTCTCTCTTTGGTCTGGTGTTGGCGATCGGCCTGGTGGTGGACGACGCCATCGTGGTGGTTGAGGGAGTGGAACGCCACATCGAAGAGGGCATGACGCCGAAGAACGCGGCGTTGAAGGCAATGGAAGAACTTTCCGGCCCCGTTGTTGGCATCGCTCTGGTTCTCTCCGCCGTATTCGTGCCGACAGCCTTCATTCCCGGAATCACCGGGAAGCTGTACCAGCAATTCGCCGTCACCATCGCGATTTCCGTTCTGCTTTCCGCTTTCAATGCACTCACGCTTAGTCCCGCGCTCGCCGCACTACTGCTGAAGCCGAAGGAACCTAGCCAGGGATTATTAAGGAGATTTTTTGACTGGTTTAACCGCGTCTTTGAGCGGGCCACAGATGGATATGTACGTTGGAGCGCGGTATTGGTCCGAAAGACCGTCGTCGTGGTCGTGCTGCTCCTAGTCTTTTGCGTAGCGGCCGGGTTTTTTGCCAACCGAATCCCCTCGAGCTTTCTTCCCGACGAAGATCAAGGTTATGCCTACGTGAACGTGCAACTTCCAAACGGAGCTTCGTTGGAACGCACGACGGCCGTCACAGCTGATGTGGAAAAAATCCTGATGAATACGCCGGGGGTCCAACACGTGACCTGCTTCGTGGGCTTCAGTTTGCTCAGTTTTGTTCGCACCAGTTACAACTCGACCTTTTTTGTGACCTTCAAGCCTTGGGACGAGCGCACGACAAGAGCCGAGCAATTTCAGTCGCTCAAAGCGAATCTGAACCGGCAGTTGAGCAGATTGCCCACAGCAGTTGCCTTCGGTTTTTCCCCGCCCGCCATTCCGGGCGTCGGCACTGCGGGCGGGTTTACGTTCATTCTCGAAGACCGTTCGGGCAGCGAAATTCAGTTCCTTGCCAAAAACCTGGGCATTTTTCTGGAAGCTGCCCGAAA
>WNFD01005344.1_pt1 | contig 12851 bp, 10 predicted proteins | sample 5400491 | NCBI WGS metagenome assembly WNFD01 (sample SAMN13153343, study PRJNA577476) | soil metagenome | isolation source: 120 cm saprolite under Douglas fir tree site 2 hole 2 replicate 2 | place: USA:California | collected 2015-04-18 | reverse complement strand
ACTACACGTACACCCAACGGGTCCAGCAGGAGCGCTATCGGTTTAAGGAGGCCATGCTGCCCAGCGACTATTTCCACCGCAACGTGTTTGCGGGCTTCCAGGAAGATGCCATGGGCATACGCGACCGCCACATCATCGGCGTCGACAATCTCCTCTGGGGCTCGGATTATCCCCATGTCGAGTCCACCTTCCCCAGGAGCCGGCAAATCATTGAGGAGGTTCTAGGGGACTGCACTGAAGAGGAGAAGGCCAAGATCGCCGGAGGCAACGCTGCCAGGATATACAATCTCAACTAGGTTCCTGCGGTCCTCCTCTGGTCACCTGACGCTGCTACCGCTGGGTCCTCCTGGGGAGGAGGATCCAGCGCGCTGCTTTGAGCAACGGGGTTGTACTCTCGGCACCCGACCGTCCGTTGCTTTGAGTCCTGACGGTCCGCCTAGCCCAGGGCCGATCCTCGCGGTTCGATCGCAACTCCGCGAAGGTCTGGAATCGGCGCGCCTCAGCTAGAGCAATGTCCGATCATATTGAATCGCCGGCGGGTTCCACTTTTTCTCCCTCTCCCCCCGTGAGCGGGGAGAGAGGGTAGGGTGAGGGGGGTGCCTGCCACAGAATTCGGCTCGATGTGACTGAGCGACACCGGCTCCGTTTCTTCATGGTGGCACGGCCCCCTCACCCTTCCCTCTCCCCCGGCCGGCGGGGGAGAGGGTAAAAAAAAAAGAGGCGCCGTCGGGGGTGATCGAACCTGACCGGATTGTGCTCTGGGGTCCGCACCGATGCGCAGATCGACCGAAAAACCGAACACCGAGGGCTGCCAGCGACGACGGCGCGCCGCGAGGATGCAGCCAGCCCACGAGTCGCCTGCTGATTTCCAGCAGATGCCGGCGGCGGTTACGATCCAGACCAACTATCGGTTGTCGTCGCCCGGCCCCGCTCGCTACTGCACGCCGAGCAGCTCGACATCGAACATCAGCGTGGCGTTAGGTGGGATCACCCCGCCGGCGCCGCGCGCGCCATAGCCGAGTTCGGGCGGGATGATCAGGGTGCGCTTGCCGCCGACCTTCATGCCGGCGACGCCCTCGTCCCAGCCCTGGATGACTTGCCCGGCACCTAAGCCGAAGGCGAAGGGCTGGCCGCGATCGAGCGAGCTGTCGAATTTGGCGCCCTTCGCGCCATTGTTGTACAGCCATCCGGTGTAATGCACGCTGACCTTGTGGCCTTTGGTTGCTTCAGCGCCGGTGCCAACATTGGTATCGGTGTATTTGAGGCCGTTTGTGAGCTCGGTCATTTTGCCGGGTGCTCCATCTGCTGCCAGGGAAGGTGCGGTTAAGGAAACGAGAGCGAGCGCCGCCAGGGCGCCCTTGAGGTCGATCAATTTCATGACAACGCGATTATGCTATATGAGTTGCACAACACGAGACGGACGGGGCCCGTGCATAGTCCGATCCTGAACGAGACGATTGCCGGCGTCACCGACATTCTCGGCCGCGAACTTGGCGAGATTGCGATCGAGCGGGCGGTGATCGGGCTGTTCTTCACCGGGATCAAGCTGACCGCCGGGGTCGCCGGCACCTGCGCAACGCCGCGCGATGCGGTCCCCGGCGACATCTGCTGCCCGGTCTCGGCCCGGGCGGTAGGCTTCACCGGGCTCGCCGGGCGCCCGGCGGCCGAGCTTATGCAAGACGCGCGCGCCGAGAACGGCCTGTCCCGCGCGGTCGGCATCGCCACGCTGAATGCGCTGGCCGAACTGTGCTGGCGCCGCCGCCCCGCTCCCGGGATCGAGCTGCTGGCGGCGACCGACGCCTTCGACGCGACCGAATTCCACAAAAGCGACCGGGTCGTCCTGGTGGGCGCCTTCATTCCGTTCCTGAAGGAGCTGAAGCGGCGCCGTCAGCCCTATCTCGTGCTGGAGCAGAACCCGGATGCGCTCAAACCCGAGGAGATGCCGTTCTACCGCCCGGCTGAATTGGCGCCGGAAATCGTACCCGCCGCCGACGTGCTGCTGATCACCGGCGCGACGCTGCTCAACGACACGCTCGAGGATCTGCTGGCCCTGGCTCGGCCCGACGCGCGCGTCACCGTGCTCGGCCCGACCGTCGGCATGCTGCCCGACGCTTTTCTCGCGCGCGGCGCCGATGTGCTGGGCTCGGTGCGCATCACCCAGCCCGACGCGTTCCTCGACCTTCTCGCCGAAGGCGGTTCGGCACCGCATTTCCTCGGCCGTTCGGCCGAGAAGATCGTGCTCGCGCGCAAGCCGGCCGAGGCCTTCTATGGTTCGCGTTCCAGCCGCGGTGGGACGTATGTCTCCGCGACCAATCCCGGCCCCGGCAGGTAGGCCCGAAAGATCAACGCGAAACGCTCGGCGGGAGCGGGCAGCTAATTGCTCTCACGCGCCTCGCCGGGCGAATCGTGCTGAATGTAGAGATCGAGCGACCCGTCTTGACCGCGCCGCAGAGCCGGCGTGCGATCGCCGATCGAATAGCGCCGGATCGGGTTGTCGGCAAAAAACTGACGCTTATCCGGCATGGTTTCATAAATCGACAACGACCAGAACGCCGCCGCTGGGGGCAGCCCGTCATGCTCGAAGTGCAGCCGGTAGGGCCGGCCGCCGTCGAGGGGCTCGCCGACATACGACAATGTGGTCGCTTCGATCGGCTCCAGGGCGGCCAATCCCTTCAGCGCGGTGGCGGCGCGAAGCAGGTAATCGGCGCTGTAGTTGCCGATGCCGGGCGCCGGATAGGCCCAGCCATTGACGATTTTGCCGCGCAGCTCCCTGGCCGCGACCAGCCTCCTGCCTTGCTCGACGCCGGCGAGCAATGCTTGTCGCTGCGTTTCGTCGAAGCGGCCGGGATCGAAAACCCGGTCGGGTCCGACGCCGATTGTCGTCATCCGCGCGATGATCGCGCTATCCCGTTGCGGCGGCGGATTCTCGGTCAGCGCGTGACTGACCAATATGAAGTAGTTCCACTGGTCGCTCGCGTTCGGCGCCGGCATCGTAGAGGGCGGTGGTGGGCCGGTGTCGGCGAGGGGGTACAGCTTCAATGAATCCTGCAACGCATGCACTTGCGGCAGATCGCTCTCTCCAGTCACCAGGAAACGCCCGAGCAGCCAAACGGCGTTGGTCGGGGCGGACCCTATTCCCCTAGATACGTCGAGGACGCGCCTCCCCTCCCTGTCTTGCTGGGCTTCGCCAAGCGGTTCAATATCGCCGTCGATCGCGCCTTGGCTTACCGGGCTCCTACAAACCGGCGGGCGTGCAGTAATCGGGAGGAAAAGATGGCGGAGCGGCTCGGCGGCGGCGAGTGGAGTTTCGAGGTCCAGGAGAATTGGGCGAAGATCCCGGACGAGATCGTGCTCGGCGATTGCGCCGCGGTCGGCGTCGACAGCCATGACAATGTCTACGCCTTCAACCGCGGCGACCACCCGGTCGCGGTCTTCGACAAAGCCGGCAATCTCTTGCGCACCTGGGGCGAAGGCGTGTTCAGCCGGCCGCATGGCGTCCATGTCGCGCCGGACGACACGATCTGGCTGACCGATGACGGCGACCACACGGTGCGGCACTGCACGCTCGACGGCAAGGTGCTGATGACCCTGGGGGTGCCCGGGAAGCCGGCACCGTTCCTCAGCGGCGAGCCGTTCCACCGCTGCACCCATACCGCGCTGTCGCCGCAATGCGACCAGCTCTACATCTCCGACGGCTATGGCAACGCCCGCATCCACCGCTATTCGATCGACGGCAAGTTGCAGAAATCATGGGGCGAGCCCGGTACCGATCCCGGCACGTTCAACATCCCGCATAACATCTGTTGCGACCCGGACGGCTGGATCTATGTGGCCGACCGCGAGAACCACCGGGTCCAGGTGTTCGACGGCGACGGCAAGTGGGAGACGCAATGGAACAATCTGCACCGGCCGAATGGGATGTGCCTTGGCCACGGGCATGACCCGCTCTGCTACATCGGCGAAGGCGGCCCGAGCGGCGAGATCAACAAGGACTGGCCGAATATCGGGCCGCGGGTCAGCATCCACACGCTGAAAGGCAAGGTGGTGGCCCGGCTCGGCAAGCCGCATGGCGGGATCCTTCCCGGGCAATTCACCTCGCCGCATGGCATCGCGGTCGATTCACGCGGCAACATCTTTGTCGGCGAGCTCACCGGCCGATCCTGGTCGCGCTTCTCGAAGGACCCGATGCCGAAGAAGCTCCGCGTCATCCACAAGCTGGAGAAGGTCGCGGCGTAGCCCCCAGAATCCCCCACCCCAACCCTCCCCCGCTTGCGGGGGAGGGAGTCATAACCCCTCCCCTGCTTGCGGGGGAGGGAGGGGCCCGCGCCGAAGGCGTGGGAGGGTGGGGGCTTTATTCAAGCGGCTTGTTTATCCAAGCGGCTTGTTTATCCACCGGATAGACATTAAATCCTGATCGCGCGACAGCGGTGGAGGGACGGATGCCGGTGCAGCTGCGCATCAGCAAATGGGGCAACAGCCTCGGGCTGCGCGTGCCGCGGGAGATCGCGGCACGGGCCGGGGTGAGGGAAGGCGAACGCGTCGAGATGGAGGGCTTCGCCGATGGCCGTATCGTCATCACGCCCTCGCGTCGCCGGTTTACGATTGAGGAGCTGGTGGCGAGCATGACCCCGGAGAACGAGCATCCCTTGGAGGATGATGGGCCGGTCGGCGACGAGTTGATTTGATGGCCGTCCCTGACCGCGGGGACCTGATCTGGCTCCTCTTTTCGCCCCAGGCGGGGAGCGAGCAAGCCGGCCGCCGGCCTGGGATAGTGCTAAGTCCCCGAATCTACAACGAACATTCAAGCCTCGCGATTGTCTGCCCGATCACCAGCCGCGAGCGCGGTCGGCTCACCGAGGTGAGGCTCCCGCCAGGCCTGCCGGTGTCGGGCGTCGTGCTGGTCGACCACATACGCAGCGTCGATCGCGAAGCCCGTAAGCTTGAGGTCATCGGGAAGGCTCCTGACACCGTGCTTGAGGAAATAAACGCGCGTCTGGCGCCGCTACTAAGCCTCTGAGCGGCCCATCACGATGTTGCCGTACTCATCGAGGCGGGCGGTCCAGCCGGGCGGGATGAGGCAGGTGGCGTCGTATTCCTCGACGATGCACGGGCCGGCATGCGGGGTCTTGAGGTCGCTGCGGTTGAGCAATTCGGCTTCGCACCAGCCCGTCGGCCCGAAATAGGCGCGGCGGTGCTTGTCGGCGATCGCGATGTCGGGGGCGAGGCCCGCGGAAGCGGCCGAGGCGGCGCGCGGCGTTTGCGGGATGCCGCGGCCGATGACTTCGAGGCTGACCAGCTCGACCGGCTCCTCGACCCCGGCGCGGTGACCATAGGTGCGCTCGTGCTCGGCGCCGAAGGCCTCTTCGAGCGCGATCAGCGCGGCGCGGTCGAGCCGGCCCGCCGCGACGGCCACGCGCAGCTCGAAGGATTGCCCCTGGTAATGCAGGCTGGCGCTGCGCCGGATCTCGATATGGTCGGCGGCGAACCCGTCCTCGGTCAGCCGCGCCCGCGCCTCGCCTTCGAGCGCGTCGATGACGGCCTGGACCTCGTCGGGCGCCAGAGCACGCAGCAGCCGCTTCCGGGTGCGGGTGAAATAATATTCGATCTCGGCATAGAGCAGCCCGAACGATGAGAACACCCCGGCCGAAGGCGGGATCAGCACCTGCGGGATCCGCATCGCCTCGGCCATCCCGGCGGCAAAGACCGGGCCGTTGCCGCCGAACGCGACAAGCGCGTATTCGCGCGGGTCGCGGCCGCGCTCGCTCGACACCGCCTTCAGCGCCCTGATCATGTTGGAAGCGGCGATCAGATGGGCGCCGTGCGCCGCATCCTCGACGCTCATGCCGAGCGGGCGGGCGATCTTGTCGGCGATGACCGCGCGCGCCTTCGCGGCATTGAGCTTTAGCGCGCCGCCGACCAGATGCGCCGGGTTGATGTAGCCGAGGACGACATTGGCGTCGGTTACGGTCGGCTCGGCGCCGCCCTGGTCGTAGCACACCGGACCGGGCACCGCGCCGGCGCTCGTCGGCCCGACCTGCAGCGCGCCGCCGCTGTCGATCCACAGGATCGAGCCGCCGCCGGCGCCGACCTCGGCGAGATCGATCGCCGGCACTTTGAGCGTATAGCCGGCACCCGACAGGAGGCGCGAGCCGAGCACGATGCCGGCGCCGACCTGGTACTCGGTGGCGCGCGTCACCTCGCCGTTCTCAATGAGTGAAGCCTTGGCCGTGGTGCCGCCCATGTCGAACGAGATCGCCTTTTGGATGCCGATCCGGCGGATCAGCGCCTGGACGCCGACAACCCCCGCCGCCGGCCCCGATTCGATGATATGCAACGGCGTCACGGCAGCCGCCTTTGCGGTCGTCAGCCCGCCATTCGACTGCATCAAGAGGACCGGCGCATCGATGCCGCTGCGTGCGACCTCGGCAAAGAGCCGGTTGAGGTAATGCTCGACGATCGGCCGGACGTACGCGTTGATCACCGTCGTCGAGGTGCGCTCGTACTCGTTGATGACCGGCAACACCTCGGCGCTGATGCAGAGGGTGATCTCCGGGGCGACCCGCGCGACGATCTCCTTCACCCGGATCTCATGCGCCGGGTTGAGGTAGGAGTGGAGGAGGCAGACCGCGATCGCCTCGACCCCCTCCCCGACGAGAAACGTGAGCGCGCGCTCGACGCTCGCCTCGTCGAGCGGAATGTCGATCCCGCCCTCGGCATTGACCCGTTCGCCCACCTCGGTGCGCAGCCGCCGCTCGACCAGCGGCGGTGGCTTGGTCCACGACATGTCGTAAAGCCGCGGCATCCGCAAATTGCGGATTTCGAGGACATCGCGAAAGCCTTTGGTGGTGATCAGCCCGGCCCGGGCGCCCTTCCTCTCGAGGATCGCGTTCGAGGCGACGGTCGTGCCGTGCAGCAACTCGACGATGCCCGACGCCTCGGCGCCAACCTCCGCGAGCAATGCCGCGAGGCCGTCGACGATCGCCCGGGCATAATCGTCGACGGTCGACGACACCTTCTTGGTGTAGCGCTCGCCCCGGTCGCCAAGCAGCACGATGTCGGTAAAGGTGCCGCCGATATCGACCCCTGCCCTAAAACTCCGCACGAACAGCCCCCCTCCCGCACCACGGAAGAGGGAGGGACCCACGCTGAAGGCGTGGGAGGGTGAGGGCTGATCCCGCACGCTCCATCATTGGCCAACCACCCTCACCCGCCTCGCTACGCTCGGCACCCTCTCCCGCAATGCGGGAGAGGGGCTTTATTCGGCCGCCTGTGCAGCTCCCCAACTATACATCGGTATCTGATCCCACTTGCGTTGTGCCCGCATCTGCTGCCGCAGCGCAAGCGTCGCTACCGCATCGACGGCGAGCGGTTTGCCTCCGACGACCACGCCATAATCCTCACGCGCCGAGCGCTCGCTGACGAATTCGTTGCGCACGTCGGTCAGCACCAACGCCGGGTCGCGCTCCAAGGGGTCGCCCCAGCCGCCGGCGCCGGCGACCTCGTGGCGGAACAGGTCGCCCTGTTTGATATTCATCGTCAGCTTCGAGGGCAGCGGCGCCGGGTTCTTGTCCGGGTTCAGATAGTTCATCGAGGGTCGGCCGGGGCCGCCACCATAGAGCCCGAACGGGCGGAAATCGCGGCGGTCGGAGCGCACCTGCAGGATCGCCTCGGAGGCCAACAGCTTATATTCGCGGCGGAACGGGGCGCCGCCGCGGAACTTGCCCGGCCCCATCGCGTCCTGGATGAATTCATAGGCGGTGATCTGCAAGGGCTGCTCGGTCTCGGTCACCTCGATCGGCTGCGAGGCCATGTTGGCGTAGATGTGCGAGTTGCCGTCGAGCCCGTCGGCATAGGGCCGCGCGCCCCAGGCGCAGCAGGTGAAATCGACATAGATGAACGGCGTGCGGTCCTGGTGATAGCCGCCGATCGAGACACCGGTATTGCCGCCGTCGGAGGCGGCGAAGACCTGGTCGGGCAGCATCTTGGCAAGCGCGCCGAACAGGCAATCGACCATGCGAAACCCCGTGAGGCCGCGCGCCGCGCAGGCCGCCGGCAACACGCCGTTGGCGATCGTGCCGGCAGGCGCGGTCACTTGAATCGCGCGGAAGACGCCCTCATTCGTCGGGATGTTCTGCGGCAGGATCGAGCGGATTGCGCAGTAGCTCGCCGATTTCGTATAGCTGAGCGTGTTGTTGATGGCGCCCTTGACCTGCGGCGAGGTGCCGGTCCAGTCGACATCGACCCGATCGCCCGATTTGGTGATCGTCACCTTCAACGGGATCGGCCGCCCGACATCGATCCCGTCATCGTCGATGTGGTCGAGAAAATCGTAGACGCCATCGGGCAGCTCGCGGATCGCGGCGCGGGTCATGCGCTCGGCGTAATCGACCAGCTCGGTCATGTACTGCGCCAGCTTCTCGGCGCCGTAATGCGCCGCGATTTCGAGCATCGACTGCTCGGCGATATGGCAGGCGGCGAGCTGGGCGCGCAAATCGCCGAACACCTTGACCGGCACCCGGACGTTCTTCTCGATCAGCGCGAAGAGGGTCTCGTTGCGCTCGCCGCGCTCATAGAGCTTTAAGGGCGGGATGCGCAGCCCCTCCTGGTAGATCTCGGTCGAATCCGACGCGTTCGAGCCGGGCACCCTGCCGCCGACATCGGTGTGGTGGCATACCGTGCCGGCCCAGGCGATCAGGGACTCGTCCCGGAAAATTGGCTTGAACACGAAGACATCGGGCAGGTGCATCCCGCCGGCGAACGGGTCGTTGAGGATGAAGACGTCGCCCGGATCGATCCCGCCGGCGAAGGCGGCCTTGAGCGCGGCGATTGCGGTCGGCATCGATCCGAGATGCCCGGGGAGCGTCAGCCCCTGCGCGACCAGGACGCCCGCGCCGTCGAACAGCGCGGTCGAATAATCCATGTTGTCCTTGAGCACGCCCGAATAGGTCGTGCGAAAGACGGTCAGGGCCATCTCGTCGGCGACCCCGAACAGCGCGTTCTTGAACAATTCGAACTCGATCGGGTCGCTGATCATCGGGCCGGCACCTGATGCTTGAGGTTCGAGGATAGCAGCGCAGCATACAACAGGCGCATGGCGCGGGCGACCGGGCGGATCTATGATGCGCCTCGCAAGCGCGACAAGACGGGCAAAAACCCGCGGCAACCGCGCGTACAGGGCGGACGAGCGAGACGGGCAAAGCCCGCGGAACGCTCGGATGGGAGGAGAGATGGCACCGGGATCGCGCTTGGTAGCCGCGTTTTTCGCCCTATTTGCCGCGACGGCCGCAAGCGGCGCGGCGCTCGCGCAAAAGCAAGGGGGCATCCTCAGAGAGTACATGATCGACAGCCCGGCGAGCATGTCGATCCACGAGGAAACCACGGTCGTTGCCGAGCGGCCGATGATGGGCGTCTTCAACAACCTCGTCATGTTCGACCAGCATGTCGCGCAGAACAGCGCCGCCGCAATCGTGCCGGACCTCGCCACCGACTGGTCGTGGGACGAAGACGGGACCCGCCTGACCTTCCACCTGCGCCAGGGAGTGAAATGGCACGACGGGAAACCGTTCACCGCGGCGGATGTCCAATGCACCTGGGAGCTGGTGCAGGGCAAAGCCCCGGAGAAGCTGCGCGTCAACCCGCGCAAGACCTGGTACAGCAACCTCGCGGAAATAATCACCGATGGCGATTACCAGGCGACCTTCGTGCTGAAGCGGTCGCAGCCGGCATTTCTCGCGCTGCTCGCCTCGGGCATGTCGCCGGTCTACCCCTGCCACGTCTCGCCGGGCCAGATGCGCCAGCATCCGATCGGCACCGGCCCGTTCAAATTCGTCGAGTTCAAGCCCAACGAACACATCAAGGTTGCCCGCAACCCCGATTACTGGAAACCGGGGCTGCCTTACCTCGATGGCATCGAGTACATGATCTCGCGCAACCGCTCGACCGCGATCCTCGCCTTCGTCGCCGGCAAATACGAGCTGACCTTTGCCGGCACCCTTACGATCCCCTTGACCCGCGATCTGCAGAGCCAGCGGCCGGATGCGATCTGCGAGATGCCGCCGGGCAGCGTCAGCACCAATCTGATCGTCAACCGCGAGAAGCCGCCGTTCGACAATCCCGACCTGCGCCGGGCGATGGAACTCGCCATCGACCGCCAGGCCTTTGTCGACATCATCACCGACGGGAAGGGCTTTCGCGGCGCGGCGATGCAGCCGCCGCCGGCCGGGCAGTGGGGAATGCCGAGGGAGATGCTCGACAAGCTGCCCGGCTATGGGCCGGACGTCGCGGCGGCCCGGGCCGAGGCGCGCGGGATCATGAAGAAGCTCGGCTACGGTCCGGACAAGCCGCTGAAGATCAAGGTATCGACGCGCGACGTCCCGCCCTATCGCGACCCGGCGGTGATCCTCCTCGACCAGTTGAAGGAGATCTGGATCGACGCCGAGCTCGAGCCGGTCGACACCGTGCAATGGTATCCGAAGGTCCAGCGCCGGGACTACACCGTCGGGATGAACCTGACCGGCACCCTGGTCGACGATCCCGACGCGATGCTCTACGAGAATTACGCATGCGGCGGCATCGGCAACTACAACGCCTACTGCAATCCCGAAATCGACAAGCTGATCGATCGGCAGTCGGCGGAGCCAAACCAGGACAAGCGGCGCCAGATGGTCTGGGAGATCGAGCGACGCCTGGTCGAGGACGGCGCCCGACCGCTGATCTTCTTCAATCGCGGCGGCATTTGCTGGGATCCAGCGGTCAAGAACCTGACCGTCATGGCCAACAGCATCTACAACGGCTGGCGCATGGAAGACGTGTGGCTCGACAAATAGCCGGCCTAGGCCTCATGAGGCTCTACACTTTACATAGCCGCTATGCCATGATCGCATAGCGGCAATGCGGGGCCAACCCCGCAAGCGTTCGGAACAGGAAGCTCGGCGCTCGACGGCAAGACCGGCGAGAGCCTGCGTCACGGAGGCGGAAGATGACGGCACGACTGCGCCTACTGGCGGCGGCGGTTGCTGGGATCGTCGGGGCTGCCGGGGCAGCCCATGCCCAAAAGCCGGGCGGCGTCTTGCAGATGTCGCATTTCGACAGCCCGGCGAGCATGTCGCTGCACGAGGAAGCGACTGCCGCGGTCAACCGGGCGATGATGGGCGTCTTCAACAATCTTGTCATGTACAGGCAGGATGTGGCGCAAAACAGCCAGCAGTCGATCGTACCCGATCTGGCGACGGGGTGGTCGTGGAGCGAGGACGGGACCGAGCTGACCTTCCCGCTGCGCCACGGCGTCAAATGGCACGATGGCAAGCCGTTCACCGCCAAGGACGTGCAATGCACCTGGGATTTGCTGACCGGCAAGGCGAGCGACAAGTTGCGCCTCAACCCGCGCAAATCGTGGTACCAAAACCTCGAACAGGTGACCGTCACTGGCGATTACGAGGTCACCTTCCGCCTCAAGCGGCCGCAGCCTTCCTTCCTGGCGCTGTTGGCGTCCGGATGGTCGGCGGTCTATCCCTGCCACGTGTCGCCGCGCGAGATGCGCACCCACCCGATCGGCACCGGCCCGTTCAAATTCGTCGAATTCAAGCCGAACGAAGTGATCCGGGTGACCAGAAACCCGGATTACTGGAAGCCGGGCCGGCCCTATCTCGACGGCATCGAATATCCGATCATCCCAAGCATCTCGACGCGGATCCTCGGGTTCGTCGCCGGCAAGTTCGACACGATCTACGGCGTGACGATCCCCCTGTTAAAGGACGTCAAGGCACAGGCTCCGCAGGCGGTCTGCGAGGTAATCCCCACCAACGTGCCGCGCACGCTGCTTGTCAACCGCACCGTGCCGCCCTTCGACAACCCCGAGCTCCGCCGGGCGGTGGCACTGACGTTGGATCGCAAGGCCTTCATCGACATCATCACCCTGGGACAGGGCGACATCGGCGGCGCGATGCTACCCGCCCCGGAAGGCGTCTGGGGCATGCCGCCCGAGATGCTGAGAACCCTGCCGGGCTACGATCCGGACGTCGCAAAGAACCGGGCGGAAGCCCGCCGGATCATGGAAAAGCTCGGCTACGGGCCCAATAAGCGGCTGGCGCTCAAGGTGTCGGTCCGCAACATCCCCCCGGCACGTGACCCGGCGGTGATCCTGATCGATCACCTGAAAGAGATCTACATCGACGGTGAGCTCGAACCGGTCGACACCACCGTCTGGTATCCCAAAGTCATGCGTAAGGACTTTACCGTCGGCCTCGTGGTCAGCGAAAACGGCCTCGACGATCCGGACCAGCAATTCTACGAGAATTTTACCTGCAGCGCCGAACGCAATTACGGCGGCTACTGCAACCCCGAGCTCGACCGCCTGATCGACCGGCAATCGATCGAACCCGACCCCGAGAAGCGCCGGCAACTTGTGTGGGAAGTCGAGCGGCGGCTTGCCGAAGACAACGTCAGACCGGTCATCTTTCACCCGCGCGCCGCGATCTGCCTCCAGGCGCAGGTCAAGGGCCTGACCTTGATGGTCAACAGCATCTACAACGGCTCGCGCTTCGAAGACATTTGGCTCGATCGATAGGCCGCGGCCGAGGCGGGATTCGCCGCAGAGCGAACCCGCAAACGCAACAGGAGGAACGGGGAAATGAAACGGAACCTAGGAACATTCGCGGCGGCGGGACTAGTGCTTGCTCTCTTATTGGCCGCTGGGCCGGCGGTCGCGCAAAATTCGGGTGGGATCCTCAGAGTTCCTTTTTTCGACAGCCCGGCGAGCGTTTCGCTGCACGAGGAATCGACGTTCGCGGCGTTGCGGCCGATGATGGGCGTTTTTAACAATCTTGTGATGTATAAGCAGGACGTGCCGCAAA
>WNFD01011930.1_pt1 | contig 12854 bp, 13 predicted proteins | sample 5400491 | NCBI WGS metagenome assembly WNFD01 (sample SAMN13153343, study PRJNA577476) | soil metagenome | isolation source: 120 cm saprolite under Douglas fir tree site 2 hole 2 replicate 2 | place: USA:California | collected 2015-04-18 | reverse complement strand
TAAGGCGCGCACGGTCATGGTCGTCAAGCGCAGCATGGCCGCCGGTTTTGCTGGAATAGACAATCCTCTCTACTACCTCGATCGCACGCTCATGCTCTTCGGAGACGCAAAATCCTTCGTCGGCTCCATCGTCCGCGAACTCGGCGGCGGCCGCGAATAGGTCCATTGCTTTCCAAAACTGACCGCCGGAAATCTATCTCATTTTGCGTCGTGGAAGATGATGCCCAGCGTGTAGCGCGTACCGCCGTGGACGCGGCTCACTCCGTGCCGCAGATTGACGCGATAGTAGCCTCGTGAACCTTTTACCGGCCGATAGCGCGTGGTGAAGATAATCGCTTGTCCGCAGTCCCCGAGCACCACTTGCGGCTTGGACTCGGCCTAGCTGGCCAAGCATGAAAACCATTTGAAGGGGAAAGCTCACCTCGCCATAAAGATCCTGATGGAGACAGTTGTAGCCACCCGCCTCATAGTGCAGCATCAGTGGTGTCGGCTTGGTTTGCCCGGCTTGATGACAAATCTTTAGGAAAGCCGTGTGTTCTCGCGGATATCGAAGACTCTTCTCACCATGCGCTTCGGCCCATTGATTGGCGACATCCGCGAGATGCGGGTAAGCGCTACTTCTCAGCTCTGCAACCAACTCAGGAAGCGGATTCGCGAAGTACTTGTAATCGCCGATGCCAAAGCGGTAGCGCTCCATGATGATGTGGCTGCGAAATCGGCTTGCATCGTTATATAGCGCAACGACTGATTCGCATTCTTCGCGCGAGAGAATCGGAGCAGTAATCGCATAGCCGCGCTCTGAAAGCGATTGTTCTGCGGCCGTCCAGCCCAGCCTGTCGATCCGTTCGCCCACCGACGGTGTCGCCGCACTCTTTCCTGCTGCTTGCGCCATGCGCCCTCCGCGATTCGCAAATCCTTCGACAAAAGCAAAAGTTTAGAGCATACCGCGCAGGCGAATCTATCCGATCCCCACCATCAAATTTTTCGTTGATTGCCATCCAAAACCCAAGGGCGTTCGCTGATCCATCCTTATTGCAATTGGCCCTTAAATGCTCTTACGATTCGGTGCTATAGTGAGTCGCGGGCCGGATGCACGTTTGAGGAGAGCCGAATGAAAACCAACGAGACACTTTCCAGCGGTTCGCGAAGGGCATTTCTCCAGTTGTCCGCCGCCGCGACCGCGGCGATGGCTTTTCGTATCGTCACCGAACCGGCCCTCGCGGCGCAGGACCGCAAAGTTTTTCATCCTGGCGCGGTCGTCATCGATGCCAACGAGAATCCTCTCGGTCCGTGCGACGCCGCGCGAAAAGCCATTGTGGATATGGCTCCGCAGGGCGGCCGCTATTCCTATTGGCTGAAAGAGGAATTCGTCAAGACCTTCACGGACATGGAGGGCCTCAAGCCGGAATACGTCCGCGTTTTTCCCGGCTCGAGTGAACCGCTGCATTTCACGGTCCTCTCGTTCACCTCGCCGTCAAAGAGCTACGTTACCGCCGATCCCGGTTACGAAGCCGGTATGCACGCGGCGAAAATCTCCGGAGCACGCATCGTCAAGACGCCACTCACCAAAACATATGCGCACGATATCAAGGCCATGCTTGCCGCCGCTCCCGACGCTGGCCTCTTCTACGTCTGTACACCCAACAATCCCACCGGAACGATGACCCCGCATTCCGACATCGAGCAGCTACTCGCTGCCAAGCCCAAAGGTTCCGTCGTGCTCGTGGATGAGGCCTACCTTCATTTTTCCGACGGCGTTTCCGCCCTCGACTTGGTGAAGGCCGATCGGGACGTAATCGTCCTGCGAACCTTCTCGAAAATCTACGGTATGGCAGGAATTCGCTGCGGGATGGCTATTGGGCGTCCTGACTTGGTTGCAAAATTGGAAACTTACGGCGGCTGGGGCGCGATGCCCATCACCGCGATGGCCGCCGCCACCGCCAGCCTCAAGCACGAGCATCTTGTTTCGGAACGCAAACAGTTGAACGCATCCATCCGCCAGAAAACATTTGAGTGGCTCGACCGCCAGGGCTATTCCTATGTCCCCTCCGAGTCCAACTGTTTCATGCTCGATACCAAGCGTCCCGCGAAAGAAGTCATCGACGCCATGGCCGCGCGCAATGTCTACATCGGCCGCATCTGGCCCGTTTGGCCAACTTACACCCGCATCACCATCGGCACGCAGCCGGAAATGGACGCCTTCCAGGCCGCCTTCCAAGCCGTCATGAAGGGTTCCATCACCACAGGCTACGCGCCCTCGCGCGACAGGCGCCGCCTCTATCCCGACGGCCAGTCCTGGCCTGTGGTTTCTGCTTAACCCCAACCGTTCCGCGCAAGTACGCGAATTGCTCGATCTAGACTTGGATGAGTTTAGCCTCGTCTTGTTGACACCAGATTTACCTAGATTTTACAATCAGGGAATAATCCCCGGAATTTGCCAGTTGTGCAGTTTGAGAGCCCAGTTTTTTTCTGATACGTCCCCGTCAGAATTCGGCCGTAAAACATCACTAGATTGTAGAAAGAAGGAGGGACCATGAAACCGCCTATCATCCGCCTTGCACTCATTGCCGCCGCAGTTTTCATCGGTTGCGCCATTTTGTTATCAGTGACCGGCTCGAAGGTGCAGGGTTCGGACAAATTCAATCAGTCCGGCACATCCTCATTACCGATAGGCAACACCACGCCGAGTGCGATCATCGGCACCAATGACGCCGAGCGCGTGAACGACCTCACGCTGATGGCTGGTACCGGAATTCCCGCCGGCGTGACCACGCATTGCAAAAAAGGCTGCACGGACAACCGCGTGCTCCTCGTGGATCGTCGCGGTAACATCGTTTGGCAATACGGCCTGTTCGGCGTCACTGGGTCCGGGTTCAACCAGCTTAATACGCCAGTCCAGAACACCTATCTGCATCAGTCCAACGGAGACGACCACGTACTGATCACCGACCAGGGCAACGGGCGCATCATTGAGGTGCGCCGCTCAGATAAAGTGATCGTGTGGGAATACGATGGGCTGAATAATCCCAACGCCGCCGAACTCCTCACCAACGGCAACATCCTCATCTCCGACGAGAACAACAACCAAGCCCTCGAGGTCACGCACACCACTCGAAGCACTGTCATGGCGATGTTCACTTCTGCTGGCGGCACGGCCTTCAGCGGCGTGGCCTTTGCCAGCCGCCTCCCCAACGGCCATACGCTCATCACGGACTCCAACAACAGCCGCATCGTTGAAACCGACGCGGCCGGCGACGTGTTCTGGCAGTACTTCACCAATAATCGTCCGGGCAGCAACCCGGCCCCGGCACCCACACGTGCGGTACGCCTGGCAAATGGCGACACGTTGATCAGCGATCAGTTCAATCATCAGGTGATTAGGGTCGATATGTCAGGGGTCATCGTCGCAAGCTACGGCACCATCAACAATCCCGGCTTTAACCCTGGCACTGCCATTGAGATGAATGGACCTTACAGCGCCTACGTGATCGGCGACTATACCGGCATGACGCCGCCGTTTTGATCGCTCTGTGGGGCAGGCTCGGCGGGCCGCTCTTCTTATGCCTTTGACGGCTTTTTTATGACGAGGGTCGACCGAGAGGCAACACTTGGAACCGTCGCTTCCGGGCCAGGCGATATGTAGCGAAATCCGCCTGATCCACCGTCAGAATCGTGGTTAGCGACTCGCGGTTCGCCAGATGTACGAGGGTCGCATCTGCGAAATCCATTGGCCGGTCCCAATACTGCAACATCAACGAGCGCAGTTGCGGTAACTCCGCATCTTCAATCGTTCCCACTACGACCGCTCCGGATCGCACGAAGTTCCACGCCGTTTCCATTTCCGCCCGGCTATTGCCAACCAAATGGAACAATTCGGTTAGCATCGCCTCTGAAGTTAATAGGGGGAACCGCAATTGGCGGAAGGCATGTTGGCAAGGTTCATGCCACTTGTCGCTCTCTTGTAATATGGCGAGGATCGCCCCCGTATCGATCAGCGCGTCAGCGGCCATAGCGCCGTCGCAGCTTTTTACGGATGGTTTCGCGAACCGTTTCAGAGCGATCTCTGTCGAGTCCCTTTAAGACGCCGATGTACTTCTCCGCCGCTGCGTGCAGCTTGCGCTGTTCCTCGTCTCCGGATACGTCGAATGCGCTTTTCTTCAGCCATTCGCGAACTGCCATGTCAAGAATAGTGGAGATGGAAACCTTTCGGAGACGCGCTTGGCGCTCAAGGTCTGATTTCAGCTCGCTGGACAATCGCCAGCTATAGACATGAGTCCTCATGCACTACATTGTAGTGCATGGACCTTTTTGCTGCAAGTTTGGATTTGCGGTCCGGTTGGCAATTAGAAGTGTGCTTCCGCCGCGTTCCCGTTCGCCGGAACGTGTGCCACACTGCCGTGAAACTGCGCGGGCCACACTGCCGTGAAACTGTTCGGTTTCTGTCGAACCCGCTAGCGCCGTGGTCGAAGAATGTCCGCTGGAAACCACCTGCGCGATTTCGTCGAAATACCCGGTGCCGACGAAGCGTTGGTGCGTGACCGCGCGGTAGCCGAGTTCCTGCGCCGCAAACTCTTCGTGCTGTAGCCTCGAATAAGCCGTCATGCCCGCCTGCGAATAGCCCCGCGCGAGATGAAACATGGACATGTTCAGCGCGTGGAATCCCGCCAGTGTAACGAACTGGAACTTGTAGCCCATCTTGCCGAGCTCTTGCTGAAAGTTCGCAATCGTGACATCGTCCAACTTTTTCTTCCAGTTGAACGACGGCGAACAATTGTAAGCGAGCAACTTGCCTGGGAATTTCGCGTGAATGGCCTCGGCAAATTTCTTTGCTTCGCCAAGATCGGGATGGGAAGTTTCGCACCAGAGCATGTCCGCATACGGCGCATAAGCCAGGCCGCGCGCGATCGCGGCGTCAATGCCGCCGCGGAATTGGTAGAAGCCTTCCGGCGTGCGTTCGCCATGAATGAATTCACGGTCGCGCGGGTCCGCATCGGAAAGCAAGAGTCCTGCGGAATCCGCGTCCGTGCGCGCAATCAAGATCGTGGGCACCCCGCACACGTCGGCGGCCAGCCGCGCAGCCACCAGCTTCTCGATAAATTCACGCACGGGCACAACCACTTTGCCGCCCAAGTGTCCGCATTTCTTCGCGGATGAAAGTTGATCTTCAAAGTGCACGCCCGCAGCACCCGCTTCAATCATCGCCTTCATCAGCTCGTACGCGTTCAGCGAGCCGCCAAACCCTGCCTCGGCATCTGCAACGATCGGCGCAAACCAATACGTCCCGGACTTCTTGCCTTCCGCCGACTCGATCTGGTCCGCGCGCAGCAGCGCGCGATTGATGCGTTTCACCAGATTGGGTGCCGAATCGCACGGATAGAGCGACTGGTCCGGATAAACATCGCCCGCGGTGTTCCCGTCCGCGGCCACTTGCCACCCGCTTCCATAAATCGCTTTCAGCCCCGCCTGCACCATTTCAATCGCCTGGTTGCCGGTGATCGCTCCGAGCGCTGCAACGTAGGCATCCGTGTGCATCAAATTCCACAGCCGCTCCGCGCCGAGGCGTGCGAGCGTGTACTCGATCCGGATCGACCCGCGCAGCCGAACTACATCCGAGTAAGAATAGGGACGCGTGATGCCGGCCCAGCGAGGATCATTGGACCAGAAATTGAGCGCGCGATGTTTGTTGCCGTTCCCGTTGGCCCCGTTCGTTCCGTTGGATGACATGCGATGTTCCTTACCTTTCTGTTTTTCGCGACTACCAAAAAAATAGCCGAGACACCTTCCGGATGGCGGGTGGGGCAAATCCCGCTTCCGCTCAGGTCAAGAATCACCAACTAAAAACTAACAACTAAAAACTCCCATCACGCCGGATTGAATTCTTGCCGCCGGATCATCTCTTCGCTAATCTCGCGCGCCTCCCGGAGTCTGGCCGCAGCCAGAGCGTCATCGTTCTTCGCGTTCTCCCGCAAAAGCCGCTGGAGCTCTTCGTCAAATAAATAATGGATCAGGTCCGGCGTATGACGCACCGGTGAGCCGTTGTCATCGACAACTTCCACTTTGTCCGAGTGCTTCATGCGTTGCGCGATCATCAGCCGATAAATACGATCCGTGGCCAAATCTTCCATGTAGCCATCAAGTAGGCTCGCGCCTTTGCCGTTCAAAACGCCGTTGCGATACCGAATTACCGTTCGCACCGCCGCGCGCGTTCCCGCCAGAGTGCGTTTGCCAACTCCCACCGGCACTGGGCGAAGATCGAGATGCGCATTGGCGTTTGCCGGACGCGCCTGAACTTGATTTGGAGCAGGGAACTGGCCGACGGCGATTTCGTTCTGGTCCGGATGCCCCGTCCATGCCCCATCCATCAACGAATTCGCTTCATTTTTCTTGTCCTCGGCAAGAACCTTCAAGGCGCGCGCATTCAGTTCCGCGTCTTCGCGGCTGGGATACAGCGCGGTCATGCCACCGATGGCCAGCAAACCATGCTTGTGGCAAATCTCGGGGATCAGATTTCGCAAATTCTGGAAGAAGGCCACGTTGTGCGGAATGGTATTTCGGTCCGGCAGAACCCACTCCGGATTTTCCAGATTGAAATGGATCAAGCTCGCCATGTAGTCCCAGCGCCCAAGATTCAGCCCCACGATGTGCTCGCGAAGATTCCACGCAAACTCTTCCATCTGAAAAGCCAGTGGATGCGATTCCACCAGCGCCATGCACTTGATGGCATTCGTGGGCAGGCCCTTGAGCCGCGCGATCATCTGGAAAAGGTCGCGCCACCACAGAGCTTCGTCCGCCGACTCGGACTTCGGAATGTAAATGCACAGAGGATGCTTCAGTGCGCCGAAGTTCACCTGATAAGCGACCAACGCCACGTCGAAAAGCGACGCCGGCAGCAATTCCCCAGGCAAAACACCAGCTTGATGAATATGCAATCCACGCGGCCGCGTGAAAATGACTGTGGTGCTCGGATTGATTCCGACGGTCTTGTTCCGCTTGCGATCGAAATACGTCAAATTCCCGGCGAGGGCCTCGAGAATATTCTTGATCCCCCTCCCGTTGTGCTCCCACGAATTTGCGGTCGAGTCTTCCAGATCGAGCATGACCCCAGGAGCGCCTGAATTCAGCATCTTCACGACCAGATCGGCGTCATCAGCTGGGCCGGTCATCTGATTGCGTTGGTCCGCGCACCACGCCGGTAGCTCGACCTGCCAGGAGTTTGTGGTAGCCACCGATGGCGGCAGATAATCGGGAACCTTGCCCGCGTGCGCCTCTGCGAGCGCGTAGTCGCGGCGCGCGATCAACGCGCGCTGCCGCATTGTCAGCGCGGCGTGCAGCGGCGCGAGAAATTCCACAAAGCCCTCAGGTAGATCGCGAGCAGCATCGAAATCCGCCGGCGCGGAATTCAATGCCACGATGCGGTTTGAAAAGGGCAGGGGAGCCAGTGTCGGATTCGGAGTTGCCATGGTCGAGGTCAATCCTTTCCACCGCGAATTCAATCAACAGCCGGCCCACAGACAAGAAAGGCAATTTAGAGGCCAACCGGCTGCACACAGCGATCTGTAACCCTCATTAGTTCAAGGAGATAGCAATCCCCTGAAACAGGCTTCCCGATGTTCCGCGGGAAAGCGGACACACGGACCAGAAATTTGCACACCATCGGCGCGTTCTTTCCTTCCTCGGGCCGTCTGTTCAGCATACTGAACATCTGTTCAACCTCTCCTATCCTCTGATACCTGAGCCGCCCCAATCAGCGCAATACCGTGTTCAATATTCTGAACTAGTATTCTATACTGTGGACATAACCGAAACTTATGGGAGTTCGTCCATGTCAGTTTCAGAAGCAAGTCCGGCTGTCGCTGTCGAGCGCGCCCTGAATATTCTCGAAGCTGCCGCCCAACGCCGCGATGGCTTCACCAACGCCGAAATCAGCCGCAAGCTCGGCATTCCCAAAAGCTCCGCGAGCTACATCCTCAGGACTCTGGAAAAACGCAGCTACCTGCGGCGCGAAGCGGAGACCGGCCGGTATCGCCTGGGCTTGAAAATTCTAAGTCTCGGCGGTGACGCCCAAGCCAACCTGGACATCGCGGGCGTAGCCCTGCCATTCATGCGCGCGCTGGTCGAGCGCATTCACCTTACAGTGCATCTCGCGGTCTTGGACCAAGGCGAAGCCGTGTACATCGAAAAAGTGGAAGCGCCGGGTTTTTTCAAGGTCAATACCTGGGTGGGCCGTCGGATGTTTTTGCATTCCACTAGCGTCGGGAAATGCCTGCTGGCCTGGTTACCGAAGCAGGATGTGGAAACGATCGCGAAGCAACAGGGTCTGAAAAAGCGTACGCCGGAAACCATCACCAGTATGGCCAAGCTGCTCGCCGATCTCGAGCATGTGAAGCAGTCCGGCTACGCGGTGGATGACGAAGAAAATAGCGTGGGGGCGCGCTGCCTTGGCGTACCTATCTTCGACGACATGGGAAATGTGGCTGCCGCGCTCGGTGCGAGCGGCACGCTCACGCAAACGGACGAATCGAACATGCCGAGGATCATCGAGTCGTTAAAGGAAACAGCGCGGCGCATCTCACGCCAATTGCAGAAGCGCGGAGCAATTGGGGCCGCCTAGCTGCGGCCCCGTGCTCCTCAAGGTTTGCCTGCCCTAGCTCATCACGACGAGATTGTTCTTCACCGAAAACACATTGGGAACCCCGTTCGCGCGCAGGTTGGCAATGTTTTTATCGGTTTGGTTATCCACCACGCCTTCCAGGGTTACGTTCCCGTTCTTCACGATGATATGGATAGACGGCACCGCCTGATTCGAGTATCGCGAGAGCACGCTCTCCCCATAAATGGAGCGATACAGCGCGCGGCGCAGTTGGTTATCCATCGGCGAAAGTGGAAGCACCTCGATCTTGTTCACCACCGTGGTGATTCCTTCGACGCTCTTCACGGCCCCTTCGGCATCAGACTTCAAAGTGGGCCGGGTTACCTGGCCGTATAGAGTCACCTTGTCGCCTTCCACCTTAAACGCCAGGTTGTCGAACACCGAGTACCACGGCAGCATGACCAACTGATGCCGCACTTCCTTATAAAGTCTTTCTTGAGACTTTGGTTCACTGCCCTGGCTTCGTGTTTTCTGCTCCCCAGCCGTGGCGGAATTTGCCAACGCCGCCATCGGCGCGGCGAGCAGCGCTAACATAAACAGGGCTCGTAGTTCCTTTCTCATAATCTCCTCCCGGACATTACGTCCTTTAGTTTCTCTATCAGTTAGATTCAGGATGCATAGAGTTGGCTGCCTGCTTGTGCGCCAGGAGGAGGTGATAGCATACTTTTATAAGGGCTCTAGAAAATCGCGAAACTTTCTGAAAAAGAGAAACTTTTTCCGAGCCCCGGTGTTGCATTAAGAACGTGGTTTTGCATTAAGATTCCAGTAGAGGGAACAGCTTAGTGTTGGTCATTGCGCATCGCGGGGCATCCGGAAACGCGCCGGAGAATACGCTGGCGGCGTTCAGGAAAGCTGTCGCCCTCGGCGCCACCTTCATCGAGACCGATTTGCAGCTTTCGCGCGATGCCCATTTCGTAGCCATTCATGACGAGACGGTGAATCGCACCACCAACGGCCAGGGCGCCGTGCACGGCATGACGCTCACCGAGCTGCGCCGGCTGGATGCCGGGTCCTGGTTCGGCAGCGAGTTCGCCGGCGAACGCATTCCCACCCTCGAAGAGATTCTGGAATTCTCCAAGAAAAATGATGTGGTCTTCTACCTGGAAATCAAGCCGGGCGGTTCGTGGGGCGGGGAGCACGCGCTCATTGGCTCGCTGCGCGAATCGGGAGAGATCCCGCGCGTGGTGGTCATTTCCTTTGACGCTGCCATCGTGCTGAACCTGCGGAAAATCGAGCCCACGCTAATGACCGGCCTCCTGTATGACGGCCAGATCGAAAATCCGCTGGACAAGGCCGTCGCCATCGGCGCGCGCCAGTTGCTGGTGCGCGGAGATCTGGTGACCCCCGCGCTGCTTGCCGAGGCGCGCAAGAAAGATCTGCAAGTGGTGTGCTGGACGGTGAATCATCCTGCGCACATGCGCATGCTCGCCGCCGCAGGCGTGGACGGCATCATGAGCGATTATCCGGACCGCCTCGCCGCCGCCGTGAAAAGAGATGTCGAAGTTCTCTCCTGAACGCCCAGGCCAACGCCAACAAGTTCCACTCTAAAGACCCAGCACCGCGCAGCATCACGAACCGCGCAGCATAGAATGGACCGCGGCGAATTGCGCCACCGTAAGTTGCTCGGCGCGGGAGTCGGCGCGAAGATTGAGCGCGGCGAGCGCTTCGCGGGCGCGCTCCGGCTTAGCGAAAGACCGCAGGTTGTTCACCAGCGTTTTACGTTTCTGCGCGAAGCATAATTTCACAAAATCCAGGAAACGAGCGTCCGCATCGCGGGATAACTCTGCCTGCGCGCCTGCCGTCGACACTCCGCCAGTGCCGAGCGCTAGCTTTGCACGCTCACCGGGCAGGCGCAGCGTGACCAGCGCCGAGGTCACTTCCGGCGGCGGCTCGAACGCCTCGCGCGGAATTTCGAAAACGAATTCTGGCCGCGCGTAGAACTGCGTGACCACGGAAAGATACCCGTAATCGCGCGTCCCCGGTTGCGCCGCCACTCGCAGCGCTACTTCCGTCTGCATCACGATATGTATTTCGTCGATGACCTCCGCAAACGTGAAAAGGTGATGCAGGATCGGCGAAGTGATGTAGTAAGGCAGATTGCCGTACACCCGCATGCGCCGCCCGCCGGCGATGGCCCCGAGGTCCGCTTTGAGAATGTCCCCGTGAAGGACATGAAAATTAGGAAATTTTTGCGCTAGGCGTCGCAGGCCAGCGATGAGCTTCGCATCGATTTCGATGGCGTGGACTGGATCGCCCGTAGCCAGAAGGTGCTCGGACATTTCCCCGTGGCCAGGGCCGATTTCGATCCAGCAATGTTGCTCACCACGCGAGAGCGGCACCGTGGAATGCGGCGAAACACGAATGGCCCGCGCGATCTGTTCGCGCCAGTCGAGGTCCTCTAAGAAATGCTGCCCCAGCCGTTGCCGCGCCATCAGTGCAACAGTGTAGCAAGACCCTCGCGGAAGCGCTGAAGAGGCGCCTTTCGACTAGTTATCGTCCTCGCCCGGACGGGGTCGAGATTCTGCCCGCTGTTCACGGTTCCTGAAATCTCCAAGCTCTATTGCGTCGCGAAGGAGTTGAGTAAGCTCCGAGAATCGATTATCGGCGATCGGAAACCGCAAGCCAGGAATCACCCACCAGTCGTTCCTCGTTCCCACCTCAAAATCGGTCCCCCTTTACCAGTGACCTCTACCCCTTTGTTTTCTTCTCTTTGCCCGATCATTCGAAAGATTTCGCAACTTGCTCAATATAAGTACTTTATTTTTATTTGACAAAGTAAATAATCCATGGTACCATTAGTCGTGAATTTTCGACTCCATGGTCCCCGCATTTCTCAGTTCCTTAGCCCTCTCTCTCCTTTTCCTTACATCCTTTTCCAATCGTCACGTGACGAAAAACTGGTCACCGCAACTCCCTTACTTCCCGCACTTACAAATTGTGACGCCTGTAACTCCTTTAGAATCCGCTCTTACGAAAAATGCCGGGTAGGGTGGGGCATTTCCCTCAAAAAAACCTTCATCTCTTGCTTTCAATTCTCAGAAAATCGAGGAACAACATGAACGCCACAACGATTAACTCCAGTCCGCTCAACGATTCTCCCGTAATCAGTACATCTCACGACGCCGTCTGCAAGCACCACACCCGCAACGGCCGCTGCCGCCTGCCCGTCGCGGACCCTCTCGCTACCCTCTGCGCCGAGCATGTCCGCCGCCAGCGGAAGCAGGACAAAGCCGCCAGTCTCTCCGCTGAGCTCATCGCCGGTCTCACCGAATTCAAGTCTGCCGCCCCTATCAATGACTTCCTTGCTCGTCTCCTAATTTTCCAGGCTCAAGACCGAATCCCTCCCCGCCGCGCTGCCGTCATGGCCTATACTTGCAACCTGCTCCTTCGCACCCTCCCCGCCATCGCACAGGAAACCGCTCCTCCCGCCGAAAAGGAACATCGCATCATCTTTGACATGCCCGGCCCTGACCGAGAATGGCCCGACCCCAAACCAGCTACAACAAATCACGCCCCGCCAAGCCACCCAGTCATGACTTGGCTTGAGCCAAGCACCGGCGCCCCAAATTCCGAGGAGTCCTCGTCTCTGCCATGACCTTCGTATTCTCACTTTCCGGAAACAAAAAGGCGGCCAGCAGCGTTTCTTCCTCCAGACGCCCTGCAGCACTGTGTGTACCTTGGGGGAAATCATGAACAGCTTCTGGCAAGACATCCGCTTCGGATTGCGCGTGCTCGCGAAGAATCCCGGTTTTACGGCCATAGCCATCCTCACGCTCGCCCTGGGAATCGGCGCGAACACCGCTCTGTTCTCCGTCGTCAACGGCGTGCTCCTCAATCCTCTGCCGTTCCCGAATCCCAATCAGCTAGTCGCCGTCTACACCAAGTCCCCCAATTTCCAGGAAAGCTCCATCTCCTATCCCAACTTTCTCGACTGGCAGAAGGACAGCCACTCCTTCGCTTCCTTGAGCGCCTTCCGGTCCGACGATTTCAATATGACCGGCGCCGGCGAACCCCAACGCGTTCACATTCACATGATTTCTGCGGAGTTTTTCACCGCCCTCGACATGCCGCCGATTCTCGGACGCACATTTCGCTCCGAGGAAGACAAAGCTGGCGCTGGTCCCGTCGCCATCCTCAGCGACGGACTCTGGAATCGCAAATTTGGCTCCGCGCAGGACGTTCTGGGGAAGAACATCACCCTGAA
>WNFD01013798.1_pt1 | contig 12855 bp, 14 predicted proteins | sample 5400491 | NCBI WGS metagenome assembly WNFD01 (sample SAMN13153343, study PRJNA577476) | soil metagenome | isolation source: 120 cm saprolite under Douglas fir tree site 2 hole 2 replicate 2 | place: USA:California | collected 2015-04-18 | reverse complement strand
CGGTGGATGTCGCACGCTTGCGGAGCGATTTCCTCATCCGCCACCGTGAGCTCTTCGGGTACGCGACGGCTGAGGATTGCGTGATCGAATCGGTGCGCGTGCAGGCGCGGCAGCCATCGACCACCATCGTTGACCGTCCCACGACCGCGGTCCGCAAATTGTCCGCGAGTTCTCGCATTTGTTCGTTCGACGGTGCCTGCGACGTGACGACCCGGATCGTGGACCGTCCGTCGATGCAGGATGCGGTCAGCGGGCCCGCGATCATCGAAGATGCGTTGTCGACGGTGGTGATTCCGCCGGGCTGGCAAGCCAAACCAGACGCGATCGGCAATCTCTTCCTGACAAAGGTGGCGTCATGAAACTCGATCCGTTTGCCGTCGAGGTGATCCGGCATGGGCTGTCCGCGGCCGCCGAGGAAATGAGCCTGGTCATGACGCGCTCGGCGCGTTCACCGCTGCTACGCGAGGCCGGCGACCTGTCGTCCGCGATCACCGATGCCAGGGGCGATCTGGTCGGTCAGGGCCGGGACATCCCGATTCATCTCGGCGCCATGGCCTACACCGTTCCGGAGTTGCTCAAGGTCCTGCCGGTTGGCGACCTGAAGGACGGCGATGTGCTGATCTACAATCTCGGCGCGCTCGGTGGCAACCATCTGAACGACGTCAAGGTGGTGCGCCCGGTCTTTGTCGACGGCGATATCGTCGCGTTCGCGGTCAGCCTCGCGCATTGGCCCGATATCGGCGGCACCTGGCCGGGCAGCTATTTCGCAAAGGCTATCGACACGTTTCAGGAAGCGATGCGCATTCCGCCGGTTCTGATCGCGACCGCGGACGGGGTAAGCGCGCCGATCATGCAGCTCCTCAAGGCCAATGTACGCGATCCGGAAGCGTGTGAGGGCGATCTGCTGGGACAGATCGCGGCAACGAAGGCCGGTGGAAAGCGCATCGTCGAGCTCTGCCGGCAGCATGGCAGGGACGCCTTCGTTGCGGCTTTGACGCGTCTGCACGATCTTTCGGAAATCGAGATGCGGGAAGCCATCCGCGCGTTGCCGGACGGCGTCTATGAGGGAGAGGATTATCTCGACGACGGTGGAGCGGGTGGCGAGCCGGCGCGTATTCACGTCAGGATCACCATAGCAGGCGACGAAGCGACCTTCGATCTATCCGGGAGTTCCGACCGCGTCTCGAATTTCTGCAACACCACGCCGTTCATCGCGCGCTCCGCGGTGGCCTATTCCGCGCGTATCATGAGCGGGCGCGACATGCAGCAGAACGCCGGTGCGCTGCGGCCGCTGACCATCATCACGCGTCCGGGCTCGATCCTGGAGCCGGGTTGGAACGCGGCCGTCGCGGCGGGAAATCACGAGACTTCGATGCGCATCGTCGATGCGATCTTCCGCGCGATGCAGGATGCGATCCCGGAACGTCTGTCCGCAGGCGGCGCGACGACAGCCGGCGTGCTGTTCTTCGCCGAGCCCCGATCCGACGGCTCGTGGAAGATGTTGTATGAGGTTCACGGTGGCGGCGAGGGCGCGCGCTACAATCGAGACGGCGTCTCGGCGACGCGCGTACACCTCGCCAACACTTCCAATACACCGGTTGAAGTGATCGAGGCGAACTACAAGATCCGCGTTGAACAGCAGGCCATTCGCCGCGATTCCGGCGGCACCGGAAAATATCGAGGCGGTGACGGCGTGGTGCGTTCCTATCGGATCCTCGCGCCATCATGCATCTGACCACATGCATCGAACGGATGGTGATCCCGCCCTTCGGCATGCAGGGCGGTCAGCCCGGTCAGACCTGCCGGATATCGCTGATCAGAGACGGCACCAATGTCGAGATCGACGGCAAGTCAAATCTGGTGCTGCAGCGGGACGACGTCGTCACCATCGAAAGCTGCGGTGGTGGCGGTTATGGAGTGGCCTAGATGCAGTCGGATACATCGCAACATTCTGGTTCACGATTTCGATGCGGTTCTGGCTCTGGGAACGGTGCCGAGTAAACTCTAACGTCGTGTGCATGATTTCGACGCGCACGGTTCTTGGTCTTGTGCGGCGAACTGGCGAACGAAAGATCTCGATGAGTAAACTCTTGCGGACCGGCCTGAATGCCGGCGATAGTGCGCCGCTCACCGTCGTCGGTGGCGAGGGGGTTTATTTCCACCTCGAGGATGGCCGACGTTTGATCGACGGAAGCAACACCGGCGGTGGACTTGGCCATCGCCACCCGGCGATGGTGGAAGCAATCCGCCGTGCTGCCGATACGCCCGTTGTGAATGAAGGCTGGACTTGGATCGGGCGCGAGAAGGCCGCCGATGAGCTGATTAGCACGGCCTTCAAGGGCGAGGAGGATTGGGTCGGCGCGGTCCGCTTCTGCATCAGCGGCAGCGAGGCAAATGACATGGCGCTATCGCTCAGTCAGGCGCTGACACAACGCACTGCGCTGGCCACACGCGAACGCGCCTATCATGGTCTGGTCGGTCTGTCGCGCAGCATGACTGTGCAGCCGCACTGGCATGGTGGCCTCGCCGTGCACGCCGGTGGCTCGCATCGGCCAGCAGCGATGGCGCCCGTACGAATCCTGCCCGCGCCCGACGGCGCGATCTACGGTGCCCCACAGAACAATCCGTCGGCCAAGCAATATCTCGCCGACGTCGCGGGTACGCTCTCGGACACCGCGGCGACCATCATCGACTATACGCAAGGTGGCATCTATTACGACGGCGAATATCAGGATGAGCTGGCGCTGCGCGCGCGCGAGGCCGGATCGATCTGGATTGCCGATGAAGTGGTGACCGGTGCCGGACGGGCGGGTCGCTGGTTCGCGTTTCAGGGCGCCGAGAGCCGTCCGGATATCGTGACCCTCGGCAAATCGCTGGGCGGTGGTGCCGCGGCGGTCGCGGCAGTCGTGGTGTCGAAGGCCATCGTCGAGCAGCTCAAGGGCAAGAGTTGGCAAAACTACGGAACATTGCGCGGTCACCCGATTAGCATGGCCGCGATCAGCGCCTATCTCCGCGTCGTTACAGACGAAGATATTCTATCTCGCGTGCGGCAGCTCGAAGGCGTGTTCGCCCGGCGCCTGCTCGAAATCGCGCGGCGGCATCCGAGCGTGAAGCGTGTCGCGGGGCAGGGTCTGCATTGGACGATCGAGCTGCACGGACCGGATTGGCGCCTCTGGAACGCCGACACCGATGAGGAACCTGTTGCCTCTCGCGTGGCGTTGCGCGCCCTGGAGGCGGGCGCGGTGATCGGAACCAGCGGCGAGCAGACGTCGCTATTCCTCGCGCCACCGCTGATCATCTCCGAGGATGAATCCCACCAGCTCCTCGGTGCGCTCGATCATGGTCTGCATGCCGCGGACGAAGAACATGAACGCACGTTGCGCCGTGCGGCTGTTCAGTAAGGAAGCTGGTTAAGTTATGAGTGATGAACAGCAGATACGATCGGTCATCTTCACTTATTTCGACGCCCTCTACCATGGTGACGTCGCGGCATTCAGGCGTGTCTTGCATCCGCAGGTGCAATTGTTCTCGGCGACCGGCGGAGAGCTCGTTCATCTGAGCCTAGAGCCGTATATGGAGATGGTTGCGGGGCGGCCTTCGTCGGCGTCGCGGTCAGACCCCCGCGAAGACGAGGTTGTCAGTGTGACGATCGCGTCGCCGACCACGGCGCATGGTCGCGTAAAGGACATGTACCTACCCAAGCGATTCGTCAACGAGCTATCGTTCATCAAGATCAGCGGACGCCGGCAGATCGCCTGCAAGGTCTGGCATTTCGAGTTCGGAAGCTGAGGGCGCGTAGGAGTTTGCCGATGAACAGCGTCTCTCCGTTCTGGCCGACAGGCGAACCCTGGCGTCTGCCGATGCCGGGCGGAACGCTCTACGATGCGTTGGTGCGCGCTGCGGTTCATCGTCCCCATCATCCGGCGACCGCTTTTTATGGAGCATTGCTAAGTTATGCTGAGCTGCGTCGTCGCGTCGATGCGATGGCAGGCTTCCTGCAGAATGTGTGTGGCGTCAAACGCGGCGATCGCGTTCTGATCGCGCTGCAGAATTCGCCGCAATACGTGATCGAATATTACGCGGTAATGCGGGCGGATGCGGTGATTGTGCCGGTTAATCCGATGAACAAGACAGCCGAGATCGCGCATCTTGCCGCCGACAGCGGTGCGACCGTGGCGATCGTCGGCAGCGAGCTGTGCGATGTGTTCGCGCCGCTGCTGGGGAACGCACTCACCCATGTGGTGATAGCGAATTATCGCGACGAGGTACCGGCCGATACGCCCTATGCATTGCCCGCGTGTGTTACGCAGGGCGGCGAACCGCCGAGTTCGCCGGGATGGTTCCGCTGGCAAGAGGCAATCGCGCAAGCGAAAGTACCGGTGCCGATGACGGCAACGCCGGACGATCTTGTGATCATGCCATATACGTCAGGCACCACCGGCAAGCCGAAGGCCTGCATGCACATCCATCGCAGCGTGCTGTTCACGGCGGTCCTGCAGGCGCGCTGGTACCGGCTCGGCAATTCCGATGTCATGACCGGCTTCATGCCTCTGTTTCACGCCGCCGGCATGCAGGGATCGATGAACGCCGCGATCGTCGCCGGCGCAACGCTGGTGCTGATGGCCCGGTGGGATAAGGAACTGATCCCGGATCTGTTCGAGGCGCACGGTGTGACGTTCTGGAACGCGGCCCCGACCATGATCGTCGATGTCCTGGCCAGCGCAGGATTCCGCGACAGTAGTTTCGCGCGGTTGAAGGTCCTCACTGGCGGCGGTGCGGCGATGCCGGCGGTGGTTGCCGAGCGACTGAAGGCCCGTTTCAACCTGGAGTTCATCGAGGGATACGGCATGACCGAAACCATGTCGCCGACTCATATCAATCCACTTGCGGCGCCCAAGCGCCAGTGTCTCGGCATCGCGGTGCACGAGACCGATGCACGGGTGATCGATCCCGATACGCTGGAGGAACTGGGCGACGGCGCGGTGGGCGAGATCATCGTGCATGGACCGCAGGTACTGCAGGGCTACTGGAACAGACCCGACGCTAATGTCAACTCCTTCATCGAGCGCAGCGGCAAGCGCTTTCTGCGCACCGGCGACCTCGGATATCGCGATTCCGAGGGCTATTTTTTTGCGGTCGACCGGCTCAAGCGGATGATCAACGTCAGTGGTTTCAAGGTCTGGCCGGCCGAGGTGGAAGCGACGATGTATGAACATTCCGCCATCAAAGAGTGCTGCATTATCTCGTCGCCGGACGGCTATCGCGGAGAGACGGTGAAGGCGCTCGTGACGGTGCATGACGCCGCGAGGTCCGCGACGTCCCCGGACGATATTCTCTCTTGGGCACGCGACAGGATGGCGAGCTACAAGGCGCCTCGTTCGGTGGTCTTCGTCGACAGCCTGCCGCGCAGCGAGAGCAACAAGATCAGCTGGCGGCTATTGCAGGATGCCGAGTGGAAACAGTGATGCCAAACCCGATCAGCCCGGAGCTCGGGCCGATCATTTCGGTTCCGGGATCAGCAGTAACCAAACGTGCAAGTAGGGTATCTAGTGGGATCTTTGTGCACCAGGACTATCGTCGCTTCGGAACGAATTCTCCAATTCAGATGGCCACCATCTTCGCTGGTGTCGCAGACGTGAAGGCTTACGCGTCAAACGAAGTGAAAAGCCGCGAATGGATGTTTGAACTATGAATGCTGCGATTCCCCGTTGCGTGACGGCCGGTTTCTTCAAATCCAGGGACGGCACCCAGATAGGCTATCGTCAAATGGGAGAGGGTCCGGGCCTCGTTCTTCTACACGGAGCCATGCAGTCCAGCCGGAGCTTCATGAGCCTTGGGGTAGCGCTCGCCCGCACGTTTACGATCACCATTCCAGACCGGCGTGGTCGCGGCCTCAGCGGTCCGTTTGGCGACAGCTATTGTATGCAGACGGAGGTCGAGGACCTTGATGCGCTCCTCGACAAGACAGGCTCACATAACGTCTTCGGCCTAAGTTCTGGCGCGCTTATCACTCTTCAGGCTGCGCTCACCCTGCCGGCTATTCGCAAGATAGCCCTTTATGAGCCTCCGCTGAAAATCGATGGCCAGCCGTCGCCCCTCGATTGGGTGCCACGCTATGACAGGGATCTGGCAGGCGGAAATCTGCCCGCAGCAATGGTCGCCATCATCAAGGGAACGGGAGACCGGATGCTCCTGACCAGACTTCCATCGTTTGCCCTTGTACCACTGTTCAAGATGGCGATGCGAAATCAGGCGAAGCGGAATGAGGATGACGAGCCATCGTTGCAAGCGCTCATTCCGACAGTGCATTTCGACACGCGCTTGACCATGGAAATGGCTGGCCGGCTCGAGACCTTCGGAGCTGTCCGCGCTGAAACACTTTTGCTCAGTGGCACAAGGAGTGCGGTCTATCTGATTGCCGCAGTCGACGCGCTCAGCAACGTCCTGCCTAACTGTAAACGCATCGAATTACGCGGGCTTGGCCATATCGCGGCGGACAACAACGGCAAGCCCACACGCGTGGCGGATGAGTTGAGGCGCTATTTTTCCTAATCCGCTTTTCCACCCAGCTCTGCCTTTTGGGTGCAAAGGTGGCGCGCCACGGCCGACGAAGATGGGCAATATTTTTTCGCCGTACCTCTATGATGCGGCAGTCCGCCACGCGCTACAATCGCCGAATCTGCGATGGCCTGCGATCTTGTACTTCGCCTCGTGGCGAGAACTATACTTGACAAGTTAGTAACATTATTTCAATAAGAAGGTCAAAAGAGTAACAATATGACAAGTCCGGACGAGCCCAAAGAGCAGCCTTTGGTGCCAAACCAGAGCACCTATACTGTCGTCATGATCAAGGACGGAAGCTATGGCGTTCGCGTAAGCCCGCCGACATATGATCCATCCTCGACGGTCAATGGCTATCGTACTGCAAGTGAAGCCGAAGCAGACATTCCGCGGTTAAGAGCACTGCACGCCGCAGCCGGTCGGTAGCCTCGTCTCCTTGGAAACTGGGAAGATGGTCTACAAGGAATCCGAACGTCGCCTTTCGAGATACCTGACGCTTCACCGCTATTTTCTTCAGGCCTCGCGAAACCGTAGCCTTTTCCTGGCGGAGCTTCAGGATGGTGATCCTGAAGGGCCGCGTGCGCGGCTTCATCTTGAGTTGTGGTATGCGTGTCTCGTCCCCGTCCTAGAGGGCTGGGTGAAGGAAAAAATCAATAATCCGCCAGTGACTGCCTTCATGGGAAGCGCGCCTCCCAATCGCTATGCGAGCAGATCGCAAACGCGAAGGGCATCGGTCATCGATATTGCGATCCTAACAACGAACAGCGGCAAACACTCCATATTCGGCAGGAGCAAGATATCAGATTTGAGGCGTTCCTCAACGATTGGGACAACGACCGGCTTGAGCAGGAGATCAGAGCGGCGCATGCGATACGAGAACACCACTGGCTGGATCAACTGCTGGACCTGAATTGTTGGCGGCGTTGCCGGGCCCTACATGATAGAGGCGGGTATCTCCTCATCGGCTCACATCGCCGAGTTTTTTGGATTGACTGATACGCTGCGTAGAACACCGGCTGAGACCACCGAAAAAGTTGGTGACGGCGGGAATCGGGAAGGCGGCATATCGTGGGGGTGCTTGACGCCTCCACTTCTCCACCGAAGGAGCGATATGCCGTGTCCAAAGATAACATCATCAAGTTGATTCAGCCAGGAAACGTCGACGATCAACTCACCGAAATCTTGCGCAATGGGGCGCGTGCTCTGTTGGCCCAGGCGGTCGAGGCCGAGGTCACGGATTTTCTCGGCAAGCATGCCGATTTGAAGACAGCGGATGGCCACCAGCGCGTCGTGCGCCACGGTCACCTGCCGGAACGCGAGGTGATGACCGGTATCGGTCCGGTCGCCGTGCGCCAGCCTCGTGTACGCGATCGCGAGGCGGACGCTACCGACCCCGACCGCATCCGGTTCTCGCCGTCGATCGTGCCGCCCTACATGCGGCGGTCGAAGTCGATCGAGACGCTGCTGCCGATCCTTTATCTGAAGGGGATATCGACCGGCGACTTCTCCGAGGCGCTGGCGGCACTGCTCGGCAAGGATGCTGCCGGATTGTCGGCGTCAGCCATCGGCCGCCTGAAGGACGGCTGGCTCGACGAGTACGCCGCGTGGCAGAAGCGCGATCTTTCAGCCAAACGCTACGTCTACATCTGGGCCGATGGCATCCATCTCGAAGCACGCCTTGAGGACGAGAAGCAGTGCATCCTGGTGCTGATCGGCGCGACGCCGGAAGGCCGCAAGGAACTGGTCGGCTTCACCGACGGCGCTACGTGTCGCCGCGGCTCGTCATTGCCGACGGCGCGCTCGGGTTCTGGAAAGCCGCCGGTGAGGTCTGGCCGACAACGCGCGAGCAGCGCTGCTGGGTGCACAAGACCGCCAACGTGCTCGCCAAGCTGCCGAAGAGCCAACAGCCGAAAGCCAAACGCGCGCTGCAGGAGATCTGGATGGCCGAGACCAAGGCGGTCGCCGAGCTGGCGTTCGACGCCTTCATCGAAAGCTACACGCCGAAATACGAAAAGGCGGCCGACTGCCTCGGCAAGGACCGCGACACGCTGCTGGCTTTCTACGATTTCCCCGCCGAGCACTGGAAACACCTGCGGACGACCAACCCCATCGAAAGCACCTTCGCTACCGTGCGCCACCGCACGATCCGATCGAAGGGTTGTCTATCCAACAGGACGGCGCTCGGCCACAACCAGTTGCCAAAACTCGTTCTCGGTGTGACATTCAACGATGGGATCGAGGTCATCGCCAAACCGACTGACCGTCAGTCCGCAACCGCCGCCGCCTGACCGGCCAGGCCGTCACCAAAATTTAGCGATAGCTCTTTTCAGACCTCGGCCCGTGTCTGAGTAAGGTCCGCTGATCCCCCAATAGCGGACGTGTGACGGCCGCTGCGGCATGTCCGTTTGGTGCCAACAGCGGAAGTGAACGCATTCATTCGAGGAGCGTTTCTTCGCGGTCGTGCCGGTAGGTGCGTTCGGCAGCGGCTACGGTCTCGCCCGCATTAGCGCTTTCACCTACCGCCGGCGCCTGTGGGAATCATGGGCCCATAGTAGGCGCCCCAGTGGCCCCACACATCGCGGTTCCCGTACCCGCTGAAATTGCCGTTCGGATTGCCATATTTCGGATGCAAGACGACTGACGGCGCAGCATCGCTATACATGGGATGGGTCCTGACGTTCGACCCGTGACGAACTGTGTGGGCAAATGCGGAGGTGCTGGAGAGCGCGAACGCAGAGGCTAGTGCTATTGCCGTAAGTTTCATGGTTGTCTCCTTTGTTGTTTAAATAAGAGACAACCGCACCATCACCAATAAAACCTTTGTCATTTGCCGATGTGGCCGACGTGGTATAGCGTTTCCAAGCTAAGCTGACCGCGCGGCGTTGTCCGGTTGCAAGTTGGGGGACAGGCCGCAGGGCACACTCCTTTAATGAGGAGGTGGCTGCGTAGCTGGCTTCCAGTCGTGTGCAAGCTTCTGCGCTTCGTTTATCTGAGCTGGGGTCATCCTCCGTTCGGCCATCTCTAGAGTCTTGACCGCTCTTTGCTCACCCTGTGCCGCCGATAGACTGAACCACATGTGGGCACGAACATAGTCCTGCGGCACGCCTCGGCCTTCGGCGTACATGACCCCGAGATAGAGCTTGGCGACGGGATGACCTTGCTCGGCAGCCCTCTGAAACCAGATCATCGCCTCACTATAGTCCTGCGGTACGCCTTTGCCGTTTGCGTATTGGTTCCCGAGTAGAAACTCGGCGACGGCGTCGCCTTGGTCTGCAGCTTTCCGAAACCACATTACTGCCTCGGTATCGTCTTGCGTCACGCCTCGGCCGTAGAGATACAGGGTCCCGAGATTGGATTGGGCGAGGGCGTAGCCCTGCTCTGCAGCTTTCCGAAACCATAATGCTGCGGCAGCATTGTCCTGCTGCACGCCCTGGCCAGTCGTATACATTAACCCAAGATTGAACTGGGCTGAGGCGTCACCATCATTGGCCAGCGGACGAATGAGACGCAGGGCCTTTGCGTAGTCGCCTCTGGCATGCGCATCAACCGCATCCTCGAACGTGCCAGCGGCCACAGGTGCGGCAAAGGCAGACACTAGAACGATGGCGGCGATCGCACGCTTGAGTTTCATGGTCTGGCGACTTTGCTCTTGGTTATGCTCGATCGCCAATAAGTAAGCAGTAGTGACATGGTAACTCGATGAGCCGCAAAGCTTATCCGAAAGCGGATGCACTATTTCGAAAACGAGAGCACGAGATGGGCTTGCCCCATTGGGTCATTTCGCTCGGCCTCGTTTCCGTCGCCATCCTAGACCCCGACCATATCCCTGCTGTAGCGCCTGTGGCTATTTGGTCGCAGTATTGATCTTTTTTCTGGCAAATCAATCCTGGTTAAATTTTACATGGTGAGCCCCGCTTGCTCCAGGGTTAGGGTGTCGCCGAGTTGTATTCGGAGGCGACACACCTTACGGGGCACAATATGACAGCGGGAATAGCACTGGCCGCGGCGAAAAGCGGGCGGCCAATCTCAGCACATCGACGCAGACTTGGCATTGCTGCAATCGTCTTGGCGCCCGCGATCATGTTTTTTTCCCAGTGTGCGTTGGCCGACGAAAGCGGCGTGAGTTTCTGGGTCCCCGGTTTCTTTGGAAGCCTTGCGGCCGCACCTCAGCAGCCGGGTTGGTCGCTGGCCACGGTCTATTATCATACCTCGGTTTCGGCAGGTGGCGACGTTGCCTTGGCTAGAGAATTTCAAATTGGACAGGTCCCAGCCAATCTAACGTTAACAGCGCGTCTGAATGCAAGCGTGAATGCCACCGGAGATCTCGGCTTTGTCATTCCGACCTATGTCTTTGCAACGCCGGTACTCGGAGGTCAGGCGTCGGTTTCCCTTGTGAGTGCCTACGGTGTCGTAAGCACCACTCTGGCAGGCCAATTGGCGGGGAGCCTAACAGGACCGGGCGGCGGTAGCATCCCGTTCATGCGAAACGACAGCATCAACGATACGACGTGGGGTTTTGGCGATCTGGTCCCGCAATTCGCTTTGCGTTGGAATGCCGGCGTTAACAACTACATGACCTACATCACCGGCGACATACCTGTTGGAGCCTACCAATCTAACCGCTTGTCGAATTTAGGTATCGGGCACGGTGCGATCGACGTAGGCGGTGGCTACACTTATTTCAATCCGGCGACCGGCCACGAGTTCTCAGGTGTGCTTGGGTTTACCTATAATTTCATCAATACTGCAACACAGTATCAGAATGGCGTCGACCTGCACTTCGATTGGGGCGCATCGCAATTCCTGACCAAGCAGGTTCAGGTGGGTCTGGTAGGCTACGCTTACAAAGACATCGGCTGCGACAGCGGCTCAGGCGATCACGTCGGTTGCTTCCAATCGCAGGTGTTCGGCATCGGGCCGCAGTTTGGCTACGTCTTCCCGCTCAGCCAAGGCCTTCAAGGTTACATCAATCTCAAGGCCTACGCAGAATTTGCCGGCTCGGATCGGCCCACCGGCTGGAACACATGGCTGACATTTGCCATCTCACCCGCGGCAGCGCCTCCACCCGCCACGAGCCGGATGATTACGAAATAACAGTGGAGCGAACCGTCGGAAGCTCGATGTCCGAATTGGGTCTTGGGTCAATCGCGTCGTTTTGGAGCCCTGCCATCAACTTCCGGTCTACCCCCAGGACCGGACATGACGCCAATTCCAAGGACTATTCGGCACCCTGTCCAAGGGGCTAAAAAGGACGACCGCCACGCCCGAAACTGCACCGAGTTAGCGGAGTGCCAGATCGTAGACAGCCGTATGTTGCCCAGGTCAGTCGTGCTGTGGGCTCCAGCATCATAGGGCTACGGCGAAGCAGTATTGCTCATCATCATCGTTCGTGGCCCGCCAAGCTACACGCCTTCGTAGGGCGGGTTCTCTTTAACCCGCCGCGCCCGTGCGAGATGGCGGGTTAAAGTGAACCCGCCCTACACGGGCCAAAATATCGAAAACAAGCCCATGCAAAGTAGCCTGTTGTCGCCAGCATGGATGCTTTGAGCGAGCCTGCGAAAATGTTTGACACGTCGGGCAAATCAGCGGCACTACTCCATCATCATGCAATTTGTAAACTGCCCATGGCGCTGCCCGACAACGGGCGCTTCGGCGCGATTGCAGGACAAAAATCCTTCCGACAATTGAAGTTGACCGGCTCGCCACAGAAAGGCGAAAGGTTTCCCTCACATCCGGGATCGAGACATCGTGCTCGGCCTGTCGCGCCGTCGAGACGCGGAGGTATAGGGCGGCACGTAGCGGCACGGTCATGGCGGATGCTCCCTCTTGCGGTCACCGGCACGGCCCGAACAGTTCATCGAACAGGTCGCCGAACCGTGCCTCGAACACGTCCACCTCGGCGTCCGTGACCGGAATGCGTTCGGGCCAATCATCCGTGACCGTCCAGTTCGACAGGTCGTGCTTGGGCGGCCGGCCCACGCGACGGGCCGGCGAGGCAGCATAATCCAGGAGGTCGCGGGGTGGAATCCCGGATCTGGATCGTCGGGGCGGCCTGCGGCGAGAATGAGACACCCTGCCAGCATCCGGCAACCCCACCGCTCACGGAACCTTTCGATTCCGCGTTGCGCGTTCGCGGCGGCAAAGACTTGCCGGGAGCGATGCTGATTGCCCGGTCGAGAGAAGGAGCGGTTCGCTCATCGTGAGCCGTGACCGCTTGGCGAGCCCTTGCCGGGGCAGCGGCAGTCGGTCAAGGCCGCAAGCCGCGAAGCGGTGGCGCGTCTCCGCGACAGCCTT
>WNFD01005336.1_pt1 | contig 12861 bp, 8 predicted proteins | sample 5400491 | NCBI WGS metagenome assembly WNFD01 (sample SAMN13153343, study PRJNA577476) | soil metagenome | isolation source: 120 cm saprolite under Douglas fir tree site 2 hole 2 replicate 2 | place: USA:California | collected 2015-04-18 | reverse complement strand
GAGCTGTTGGGTCGGTACCTGTGATTGGAACGTTCTCTAAGTCCTGAAGGGTATCCGTGCGATATTGTGGCGTTTGAGTCGCGATTTGATAGCTGACATGATTCTTTGGGTCAAGCCAGAACGAGGGTGAAGTCTGGAAGCTGCCACTCAGTGACACCAGGAGATTCTGCGCAATGTCGTGGGCGGTGAAACCAAGTTGTTCTGCTTTGGTTCGTTCGACCCTTAGGCGCAGATAGGGTTCATCGAAGGGTTGCTGAATCCGCAAATCGGTCGCTCCGGCGACATATCTCATCTTCGCGAGCAATGCGTCTGCATAGAGCCGGTTTCCCTGCAAGTCGTTTCCGACGACCTGAACGTCAATAGGGGCGGGCAGGCCAAAATTGAGGATTTGGCTGACCATGTCGGCCGGCAAGAAAGCAAAGCTCACACCCGGAAACTGCTTCGGCAGTGTCAGACGAAGCTGGTGTATGTAGTTGTCCGTGGGATGGTGATTGACGGACAGGGTCACAAGAATGTCGGCGTCCGATGTGCCAACCGGGGCCGAATTGCTGTAAGAAAGGTTGATGCCGCTATAGGGCAGGCCTATGTTGTCAATGACGCTCTGGACCTCGCCTGCCGGAATTTGCCCCCGAATTGACTTTTCGACCAGATCACAAAGGTTGGCGGTTTCTTCAATTCGCATTCCCGTGGGAGCGCGCATATGAAGCTTGAACGTGCCGCTGTCCACGCTGGGGAAAAAATCCCGGCCCAGCCAAGGAATCAGAATTGCCAGGGAGCCGAGACAAACCACGAAGAATGTAATCAGGAAAACGCGCCGGTGATGGAGACAGATTTCCAGCAGGCTGCGATAGCTCCGACGGAATTTTTCAAAGGCCTCCTCAAAACGCTTTTGAAGCCGTACCAGGGGATTGCGGCTAGGTGCATTTCCGGCGTGCTCTTTTTCGCCCCGCAACAAATACTTCGCCATGGTCGGGACGATGGTCCGCGAAAGGAAATAGGACGCCAACATGGCGAAAACCACTGCCTCGGCAAGCGGTACAAAGAGGTACCGAGCCACGCCGGAGAGTAAGAACATGGGAGCAAACACAATGCAGATCGAGAGCGTGGAGACGAAAGCCGGCGTCGCGATCTGAGACGCGCTGTCCAGGACGACTTCGTCCATGTCCTTCTCTGGCTCGGCCTCCCGGTTGCGATTGATATTCTCGACCTCGACTGTGGCGTCGTCCACCAGGATGCCGACCGCCAAAGCGAGTCCACCGAGCGTCATGATGTTGATCGTTTGTCCGATCGCGCTGAGCACAATGATCGAGGTCAGGATCGCCAAAGGAATCGAGGTCGCGATGATGACGGTGCTGCGCCAACTGCCCAGGAATGTGAGAATCATGAAAGCGGTCAGGCACGCGGCAATCAGCGTTTCCCTGACCACTCCACTAATCGCACTACGGACAAAAATCGACTGATCGGCCAGCGGCGATATCTGCAGCTGGGGTGGAACTGTCGACGCAATTTGGGGCAGCAGGGCCTTGACGCCCGAAATCACGTCCAGCGTTGACGCATTCCCCGCCTTTTGAATCGTCAGCAACACTGAGCGCTGCCCGTTGACCTTCACGATGTTGGTCTGTGGGGGAAAGCCATCGCGTACCCAGGCAACATCTTTCATGTAGATGGTGGTGCTGCCAATGGTCTTGATCGGGATTCGGTTCAGGTCCGCGATTGTCTGCGGTGCTGCGTTGGGAATGGATACATCGTATTCCTTGGAGCCGATCTTCGATGTTCCTGTGGGCAGGATCAGGTTTTGTAGGGTGATCGCATTCACTACATCCAGCGGAGACAGTCCCTTTGACTGCAACGCTGTCGTATTCAGATCGACCTGCACTTGGCGTTGTTTGCCGCCATAGGGATAGGGCACCGACGTCCCAGGTACTGTGATGATCTGCGTCCGAATGAAATTCAGGCCGTAGTCGTTGAGTTCTTGCTCCGATAGATTTTGCCCCGAGAGGGCCAACTGGAGGACGGGCACGCTCGATGCGCTGTAGGCAATAATAAGAGGTGGCGTCGTTCCTGTAGGCAACTGCCTGAGTTGCGTCTGGGAGACCGCCGTAATCTGTGCAATGCCCTGTTGGAGGTTCGCGGTTGGCTGCAGGAACACTTTAACAACCGCAATCCCATAGAGGGACTGCGACTCCAGGTGTTCGATGTTGTCGACGGTGGTGGTAAGATTTCGTTCTGTGATGGTGACGATCCGGTAGCTCATATCCTCGGGAACGAGACCGTTAAATTGCCAGATAATGCTGACCACCGGAATGTCAATGTTGGGGAAAATGTCGGTTGGCGTGCGGACGATCGCGAGTCCGCCCATAATCAGGATGAGTATGGACATCACCACAAAGGTGTAGGGCCGCCGCAAAGCGAGTCGAACAATCCACATAGAATTTCTTCCCGGTCTGTCTACGACCGAACGGTCGTCAGTTCCCCGTGCCTGATCTCGTTAACCTCTTAGAACCATCACTTCCCGGGCACTCGATTGAAGTCTCCCGGTCCATGCCAGCGTGAAATCCAACATCCCGAACCGTGCTTCATCCCGATGCTGTGCAGGGTTCGGCACATACTGCAGGAGCTGATTCTTGTTGTTACTCCCCTGTCTCAACTGGCAAAGCTGTCCAGGTCAGTGCTGAACGAGGCCGCGCCAGCGCCCGGCGCATGAGTTGCCGGAGCTTCGCACGTGCCCGTGCGACCTGGGCCTTCACTGTTCCTTCTGCGACACCCAGAATGTGCGCTGCTTCGCTGGTGGTCAGCCCTTCCACGTCACGCAACTGGAATGCCTTGCGCAAGGGAGGCGAAAGCTGCTCCACGAACTGCATCAGGCGCCCATGCAGTTCAGCGCTCCGACATTCATCTTCGGGACTTGGGCCGCGGTCCGCCAATCGTTCTGACAAGGAATATTCCTGCTCCTCCCCGAATTGCTCATCTAGTGACAAGTGAGTCTGACGCGGCCGTCTGCGCAATTGCATCCGCGCACAATTAGTGACGATGGCGGTTAACCATGTCGACATTTGCGCTTGTCCCTTGAATTGGTCCAAGTGCTTGTAAGCGGACAAGAGCGCGTCCTGAACCGCATCCTCAGCGTCAGCTGAATTGCCCAAGTGGCGATAGGCGTTTCTGTAAAACGACGGCAGGCAGCGCGAGAGAACGTCGTGCATTTCCCGAGTTCCTTTTTCGGGGATGCGGGCGTCCAGGCGCTGTTCGCTACCGATGTATGGCTCTGTCGCTTGCATGTTGTCTGTGCCTCCCGGTCCCCACAGCAAAATGCACGCCGCTTTCCAATCAACCGCCGGGTAACTTACCCGCGTATTTTCAGCGATATCGCACAACTGGGTGGTCGGGTTGGCCTATGAAACTTAGACAAAGCGTCCTGCAGTCGACACAACGTCCGCATTTCGACTGCTCTGGGGTTCAACCAGACCTCACATATTCCAGGAATTAAGAGAGACAAGTTGGGCCTTGGTTTGGCCGTGGGTCGGGACGGTCCCTCAAGGGACCTTGTCATGCGAGAACGTTGTTCTGCCTGAGAGACTCAGAGAGCACCAGCGCCTTCGCAGCGGAATGATGATTCGGGGGAGGGCGGGACTGCGAAGGCGACTGCCGCTCCTGGCACATTGCCATCTTTTGTTGAGATGCCGCGGTTCACCCCTCCGTTGCGTTTTTAACGCAAACGAACATGACACGTCTGAATTCAAACGCCAAATTGAATTCAAATAAACTCTCCCTCCGCATTTTGGAACAAGAAGTGCATTGAACCTGAACTTGGATGGCCGATGGTTGATAGTTACTGATTATTCGTGAGGTGCGTATGCAGTTAACGAGGCGGAGCACAGTCGTGGCGAATGCCGACGTCATATCCGGCATTCTGAATTGGGTATGCCCTGGGTGCGGCGGAAGAATGGGTGGACTCGGCAAAGAGTACCAGTGCCAGGGTGAATGTCAGACGGATTGGCGTCCGGCATGGGAGCGAGTATTGTCAGCCGAGCCTGCCGCGCGACCAAAGAGAGCAATCAGCCCGATGTGATTTGGTCAACGTTGGCCGTGGGCAAAGCGAACGACACTGACGAACGACACTGACCATATCTGGACTGTCGGTGTCCAAGGGCTGTCACTACCTGCCGTGGCAGCGGAACGACAACAGCGCACATCTTCATACGCCGCAAATAGTTGTGGCGCGTACACCCGGCGCCGTCCGGGTCGCTGATGCGACTGGAACCGGACTTGCTACAGCTCCGTGGAGGACAAGACTATGGTCAAGGTTGCGATTGACGGCGTCGTTCAAGAGGCCCAGTCCGACGAGCTTCTCATCGATTTAATCAACCGAACAGGCGGGTCCGTCCCTCACGTCTGCTACCACCCTCAACTCGGCCCGGTTCAGACTTGTGACACATGCATGGTGGAAGCGAATGGCCGTCTGATCCGGGCCTGCGCGACCGCAGTCGCCGATGGAATGAAGATCGCTACAAAGTCAGCGAAGGCTTCGGCCGCCCAGGTGGAAGCATTTGATCGCATTCTCAGCAACCACCTTCTCTACTGCACAGTCTGCGACAACAACAATGGAAATTGCACTGTCCACAACACGACAAGGTTGCTGGCCATTGAGCATCAGCGGATCCCTTTTCGATCGAAGCCGTACGAGGTCGATAACACGAATCCGTTCTATCGCTACGATCCCGATCAATGCATTCTTTGTGCCCGTTGCGTAGAGGCATGTCAGAACGTCGAGGTCAACGAAACGCTTTCCATCAACTGGGAAGATCCGAATCCCCGCGTGCTCTGGGACGGCGGCTCAACCATTGGAGAGTCGAGCTGCGTTTCGTGCGGTCACTGCGTCACCGTGTGCCCGTGCAATGCGCTAATGGAAAAAACCATGCTGGGTCATGCCGGCTTCTTCACTTCTCTGAAGAAATCTGCTCTGAGCGGCATGATCGACGTGGTCAAGGGCGTTGAACCGGAAACCGGCTACGGAAGCATTCTTCAGATATCCGAAGCCGAAGAGGCGATGCGAGAGCACCGCATCCGCAAAACCAAGACTGTCTGCACGTATTGCGGTGTGGGGTGCAGCTTCGACGTCTGGACCAAAGATCGCCACATTCTCAAAGTGGCGGCGGAGCACGGTCCCGCCAACGGGATCTCCACTTGTGTGAAGGGCAAATTCGGCTGGGGACACATCAATAGCGACGATCGCCTCACCACGCCGCTGATTCGCGAGGGAGGCAAGTTTCGCCAGGCCACTTGGGACGAAGCTCTCGACCTCGTCACCCGCAAATTGTCCGAGATCAAGACGAAGAGCGGTCCAGACTCGATGGCGTTCATCTCTTCTTCTAAATGCACGAATGAAGAAAGCTATCTAATGCAGAAGTTGGCGCGAGCCGTGATCGGCACGAACAATGTTGACAACTGCTCTCGCTACTGCCAGTCGCCGGCGACGCAGGGTTTGTTTCGCACCGTGGGCTACGGCGGCGACTCGGGTTCGATCTCTGATCTTGAGCAGGCTGATCTGGTACTCATCATCGGCAGCAACACGGCGGAGAGCCATCCGGTGATTGCGAGCCGTATTAAGAGCGCCCACAAACTGGATGGGCAGAAGCTCATTGTGTCGGACTTGCGTGAGAATGAGATGGCCAGACGCGCCGACCTCTTCATCCACCCCAAGCCTGGTACAGACCTCGTCTGGCTGAACGCAATCAGTCGCTATTTGCTGGATAGCGGCAAGGCCGACAACAAGTTCCTGGATCAGTGGGTCAATGGGTTGGACCAGTACCGGAAGAGCCTAGAGCCCTTCACCATGGAAGCCGCTTCTCGGATTAGCGGCTTGTCTGTCGAAACTCTGACTACCGTAGCGCACCTGATCGCAGAGGCTAAAAGGGTTTGCATCGTGTGGGCTATGGGAGTAACGCAGCACAACCAGGGCTCAGATACCTCGACCGCCATTTCGAACTTGCTTCTCGTCTCAGGGAACTACATGAGGCCGGGTACCGGTGCCTATCCCATGCGAGGTCACAACAACGTACAAGGAGCCAGTGATCACGGGTCCATGCCGAACAGCTTACCCGGATACCAATCGGTTGATGATCCGGAAGTTCGGTCGCGGTTCGGACAAGCATGGAAGGTACCGCTTCCCTCCACCAAGGGACTGGACAACCACGAGATGGTGGAAGCAATTCACGTCGGGAAGCTAAAAGCGATGTATCTGATCGGCGAGGAAATGAGCATCGTGGACTCGAACGCCAACTATGTCGGTGACGCATTCGCCAAGCTCGATTTCTTTGTTGTGCAGGACATCTTCTTCAGCAACACCTGCCGGTATGCAGACGTTGTGCTGCCCGGAGCGCCGAGCCTGGAAAAAGAAGGCACCTTCACCAGCACCGAGAGACGCATCCAGCGACTCTATCAAGTGTTAGAACCGCTTGAGGGTTGTAAGCCAGATTGGAAGATCACTCAGGAGATTGCCAACCGCCTGGGCGCGGCCTGGCACTATCAACATCCTTCCGAGATCATGGATGAAATCGCTTCCCTCACTCCGCTGTTCGCCGGCGTCAACTACGAGAGGCTGGCGGGGTACAAATCCCTGCAATGGCCGGTCGCTGCCGATGGAACGGATGAGCCCCTGCTCTATACCAAACGCTTTGCTTTTCCCGATGGGAAAGCGAGGCTATTTCCTGTCTCCTGGGTTGGCCCCACCGATCAGCCAAACACTGAATTTGACTTGCACTTAAACAATGGACGACTTCTCGAACACTTCCACGAGGGCAACCTGACCTACCGCACCGAAGGGATTCAAGAGAAGGTTCCCGACACCTTTGTGGAAGTCTCCCCCGAACTCGCTGAAGAACGCGGCATTCAAAGCGGGACATGGGTGCAACTGGTCTCGCGCTACGGCAAGGTTCGAGTGCGCGCTTTAGTCACTGATCGCGTTCATGGGATGGAGTTGTACATGCCCATGAATTCGGTTGAGAGTCCCGTGAACCGGTTGACCAGCAGCCACACCGATCCTGTGACCAACACGCCGGCCTACAAAGAGACCAGCGTTCACTTGAACGTCTTGGCCGAAGTCGGCGAGAGTCCATTGCCACGGATCAATTCTCGCTTCGGTCATCCAACGCCGCAGAACGGGGTGGAAGTTGAACGTAAGTGGAAGCGACAGGACTATACCCAACCGGGAAATGGACTAGAGCAGTTGCAGACGAAGACATAGAGCAAGGAGAACTCAATGGCTCAACCGATCCCTTTAGAAGTTCCGCCGCGCAACCCGCGTGCTGCGTTGCGCTCTCGATTGGAGCAGGCACCCGAAGAACGTGCCGAAGCCGTGTTGGCAGCGTACGAAGTGCTCCAGGAGTTGCACGATCGCGGTGTGCTGGAGATTATGCGCGGCGCCTTGGCGGCGAGCGACGAGATTCTGGAGAAGGTGGTGGACGGCGCCAAAACGCCCGAAGCCATTCGAGCCATCAGGAATCTCCTCTTCTGGCGCCAGATTCTTGGAAGCATTGATCCGGATTGGTTCAAAGGTCTTTTCCAGGCAATTCCCGAAGGGATAGCCCAAGCAACAGCGAAGCGAGACCAACCGGTGAGCGTGTTCGGTGTGCTTCGGCGTCTCACTAACAAAGATAGTCTTCGCGGTCTCGCCGCCGCCGTTGACTTCTTGCAGGCCTTTGGACGTCACCTCCATGCGTTAGAGAGTCCGCCCTCTAAACCTTAGAGTAAAACCAATGGAAACCAGGAAAGTTATGACCAATCGCTGGAGCATCGCCGTCGCCGGCGTTCTTCTACAAATTGCACTGGGCGCGGTTTACGCGTGGAGCGTTTTCCGCGTGCCCCTGGCGAAGCAGTTCGGCTGGAGTATTTCCGAAGTCACATTGACCTTTACCATCAGCATCTTTGTGCTGGGTGTTGCAGCTTTTTTCGGCGGCCTGTGGCTCAATCGCAAGGGGCCGAGAGTTGTTGCGCTCACCGGCGGGTTCCTGTATGGCGCGGGAGTTTTTCTGGCGAGTTTTTCCGACCACAAACTATGGTGGCTGTACCTGAGCTATGGTGTGATTGGCGGTATTGGACTGGGCTTCAGCTATATCGTGCCAGTCGCCGTCCTGGTCAAATGGTTTCCAGACCGCAGAGGTCTGATTACCGGCATTGCTGTCGGCGGCTTCGGAGCGGGGGCGCTCGTGACGGCGCCTGTAGCCACTCGCCTTATCCAGAGCGTGGGTGTTCTCCAAACATTTGCCTATCTCGGTATCGCGTTTCTCATCGTGACAGTTGCGGCCGGCTACTTCATGCAGAATCCTCCCGAAGGTTGGACTCCGAAAGGCTGGGCGCCAACAGCATCGCAGGTTTCGCAGCGATCAAGCCGCGACTACACGCTCGGGGAGGCGCTCAGGACCTGGCAGTGGTGGGCCCTCTGGCTGCTTCTGTTCTTGAATACCTGCGCGGGAATTTCGGTGATCTCGCAGGAGTCTCCACTGTTCCAGGAGCTTGCCCGAGTAAGCGCGGTGACGGCCGCCAGCATGGTAGGAATTGTCAGCATCGGGAATGCTTTCGGAAGAGTGTTTTGGGCGTGGGCATCGGATTCAATTACCAGACGCGCAACATTCGCAGTAATGTTTCTGGGACAAGCCGTCCTCTTTTGGATCCTTCCCAGCATCAATTCCGCTGCCGTGCTGACGCTCGTCAGCTTTATCATCCTCATGTGTTACGGCGGTGGGTTTGGCACCATGCCGGCGTTCGCGGCTGATTACTTTGGCTCGAAAAATGTGGGCCCGATTTACGGACTCATGCTGACTGCATGGGGCTTTGCGAGCGCATTTGGACCACTGTTGATTGCCTACATGCGCCAGGCGGATGGGGTGTATCGTGGAGCCCTCCATGTGATCGCGGGAGTGATGGCAGTTTCCCTGGTGCTTCCCTTGATCGTATCCCCACCACGGCGGCTCGAAGCAGCGGCCGGTTCTGCTCAACCTAGCCGGCTCCCGGCAGCGTAGACGCCCTGGTTACAAAGGAGCAGTCTTGTCCTCTGCGCCGGCGGACACCTCCTCGCCCTTGGGAGGGTAACTGATCCTAATGACGTTCCGCCTGTTCCTGCCGAAGCGATTGTGGCGAAAGCAGCAAGCTGGACTGCCCGCAGCGGCAGCGTCCGAAGTGCCGATCCTAGACGATGGACGTGGGTCAGATGGAAATGGGTCGCAATCCCGCCCTACCGTGACTCTGTTTCGGTGGCTCTGGTCTCCAGGTCCTTAACCAACTGCTTGATCCGAATGCCACTCGCCAGAAACTCCGCTCCTTCAGTTTTCATCAACGCGAGGGCGAACTCGCCACCGCTATCGATTCGCATCACGCCCCTGAGATCAACCACAAATTTGCGTTCCGGGTGAGTAAGGCGGGTCTCCTCCCAGTGGGAATTAAGGTCCGCGATCCAAGGTTCAGTAAGGCGTCCCTAGAGAATGAGCTTTTGTTCCGTCGGACTGTCGAATCTCGTGATTTTTAGCATCGTGCCTTCTCTCTTTATGGCAAAAGCAGCTTCCACAAAAACGGCCCGGGGTGCTGAACCCCGGGCCTTAAAAAGGAATGCATTCGCGCCATACTCAGTTGCCGGCTCCAGAATTGTCTGAGCTGTGCATTGTGTGTTGGTTGGCTACGATAGTCTGCTGCTGGTCTTGAGCTAGTTCTTTCTCTTTCTCTTTGGAGTACACGAACTCATGTCCGATCTCGTTTCCCGGATAAAACCACTTCAGAAGGGCGACCGGTTGTCCGCCACCCTGTTCCGCAAGGGCAACTACGGTATCTCCGGTAGGCTCCGAACGCTCCGTTGGAATCGTCTGAAACGTTGCATAGAGGACCGTCCTGTCCGAGTTGAAGATCTGCACAGTGTTCAGGTCAGAATCCCTATTGACCAACTTGAATAAGTAGGTCCCTGCTGGGAGTACCTGACCCGGGACTTGGATTGGCTGACTGAACGTGATCGTGGTGGATTGGTCCGCCTCGTCAGCGTGCGCAGCGAGTTCGAAAAAAAGAGTAAAAGCAATGATCAAACCAACGATAAAGTAACCTTTATTTATTTTCATTTTGGTTCATCTCCTTAAAGACATCGTGCCTTTCTTTTCACACTTTGTATAAAAGCACGGCGGATGCCAAACCCAAGCAAATATGAGTTTTGTACAAGGGGGTTTATTCTGAAGAACTTAACTCGAGGGCGAGTCCTGCGCCGTCGAACTGTCAGAGCTGTCGGAAGTGTCGGTGTCAGATCCATTACGTTCCGACACCGCATTCGGGTCGATACCGAGCTTCTTCATCCGCGTGATGAACGTAGTTCGTTTCAGTCCGAGGCGGTTGGCAGCACCATTTGGACCGCCAACACGACCATCCGCTTCTTTGAGAGCGCAAATGATTTGATTGCGATCGACTTCGGCGAGAATACTCCGCACAGGCCTACGTCTCGGGGATCTTGCGCTTACGTCCTCATAGGGTGGCGCGGGTATTGTGTGAGGGTGTATCTCTGCAACAGGCACCTTCAGCGTTGGCCCGGAGGACAAGATCACCGCCCGCTCGATTACATTCTGCAGTTCCCGAATGTTACCGGGCCAATCATATTGGCACAGAGCATTCATTGTCTCCGAGGAGATGGTTTCAATCGTCCTGTTCATGCGGCGGGAAAACTCCTCGGCGAAGTGCCGAACCAAGATTGGGATATCTTCGGGGCGTTCGCGTAACGGAGGCAATTGAATGGGAAATACATTCAGGCGGAAGAAAAGATCAGAGCGAAACTTCTGCTCCTCAACCATGGCTCCCAAATCCCGATTGGTCGCCGCAATCAGGCGCACGTCGGTTCTGATGGTTCGCGTACTTCCCAACCGTTCGAACTCACGCTCCTGGAGGACACGAAGGAGTTTAGGCTGTAGTTCGAACGGAATGTCGCCGATCTCATCCAGAAATAAGGTGCCCTGGTTCGCAAGTTCCAAGCGGCCGATGCGCTGGCTGACGGCGCCGGTGAATGCACCCTTTTCGTGCCCAAAAAGTTCGCTCTCGAGCAATCCGCTCGGGATGGCAGCACAATTCAGTTTCACAAAGGTTTTCGAGCGCCGTCGGCTTAGATTATGGATGGCGCGTGCGATCAATTCTTTTCCCGTGCCCGTCTCGCCGTGAATGAGCACGGTGGAATCTGTCGGAGCGACTGTTTCGACAAGGTTTAAAACGCGGCGCAGCTCCTTGCTCTTACCGATGATCTCCTCAAAATTAGCCTCGGTGCGAATCTCGTCCTCAAGGTAGAGCTTTTCCTGGGCGAGTTTGTCCGTCAGGTCTGATATCTGCCGATAGGAAAGCACGTTTTCAACCGCGATGGCTATCTGGTTAGAGACTTGCCCCAGGAAGACGATGTCTTCCTTACTGTACGGCTCCTCTCTCTGGCTGCCGAGTACCAGGACGCCGAGTGTTCGATTTCGACTGACGAGGGGCAGCACACACGCTGTCCTGATCTCGGAAACCAGGAAAGACTCTTTTTCCACTTGGGTCTCGGTCAGGTCTTGAACTTTGCCAGCCCAGAGTTGGCCGGTGTGGAATACACGAAACGGCACGGTCTCCTGCGCAGGTACCAGTTCCCTCTCGCTGAAATTCCCGTCACCCCCGAAGGCGAGCGCATAGATTCGCAACTGGTCAGTATCGGAATCCGGCAAGCCCACCCCCGCAACATCGGAGCGCATGACTTCGCGAAAACTCTCCATCACTACTTTCAAGACTTCGCGGATATCAAGATTCGATACGACGTCATTGGTCAACTGAAGTAGCAGCTTCAGCCGATCCTTCTCCGATCGCAGCTCTCCTTGGGTACTCTCCAACTCTTTGTTGGCCTCTGTAAGTTCGCCTGTTCGCTTCGCAACCCGGAGTTCCAGATTGTCGCGTGCTTTCGTGAGCAATCGTTCTGCACGGTGGCGTGAGGCACTAAACCAGCTCACTGAGAAGCCGAATATTCCGTAAATAATGATGTAGGATTCCGATGAAAAGCCGCCCATTCTGATGGGAATAAAAAAATGGCTCATCGCCAGATAGGAGAGCAAGAGAGCAAGGAGGCCTGGTCCTGTCCCGGCACACCAAGAAGTGATGGCAACCGCCGCGAAGGAGAAAGAAATGAACGGATGCGGTAAGTCGTAATGGCGCAGGATAAGGGCTGTTCCGAGTGCCACCGCGACCGAAGTAACAGCCGCTCCATAGCGCAGCATGACTGCCGATGGCGGCCCCGCAGCGAACCTCGAAATACCTGAAGAGGTCATAGTTAAAGTATTCGCGCGCTCCGGACAGGTCGCAGTGCGCCAGTCCAAACATTCACTCCATCTCGAATGAAAGATATTGCAGCTTCCCGCCGCGTTCCACCTGAAGGGCAACTGCATCGCCAGGTCTAAGCTTGCGGACCATCTCCTGCAACTGTGAGGTCGACTCCAGCGGTGTGCGGCCGATTGCGCGAATGATGTCGCCCGCCTCCAGTCCGGTATTCGCCGTGCTCAGCCCTGCAGCCTGGGCCACGACTACGATTCCAGAGTCACTGCGAGTACCTTGCAGCAGTGGTCTAACCCTGCCGTCCAAGTTAGTGACAAAGATGCTCAGCCTGCGGACCAAGGTTCTCTGCAGATCTGGAATGTCAGCCAGCTGGTCTACCTTGTCGTGATAAACCGTAACGGGAAGGGTGAGGGACATCCGGATCGAACCTCGGAGCAAATCGATTTTCAAAACCTGATCAGGGGAATGGAGGTAAAGTGCGGCCATGAAGTCGGGAAGACCGAGAACTGGGTGATCATCAATGGCAAGTACTATGTCTTCTATCTTCAGACCCGCTGCTTCCGC
>WNFD01009265.1_pt1 | contig 12863 bp, 12 predicted proteins | sample 5400491 | NCBI WGS metagenome assembly WNFD01 (sample SAMN13153343, study PRJNA577476) | soil metagenome | isolation source: 120 cm saprolite under Douglas fir tree site 2 hole 2 replicate 2 | place: USA:California | collected 2015-04-18 | reverse complement strand
ATACGCAGACGATTTGCTGGTGGGGGCGACTGACGCCTTCCGGAAGAGCGTCGCCGGGATCCGGGCCGCGAATCCGCCGCTCGGCTTGAAGGATCTGGCCGTGAAAGGCGATGACTTGATTGCTGCCGGCGTCAGGCCCGGGCCGGACGTCGGAGAAGCATTGGCGCGCCTGCTCGAAGAAGTGCTCGAAGATCCGGCGCGCAACACCAAGAGCTATCTCCTGTCCCGTGTCTAAGGCACTGTTGTACGCGCTGGTCGCGGCCGCCGGCAACGTGCTGGGCGGGTTGGCCGTCACGCGGCGCGCGGTCCGCGAGCTGCAAATCATCGAGCTGCTCGTGGCCTTCGGTGCCGGTTTCATGCTGTCCGTGGCGATTGTCGAGCTGCTGCCGGCGGCGCTATCGCGCAGCGGGCCCGCCGCCCCGGCGCTCGTGCTCGCCGGGTATCTGGCGGTGCACCTCACGCAACACACCGTGACGCCGCATTTCCACTTCGGCGAAGAGACCCACGCCGTCAGCTCCGTCGCCGGGACCTCGGCGCTGATTGGACTGCTGCTGCACACGTTCTTCGACGGCGTGGCGATCGCGAGCGCGTTTCTGGTCCGTCCGGAACTGGGGATCATGGTGTTCATCGCGATCTTCCTGCACAAGTTGCCCGAGGGAGTCACGATTTCGAGCCTCATGCTCGCGGGTGGACGCTCCGGCGGCCGGGCCGTGGGAGCAGCGGCCTTGCTTGGCCTGGCAACGCTCATTGGTGTGCTGCTCACCAATGAGATGGGCTTCCTCATCCAGCACGGCTTAGCGCTGTCGGCGGGGGTGACGATTTACGTCGCCGCATCGAACCTCGTTCCTGAGTTCCAGGGTAAGAAAGGCTGGGGATTGCCGGCGGCGTTCTTCGCTGGCGCCGCCTTATTCTTCGTCACGAAACTCATCATAGATGCCGCTGCTTAGGGGAATGGGGACTGGGGAATGGCGTGCGATGACGGTTCGTATCGAGCGAACGCAGTAGCCCTATGAGGAGCCGCAGTGTTCGTTCAGTCAAGCCGATTATTGCTTGTCCATCAGACTCGAGAATCAACCTGAGGTCGACGCTGATCTTTAGATGACTAAGGAGCTCTGCCGTTGATCCGAGTGCTATTCTCAAACAACGGATGAATTGTGCAGTCGTAGCGAGTGCGTGACCCTCGACCATGTTGGCGGGGATCGACGTTGCGGCTCGCCGAATCTGGTCGGCGATTCCGAAGTGTCGATTAAGAGGATCTCGCAGGGTTAGACTGTAGGCATCGCGGGCAAGCTTCTGTGCGCATTTCCATGCCTCAAGGGTGTCAAGTTGTTTCATGTGATGAGTATGTATTAGTCCATGCTCCGCAACCGAATCCAATGCGTGCAGGCGAGTGCTAAAAGAATGCATACCATTCCCCAGTCCCCATTCCCCGCCGTCCGGTGAAGGAACCGACGTTATTCCAGGGCTCCGCCGAACCGCTCGCGGCGCGCATGCGGCCGAAAAACCTCGAGCAGTTCCTCGGCCAGGAGCACCTCCTCGGCCCCGGCAAAGCCCTCGGCGATCTGATCCGCAGGGGCGACGTCGGATCGTGCATCTTCTGGGGCCCGCCGGGGTCCGGCAAAACCACCCTCGCCAAAATCATCGCGAATTACACCGACCGGCACTTCGAGCCGTTTTCCGCGGTGACCGAGGGCGTCGCCCGAGTGCGCGAGATCATCAGAGAGGCCGAGGAGCGGCTGAAGTACCAGGGGCAGGGCACGATCCTCTTCTGCGACGAGATCCATCGATTCAACAGGGGGCAGCAGGACGCGTTTCTCCCCTGGGTCGAGAACGGCGTCATCACGCTCATCGGCGCCACGACCGAGAATCCGTCCTTCGAGCTGACGAGCGCGTTGTTGTCGCGGTGCCGGGTGTTCGTGCTCGAGCCGCTCAACGACGACCACATACGGACGATTATCGCCCGGGGGACTGGGGAATGGGAAAAGGAGAAGAGCAGCGCGGCGGAGGTATTCGATGCTGAAGCGCTTGAGCTATTGGTGCGACATGCTCAAGGAGACGCGCGCCGCGCCTTGAACACTCTCGAAGCGGTCTTCAAGCACGCCGAACACCAGTCCCCAGTCCCCAGTCCCATTGGTGCCGATCTCGTGCTGAGCGTGCTCGAGAAACCGCTTCCCGTCTACGACAAAGCCGGCGAACAGCACTTCAACCTGATCTCGGCACTGCACAAAGCCGTGCGTGGCTCGGATGCCGACGGCGCGCTCTACTGGCTCGCGCGCATGCTCGCAGGCGGCGAGGATCCCCTGTACATCGCGCGCCGCCTCGTGCGCATGGCGAGTGAGGACATCGGACTCGCGGATCCGCGCGCGCTCACCGTCGCGCTCGCCGCAAAAGACGCCTACCACTTCCTCGGCAGTCCGGAGGGGGAGCTCGCACTCGCGGAAGCGGCGATCTATCTCGCGACGGCCCCGAAGTCGAACTCGGCGTACACCGCGTTCGGTGACGCCATGACCGCCGCGCGCGAGCATCCGGCCGAGCCGGTCCCGCTGCACGTTCGCAACGCGCCGACGCCGCTGCTCAAAGAGCTCGGCTACGGCGCGGACTACAAGTACGCGTTCGATTCCGAAAACGCGTACTTACCACAGGAGTATTTGCCCGAACCCTTGCGGGGCCGTCGCTGGTATCAACCCAGCGAATTCGGCTACGAGAAGACGGTGAAGGAGCGCATGGATTGGTGGGCGAAGCTCAAGCGCGAAGCGGGTGCCCCGTCGTCGCCGTTACCCTCCCCAGATACACGAGAATCGCCGCCGCGTGACGCACCCGGTTCATAATCCGCCGCGGCCAGGCCGCGCGCGCGCTTCGCTGGTCGCCGTTCGCCGTCCAGTGCTCGGCGCCTTGCCACGGCCGGGCACCGCCGTGTCCGCACCACCGCGGCGCAATGCCCAGCTGCCATAACGCATTGTTCAACCCTTCCGACGGGCAGACGTTGTCGAGGGCAAAGAGCTGAAGCGTGTAATGACACTCGAGGCGCCGTAACAGCGACTCCGGTCTCGGCGGCCGCAAGGCATGCAGCACGTCATCCGGCACGAGCGCGCCGCTGAGGTCGCGAGCCAGGCGCAGGGTCCAGTAACAGCATGTCGTCGCCCGGCAGGTACGCGCGGTCTCGACAAACGCCGTCCAGCCGATGTTCTCGCGCCTCGTGATGGCGGCGACATCCCGCAGCGCGCGCCAGTGCGACCAGGCAAAGTGGATGCAGAGGTGCAACAACTGATGGAACGGTTGCGGCACGAGCACGGAACGATTCTGCACGCGCAGCCGCGTCGCCTGATTCCACACGTCCTCGACCGGCCAGCGGAAGGGGTGACCAATGGGGAACAGCGCGGAATGAATCTCCGCGCGGAGCTCGCTGCCCGATGAATGGACGAGCGGAGGCAAATGCTGATGGGCAACGTAATGCGCGCGTGGCCAGCGGTCCGATGGCCAGACCCAGCCGTTCGCTTGCAGCAGCGACCACGCTTCCTGCGCTTGGACTGGTCGCACCAGCAAGTCGAGATCGCCCATCGGGCGGGCCGCGAAGGAGCCATACACCGTGTATGCGAGCGCGCTGCCCTTCAGCAGAACGGACTCGATCCCGTACGCCTCGAACACGTCGAGCACGTCGTCCAGCAAACGCTCCAAATGCAACATCTGGAATTCGGCGACCATCGCAAGTCGCTGCCATTGAATTGCGACGTCAGCGGGCACATGCTGAGCGTGGGTGTGCCGCACCCAACGCCACACGAGCGCGGTGGAACCCTCCTCCTGGGCGAGACGCAAGAGCTTCGCCCAATCGAAATGATCGTCGAGAGATATCGATGCGTGCGTGGCATCGCTCCGGCCGTCGGCGGCCATGAGCAGCAGCTGCGCCTCCGCTGAGAGCGATTGAGAGGCGATCATACGTAGCGGCCGTTGGTGCGGACGTGCCACCCCGCGAGCTCCCGGGCGGCCTCATCGATGCGGGACAGGTCGCGAACGATCTCGAGCACGTAGACCGGGACCTGGCGTGCGATCGTGACGGCGCGGTCCAGTAAGCGTGGCGCCTCGGAGCGCCCCAGCAGCGCGCCGGACTTGGCGTGCTCGACGAGAGACAATGCCGCGCGTACGGGCGCGAGTGCCGTGCGGCTGAGGACGGGGCGGTCTCCGTCGCCGCGGACCGGTCGCAACACGTAAATCGCCGCGAGCGGCACTGTCCGAAGCATCAACTTGTGCAACGGAATCCCGCGCAAAATCTGCTTCGTGATCGCGGGCTGATCATCGGGAAGCAGGTGGCCATCGCGCCGGGGCAGCGGGTATGCGCCGACTCGTTTCCAATTCCGTGGGTCGCCGAGAACGACGCGCGCGGTGTCGTCGAAGAGCCGCACGCTGTGCACACCAGGGCGCGCCGACACGGATCTGCCGCGGCCAGGCACGCTGGGCTCCACCGGCAGCGCATCATCCGTCAGGATGCGCCCCCCGATTTGCGAGAGCGCGAGTGCCAGCGTGGATTTGCCGTGGCAACGGGGAGCAAGAAAAGCGATCGCCTTTCCGTTTAGACTCACCGCGCTGCCATGGAGACAGAGGGTCCCGGCCGCGTGCAGCGCCACGGGCAATACCCGATTAATGACGTCGAGTCGGACGGCGTCGAGGAGCTTGGCAGCGTTTCCATTCCCGTTTCCCGACCAGACGATCTCGCGGCCCTCCGCAGAGATGTCGAACGAGCCCGTGTCGTCGTACTGCAAGCGGTAGCCGTTGGCGAGGCGATAGAGCCGCACGTCCACTCCATCCATCACCGTCTCGCTTCCCAAGAGCTCGGCGCCATCGGACAGTGCCGGAGGGGGGATCACGCCTATCCGCAGCGTCCAGCGCGCGTGTTTACGCGAGCGACGCAACTCCGGAAGTGTGATCTCCGAGCGCAGGCAATCGCCAAAAATCGAATACGTGGGCATCGGCAGAGAGCTACCGAGGGGGTAGGGTCTGGAACGCAGCCCCGCCCCCCCAGCACCCTTCGAGCTACGAACTCGAGAGAATATTCCCGCCCATGAGCAAGTCCTGGGTCCCGGGTCCCAATACGGTCATCGTGAGATCCCGAAAAGTTCCGAAGCGCTCGAGTTTCGGGGTTTCGTACACCTGTTACCTCCCGGCTGCGGGGCGTTGCCAGGCCGCTCGCCTGGCGAAAGGACGGCCAACCGTTGGCCATCATCGTGAGTCGCCTTGCGATCGACACCGCGGAGCCACAGCTCCGTTTGCACCGTGAAGAACAGGGCGGCGGCGATCTCGTCATTCCAGGAATGGAGGAGGCAATCATCGGCGGCGCGACGTAGCGCACCGGGGTCGATGATGCCCAAGTCCGCGAGCACCGATGCATAGCGCAGTTCCAGCAGTAGCGTCGGGAACGTCGACTGCATCGCAGCGCGGAAATGATCCCCAGCCAGTCCCGTGCGATCTTTGCGTGGGGCGAGAACCGCTTCGGGCAAGAGGCCGCGCAGTGCGGCGCGTAACAACAACTTCGTATCGCGTCCGGAACGGCGCTCCTCTGCCGGTCTCCGTACCGCCAGCTCGATGATTCGGGAGTCGTACAGCGGCGAGCGGACCTCCACCCCCTCATCGAGCGCGATCGCCGACAGCCAGCCGCGGACGCGCGCCGCGGTGTCGGCGGTCAGAGCGATGTAGAGCTCGTGATCCGCAAACGACGCACCTCCGCGCAGGGGCAGGTGGGACGGCTGTCGCGCACGTAGCTGCTTCGCGCAACGGGGCACGATCCAATCAGGGATGCGGCGCTCGAGGTCGCCGCGCAGTCCAGCTAACGCGCGAATCGCCGGCGGAATTGTCGGCACGATCGCCGACTGCAGGAAAAAGCGTCGGTTCCGAATTTGCAGCCGGCTCCATTCGCGGCGCAGCTGCAACCAACGGCCGCGGCGGAACAGATCGGCGAGGTAAATGGGAGACAGCTCAAACAGCTGATCGCCGCCCCACCCATCGAGCGCGATGCGGGCACCCACGCCGCCGCTGCCGCGCGCGAGTGCGCGACTCATCATCTCGTGGGGAGGGGCGTAGGGCTCGTCGCGCGGCCGCGCCTGCTGTTCAGGATCCGCAAAGAATGGCACGTCCGCGCTGCTCAGCCACTGCACCGGGACATCCCAGAACCCTGCTACAGCGGTGATGAATTCGTCCTCGCGACCACGATGGCCAATTGGATAGCTCATCGATACCGGCAGGAGTCGCGTCGGGTGGTCCTGGCCCCGTAGCTCGCGCTGCCCCACACCAAAAATCGCGGTGGAATCTCGGCCGCCGCTCATCCATACCGTTGTGACTCGCGCACCACTCAGGCGTTCTCCGACGGCGCGAGCGAGCTTCTCCCGGAGCTCCAAGGCGGCATCTTCGAATGACGGTGAACCAGCCGTGTCGATGGCCGGCGGACTCCAGGCACGATAGGTGACGACAGCACCGCCAGGGGTGGTCGACAGCGCGAACCCAGCGGGCAGCGCTGTGAGGGCGGTGTACGCTGTTTCGTCTGCCGCGAGCCACAGATTCGCAGCGGTTTCGCCGAGGTATGCGGCGTTGTACTGCGGCGGGCAATCAGGCACGGCGCGGAGCGCCGCAAGCGTGGAGGCGAGGACCACACGGCGGCCCGTCTTCAGGTAGAAGAGTGGCCGGGTGCCGGCGAAGTCCCGCGCGCAAAAGATCTCGCGCCGCCGCGCGTCCCAAAGAATGAACGCGTAGTCCCCTTCGAGCTGTCGCAGACATTCGCGCCCCCACGCGCGATAGGCCGCGACGATGAAGTGGCTCGGTGTGTCACTTTCAGGGTGCACGCCGGCGGCTGCGAGTTTGGCACACAGCTCACGGCGATAATACAGCGAGGCGTCGGCCGCGATCGTCAGGTCGCCGCACGAAACAACGCCAGCGTCGCCGCTGAATGGACTGTCCCGCTCCCACGCTCGACGCGTTACGCCGAGCGCGGCTCCGTTGAGCTGCCATACCGAGGAGATCTCGTTTCCGCGAGACGCCAAGCCTGCGATCAAAGACGCGGACACAACGTCCTCGATCGGCTCCCGATCGCGCGTGAAGACTCCGAAGATCCCGCTCATTGTGTCCGCGGCACGCCCATGCGTGCCAACTCCTCGAACTGCTTCACATGCCATTCCTCCTCGCCCAGCACCATGCCGCGGTAGTCCACCCACGCATGAGCCAGAAATGCGGCGCCCTCGCGGCGGACTCCGACGCGCAGCGAGCTGCCGGTCAACCCGCGGGCCTGCAGCATCTGGTGCAACGCGACCGCGCGTACGAGACAGCTCGGCCGGAACAACCCATGCCGCGCCGCCCGCGAGACGGCGTGCGCAACGCACTCAGCCTGGAGAGCGGCGCCGGGGTCCGCAGGCGCCGCCGGGGCCTCGACCATCGGCGTCAGGAGCGCCCCTGGGCGCCGGATCCACACCAGGAGTTGAGCCCGAGCCAGAGCAGCCTGGGCAGCGAGGAGATCAACCCAATCGCGCGGGTTCAAGCTGACCGACTTCATCGCTGCCGGCTGGCGTGCGCACCAGCCCATGCCTCATGAGATCCTCGAGCAGCGTGCGGACGTCTGCGCGAATCGTCTCGGCGGAAGCGTCGGGATACTTCTCGCCGACCGACGCGCAGAGCGCCTCGAAATTTTCGAGGACAGGCGGGAGATGTTCCCAGATGTAGCTGCCGACGCCGTTGAGTCCGTAATAGACCTCGTCGCTCACGGACAGCAGCACCGCGCCGTTGTCTACAGCCTTGTAAATCACATCCGGACTGGGCATTGGAAGCCGCATCCGCTTACACCTCCGCTTGGAAGCCTCCGTGCCGAGGCCCTGTGAATGGTGGATGGGGGGTCGCAAGAGCGGTGCCATGCGCAGCGGCTCTAACCGACCTATTGACAAGAAGTTGGAGCGACAGCGCACGAGGGACCGCGCGGTAAACTGTCTCGTCGCTGCCACAGCCCGTGGCTGTCTCAGTCGCGGGGACTGAACAGCAGATGGCGACATATCTCATTGCTTCGGCGTGGCTTAAAGGCCGGCAGCAGCGTGCGCCTCGCGCGGTCGTGGTGGCGTCGGGCTTGCAAGACAGGCGCGCAAGCGGGAGCGCGATGCCAGCAATGAGAAGAAAGACCTGTCTGGTTACCGGGGGCGCCGGATTCATCGGCTCCCATCTCGCCGAACGGCTCGTCGGACTGGGCTGCGCGGTGCGCGTCGTCGACAACCTCAGTAGCGGCGATCGCGCGAACCTCACGCCGGTCGCCGACGCGATCGACTTCCTGGAGGGGGATCTGTGCGACCCGGAGGTCTGTCGCCGCGCGGTGACGGGAATCGAGCTGGTTTTCCATCTCGCGGCGCTGGCCAGCGTGCCGCACTCGCTGCGTAATCCCTGGGCGACTCACCACGCCAATGTGAACGCCACGATGCGCTTATTGGAGGCGTGCGCAGCGGCGCGCGTGGCCCGGGTCGTGTATTCGAGCTCGAGCGCGGTCTATGGTGATGCGGATGATCAGGCACGGGCCGAAGCGACTGAGCCGTTGCCGCGCTCGCCCTACGCCGCGTCCAAACTGGCAGGGGAGCAATACGTTCTCGCGTTCGCGCGCGCCGGCATGTTGGAAGGCGTCGCGCTGCGCTACTTCAACGTATTCGGGCCGCGTCAGTCTCCAAGATCGGCGTACGCGGCCGTGATCCCGAATTTCCTACAGGCCGTGGTCGAGCAGCGGCCGGCCGCGCTGTATGGCGACGGGCGGCAGACCCGCGATTTCATTTACGTCGACAACGTGGTCGACGCAAACGTGCTCGCCGCCACGGCGCCCTCGGAGCGCGCCAATGGCCGCGTCGTCAATATCGGCGCGGGAAAACGTACATCGCTGGTGGAGCTGATCAGCATGATCGGGAGTGTGACGGGTCATGCGCTGCAATTCGCCTCATTCGCAGCGCGAGCGGGCGATGTGCGCGATTCCCTGGCGAATCTCGAGCGAGCCGAGGGCGTACTCGGGTTCAAGCCTCGCGTGTCGATGGAGGATGGGCTGCGACGTACCTGGTTGTCGTTGGTGGCGACGCGGAGAACGTCAGTACGTGCAGTCGGCATGACGGCGGCCGTTTCATAAACCCGGTTGCGTGGCTGGATATGGCTGCCTCGTCGCAGCGTCGCCTGCACGTTGTGATTGCCGCTCCCGGGAGAGCGGTAGGCGGTCACGCGCGCGCCGCCGGCGATATCGTGCGCGGGTTCACCAAGGATCCCGAGATCTCGATCGAGCTGCAGCCGATCGATCCACGGCTATCGGGTGTGCTGCGCGGCCTGACAGAATGGAAGTTCATTCGCTCCGTGATTCGGCCCTTGCTGTATTGCGGTGGACTGATCCGCGCCGCGGCACGAGCCGATGTGATACACGTGTTCGCGGCCGCTCACACGGCGTTCCTCTTCGGGGCGCTGCCCGCCGTGGTGATTGCGAGGCTACGGCGGCGACCAGTCGTCCTGAACTATCACGACGGCCGCGCCGAGGCACACTTCCGCTGGTGGGGGCCGCTGCTGCGCTGGGCGGCACGGCGCGCGGCAGTCCTCGTGTTTCCGTCCACATATCTGCAGGAGGTTTTTCGCCGCCACGGCATCGACGGCGTTGTCGTGACCAACGTGGTCGATACGAGCGCCTTCAGCTACCGCCGCCCGGAGCGTGTCCGCCCGCGCCTCGTGTCCGCCCGTCTGCTCGAACCTTTGTACGGCATCGACAATACGCTGCGTGCCTTTGCCCTCCTCAAGTCCGAGGCCCCTGACGCCGTGCTGGACATCTATGGCGGCGGAACCGCTGCGCGCGCACTGCGCCGCGCCGTCGGGGATCTCGGTCTCTCGGACGTGCAGTTCCATGGTGAAGTGCCGCACCGCGCGATGCCCGCCGTGCTCGCGCAGGGCGGCATTCTCGTAAACAGCTCCCGCGTCGACAACATGCCCCATGTCATTATCGAGGCGTTTGCTGCCGGCGTCCCGGTTGTCACGACCGCGGCAGGAGGGATTCCGCGCATCGTCGAGGACGGGCGGACCGGACTCCTCGTCCCCGTGGACCGGCCTGCTGCCCTGGCAGCCGCGGTGCTGCGTGTGCTGCGCGAGCCGGGACTTGCGGGCCGGCTCGCGGCCGAGGCCCGGCGCGAGTGTGCCCGCTATCGCTGGTCACAAGCCAAGCAGGGATGGCGCCAAGTGTATCGACGGGTCACGAGTGTTGCAGTGAGGCCACACTCATGACAGGGAGCTCCTGGGGCATCACGCTTTTCGGGCTCGGGGCTGTGCATTTGCTCTATACCTACGTCGGCTACCCATGGATCGTGAGCCGACTGCCAGAGCGTCCTCCCTCACCGTCGGGTCGTTCCAGACCGCAGCTCATTTCTGTCATCATTGCCGCCGGGGGCGGAAATCTCGCCGGGAAGGTCCGGAACCTGCTCCAAACGATCACTCTGCCAGCGGAGATCATCGTCGTGGTGGACGGGCCGGACGCGGCAGCAACTAGCGGGCTGGCAGAAATCTCCGACCGCCGCGTGAGGGTTGAGGTACTGCCGCAGCGACAAGGCAAGGCGGTCGCGCTCAATCGTGCCGTGGAGCTGTCGCGCGGTGACGTGCTCGTATTTACGGACGTGCGGCAGCAGATCGCACCCGGTGCGGTGGAGGCGCTCGTCGACGTCCTCGCGTCTCCAGACATGGGCGCGGTCTCAGGGGCGCTGGAGATTGAGACGCCGGCAGGCGGTGAGAGCCTGTACGAGCGGTACTGGCGACTGGAGCGCCGGCTGCGCTGTCGCGAAGCGGCGTTGGACAGTGCGGTCGGCGTCAGCGGCGCGTTATACGCGTTGAAGCGCGAATTCTGGCGTCCGCTGCCGCGCGGACTGCTGCTGGATGACGTGTGGGTGCCGTTTCAGGTGGTCCGCGCCGGTAAGCGAGTGGGCTTCGCCCTCAGCGCTGTCGCGACCGACACTCGGTCCCCGTCCGATGCGATTGAGCTCGCGCGGAAAGTGCGGACACTGACCGGTAACTATCAGCTGATCTCGTGGATGCCCTCGTTGCTCCTTCCGAGCCGGAACCGGATCTGGTGGCAATTCATGTCCCACAAGGTGCTGCGGCTGATGACGCCGCTCGCTGTCGGTTGCGTGATCGCGGGAGGGCTCCTCATCGTCGGCCCCTGGGACGCGCTCGCGGGCGCTCTCGGACTTGTTGTCGTGACGCTCGGCTGGAAGGTCAGCCGCAACCGCCGCACGCCACGTCACCACCCGTCCCCGCGCCCGTCCCCTCAGGGACCAGGAATCGGTTTCATGGGGACCGCGCGCAGTGCTGTCGTGCTGTGCGCCGCGCTGATAATGGCGGCGGCGAATGCCATGCGCGGTCGTTGGGACGTGTGGATCGATGCGAGAGGACCGGGAGCCCCTACATGACGTCCCTGCCAGCGGGTGAGTTCTTCGTTCCCGCCCGGCCCGCGGAGCGCTCCCCGCCGCGGGAGCGAGGCGCGATCGAGGTGTTTCGCGGGCTACTGGCCACCTACACCGTCCTCGCGCTCACCAAGATTCACGAGATCGTGCCCCTCATGGATCGGCTGCAGCCGGCGAAAGTCATCGGAGTGCTCTTGCTGGTGAGCGCGCTGACGGTCATCCGGGGACGCGCACTGGTGACGGTGCTGCGGACTCCGGCGGTCGCGTGTGTCGGAGTGATTCTTCTGCTGGCAATCCTGTCCGTCCCGGGGGCAGTGTGGCCCGGCAACAGCGTTGCCTTCCTCACGCAGGAATTCTGGAAGACCCTGCTCTTCTTCGTGATTGCCATGACGGGGTGGTGTGATCGTCGGACCCTGCGAACCTCGCTGCGAACGTTGGTGGTGTTCGAAAGCGTAGTCGCGGTCACCCTCCTTGCGGGTGCAGCCAAAGTGCTCGGCGGCAGAGCGTACGTCGGGCAGGCACTCGATCCCAACGAATCGGCAGTCCACCTGCTGGTTGTGATTCCCTTTGCGCTGCAGCTCGTCAGCGATCGCGGGATCTGGAAAATCGTCGGGATCGCGGGGACACTCTTGATGGTGGGCGGTATCGTCAAGACGGGATCGCGAGCCGGATTTCTTGGCCTTGTGCTGCTGGCGTGCTGGTTGCTGGTTCAGGTACCGGGACGTCGCCGTGTGATCGTCGGGCTGGCGATCGCGAGTGGAGCCGCGGTCGTGATGCTGACGGCGGGGCCCGCGATTCGCGAGCGTTTCTCCACGATCCTCCATCCGACAGAAGACTACAATTACACATTCCGCGAAGGCCGCGTGAACGTGTGGAAACGAGGCCTGTCCTACATGGCACGGCGGCCGTTCCTGGGTGTGGGCGCGCAGAACTTTGGGGTTGCCGAGGGCGTGCTCAGTGGTAAGGAGAATGTGGGATATGGAGTGAAGTATTCGGCGGCCCATAACGTCTTCATCCAGGTCGGTGCCGAGCTCGGCGTGTTCGGACTGGTTGCATTCGTGCGGCTGCTCTGGGTAGCGGCCGCGGCCAGCCGCCGACTTCGCAAAGTCGCCCGTCAGCTTGCCGCGCGAGGGGTCGAGGTTGCCAGGCAAGAAGCCAGCCTCGCGGAGGCCGCCCTCGGAGGCATGGTTGCGCTGCTCGTCGGCGGCTTCTTCCTCTCGATTGCATACGAACCCATCACGTTTTTTGTGGTGGCCGTGTGTGTCGCGCTGCGTCTTGGGACGCCGCTGCGTCAGTGGCCCCAGGCAGTGGCAGCATGACCGTGCTGCCGCTGCCCGCTACCGCTCCACGCGAGCGATTGCGTGCTTCACAGGCGCGCGCGCGAGCGACGGTCGTGCAGGTGCTGTTGAACCTCGGCCACGGCGGGATGGAGCGGATGGCGGTCACTCT
>WNFD01005330.1_pt1 | contig 12867 bp, 16 predicted proteins | sample 5400491 | NCBI WGS metagenome assembly WNFD01 (sample SAMN13153343, study PRJNA577476) | soil metagenome | isolation source: 120 cm saprolite under Douglas fir tree site 2 hole 2 replicate 2 | place: USA:California | collected 2015-04-18 | reverse complement strand
TCAAATCATGATTCCGGAGTGGATCACTTTTAGAACGCGAAAAACCCCAGCATCAGTGCATCCTCCCGGGAGCGGGTTTTGAGGATGATGTCATCGACTAGCTGGATTTGGCCGGGCACGCGTTGTCCGCATGGTGTCGTTGGGAACATAGGTCCGTCGCCGCTTGGCTGGTGGCGGTTTTTCCACCAGCGGCATGGGCGCCGGCACCGCGTTATCTTTCGCTTTCGACTTACTGTGCGTCTCCAATGAGGCTGGTGGCGGTACGGTACTTATTGCACCTTCTGCAGCGGGGGGCTCGTGAGTTTCGGCCGCGATTTGTGCAATTGCCGGTGGTGAAATAACCGCATCCTTCACTGGCTCGGGCCGGGGGTGCGCCCAACAATTGGAATTCAGTGCTCGAAGTAAGGACTTGAAGCTCTTGATTTCCCTGGCGTCTTTGGTGGTTCTCAGCCACCAGATAGCGCCGCTGGGCGTGAGGGCCAGGCTGAAGCCACAGCGGCACCGGCGGAAAGTCCAGCCTTCGATTTCCACAACGTAGACCGGCAGATGACCGCCCGTGATGTCTCGCTCGAAAGCATCAAACTTCTTACGGTGTCCTATCAGGTGAGGGGCAGGGGCCTCCTCCATTGATTCCTCGTTTTCAGCAATCGAATTGCGATGTCCTTGGCTCATCGGCTTTTGCTCAGGCTGTGGGCCTCTTCCTTTCCGAGTAGGTGAGGATGTCATGCCGCTTCGCGGAGTTCAGCGCGCATAACTTGTAAGTTGTTTATGTTCAGCCAGACAGACGCCGCAGAGCAAGCGGGCGTCAGGTTTTGCCAAGGCGTTTACCCACATTCCGGACAGTGAATTCGGTTTTGTTCGTGCGCTTCCCTTGCGCGTATTTGCCGACGGGGGCGGACTGCCAGTGGAGCTGAAACTGGCTGCGGACAGGCACAGGCTTTCGCATAGGGGCCGGACAACGACGACATCATGGTTCATGTGCTGGTCGGTGTTTCCCTGCCAACGGACTCGCTGGTGCTGGAGGCCTGCAGTCCGATTTCAGCCATCAGCGTGGCGGGCGGAACGGTGATTTCCAGCCGGCGGCGGGGGAGGGCGGCGATAGAGCTGCTGGCGTCCTTCCAGCGGGCATAACGCACCATGACATGCTGACTGGAGCATTATTACTACACGCGGAACTGACGATCGGGCGGCATATCGGGGCCGGAGTTAAAGTCCGGCGCGGCATCGTCAGCGCCGGCGGCAGGGCGCCCGCCGAGGAATTGCACGCGTTGCGCCACGATTTCGGTGCGGTGACGCTTGCCGCTGCCGTCGCGGGCCTCGTACTCGCGACTGGTGATGCGGCCTTCGATGTAAGCCTGGCTCCCCTTCTTGAGATAGCGCCCGCAGGCCTCCGCCGGCTTTCCCCAGACGACGATGTTGTGCCACTCCGTCTGTTCGCGGGATTGGCCGTCGCGACCGGTGAAGCGCTCGGTAGTGGCCAGCGAGAAGTTGCAGACGCTCTGACCTGATGGGGTGGCGCGCACTTCGGGATCGCGCCCGAGGTTACCGACCAAAATCACTTTGTTGACCGACATAGTGTTCTCCTTGTCAGTTGCGCGGGCGGTTGAAGCGTCGCCTCATTCCACGACGGTGATGATTTTGACCACGCGGATAATGACCGGCGCGGCCATGAAAATGACGACCGCTAAGGGAAGTTCCTCAGAGTGCCTCCAGCAGTCGCGGATCGACCGTGTCCGGCATATCGGCCCGTCCGCATTCGATATCGCTCAGCAGTATCGGGCTGATGCCAAGGACGTGCGCGAGCTGCTCCTGGGTCAGATGGCGCTTGTGTACCCGCGTCTGCCGCAGCACGCGGCCCCGGCGGTAGCGGTCAGCCGCCTCTACCTCGACGATGCCGAGGCCGCCGCAGAAATCGCAGGCGCGTATCGTCTCGCGGCAGCCATTCGGGCCACAGATCACGGCAAGGTGAGGTCCACGGTTGTTACAACTCGGGCAAGTTTCAGTCCCATTGTTATCTACCTCCTTGGCCCGCGTCCGCTCCGGCGGCGGGGCTTCGTCGTTTTAGCTAATTTCCCTCAAGGTTAAGGCCATCAGCAGGCGTGTTGCGGCATGAGCGAGATGGTCTTCAAGCTGTTCGCCATCACGCAGGAGCCGCAGATGTTCCTCAGCCCGGCCAAGATGGTACTCGATGCTGCGCCGAGTCCATTCGTTGTCGGGATGTTTAGCTACGCCGTCGCGCATGACGCCGGCGATTACTTCGAGCGCCTGGTCGAATGATTGCATGGAAACCTCCGCTATCGCTCTCGCGGCAGGCCATTGCTGACTGACTTGAAGAACATCATTCCCGGCGCCCTCACCCTCGATTTGGGTGCCGGGATAGATTTCCGCAGACCGCCCGACTCGAAACGGCAAGCATGACAGCGTCTTCGAGGGCGCGCTTGCGGAAGAGGCGGACGGTCAATTGTTGTGTGTATCTTGTGAGGGCTTCCCGGCAATGGTTGACGTGCTGGTCCGATTCGATTCTGATGTCGTGACTTGGTAGCTTTTCGCGACGATCCGTTCCGTATCCCGGCCGGCGAGATGTGGTTGGAACCAGAAACGGCCCGAGAATCGACCTAGCAAGGGACGTTCAGGCGTGTATGACTTAAAATGTCCTTTTACCCAATGCAGGGGCATCAATTGCCCGTTGTCGGTTATCAGATCTCGCTCTTTACGAGAACCAAATGGGCGCACTTTTAGGATGTGATACCGATACGGCGGCGCAGTCTCGCCTCGGCGACGAGCCGCCCGATTAAGCGGAGGAGGGGCGATTTGCTGTTCGACAATATTGTTGCAATTAAGTAGAGACATCCCGGCGACGAACTCCGTCACCGTATCGTTCCACCACGCACAATGGTCGTCTAATTCTCGTAGCACGACCGCTTTACGTCGGGATGCAATTGGAATACGGGGAAAGCCGCAAATCTGTGTTTGGAGCTGGAGCATGCGGGTATAAATTGCTTCAGCCACCTCTTCAGTGACCGGCAATACTGTCTGGTTTTCCTCTGCTACATATGCAGCAACATCGTCTTGCACGCCTCGCATGGCCACGTCGTCCAATACTGATGGATAAAAGCGTGAAGCTGTATCGGATAAACCGAAATTGTATATAGCGCGAAGGGCGGGGATGCGGTCTTCATATTTATGTCTCGTAATCGCATGGAGGGAAATTAAGACATCCAGGCTGTTGCGATCATATTCGTAGTAATTAGCTAGTTCTTGTTCGAAGCCGTGGGCCCCGCGAGATATGCTGCGTAAGTAGATAAAGTCGTAAGAGTTCTTCGAAGAACCCAACATCACAAGATCCGGGTAAGGCGGCCTCATGCCTGTAAAATCAAAGTGACATTCTGTAAAGCGCTGTCCGGGGGATGTTCGCAATATTTTCTTAGTACCTCGCGGTAACCACGATTCTGAGGGGAGTATTTGGTCGATTGTGTCGCGCTCATTCCCGATAGCAAAGGGAAACTCGACAACGTGAGAACGAGCGAATGCTTGAGTAAGCCAAGGGCTGACCGCTGCATAATCCGCTAACAGCCGGAAGTGCCGCCATCCGCTAGTTAATGATTCCATTAGGATAACTCCTTAACTTCGTCCATCAGTCGGCGCCCGTCGGGTAATCTGTGAATGAAAAGTACCGTGTTTGAGAATGCGAGGATTTCCGCGTCGGTTGGAGGGTTAGATAACGGCTGCTTCTTCATGGATGTTTACCTCATATCCTCATGGCGGTTGATTGCCGCTGCTGGTGCTTCTCCACGAGATCGAGAGCGAGTTCCTTTTCCTGAGTCCGGGCGACGGCTCGGCGCATAGCTCTCACGTTATCGGTGTAGACCCGGAGCTCGATGCGCTCGCGGGAATCGCCCACGTAGAACATTCGCTGGTTGACGATCTCGGGGCTGCGGCTACTGTCGATATGGAGAATGGCGCGATCTACCGTGGAACCCTGGCTCGCGTGGCTGGTGCTGGCGTAGCCGAGGTCGACCTTCCGCGCCTCGGATAGCGGCATAGCCGCTGTCCGGCCCTTGTCGAATTTGACCTGGATGTTGCGGCTATCGAGCTTCTTGATGGTGGCGTATTCGCCGTTGGCGATGCGCCGGCGGTTGTCGGGCTCGCGCCATTGGAGGCGGTCGCCGACTGCGATAGTACGAGTCTCGGCGGTGTAGGCCTGCACTCCCTTGAGTGAGGTCGGGTCGTACGGGATTAGGCGTCCATTTTCGGCGCGGAGCGTCAAGCTCTCATCGTTCACAGCCTCGACGGTGAGGTAGCCGCGCTTGGGGATCTGCTGGGCCTTGCTGCCTCGGCTGAAATACAAAACATCGCCCTCCCGATAGCTCCTCGCGTGCTGGAGTTGCGGGGGCGTCAGTTCGCGCGGTATGAGGATCTGATGTTCCCGTCCAATGCTCGCAACGTACCGATGAGCGATTAGCGTCGAACGAATGGTGTCGTTGATGGCTTTTCGCTCGTCATTTGCGGGTGAAACAACGAGGCAGTTCTGCTTGCCTTCGTAGGCATCCAAGTACTCGGCGGCGATTCCTTCGTATCGCTTGGCGGGGTCCGGGACCTCGACGATACGCTTCTGTTCGGTGAGCAGGTCGATAGCCTCGCCAGTCCGGCCGGCGGCGCTGAGTTCGACTACCCGCCTAAGTTCTGGATCCTGTTGGCGGCGGATGGTGATGAGTTTGGCCACGGCCATGTTGTCGGCTAGGAATTGCCGCACTGGCGAGCCCGCTTCGATCGCAAGATGTTGGCGCTGGTCGCCAACGAATAGCAGGCGTTCAATGCTACGATCCTGCGCGAGCTTGAGGAGCGCGTTGACCGGTACGGTGGCGAGCAGGCTGCTTTCATCCACTATCCAAAGCTCTCGCCCGTGCTTCGGTGGTAGTGTGCTTGCGCGCAGTTTGGCGATTGTCCAGCTATCTACACCGGCCTCGGAAAGGGCGTCTCTCGCGCCGGTTGTGGTGCCGAAGCCGCGCACAGTCCAGCCGTGTTCCTCTGCAAATTCCTTCACAGCGCCCACCAATGTGGTCTTGGTGGTCCCGGCTAATCCTTCGATCGCGCTCGCCCATTTGGGGATGGTGAGGGTGAGAACTGCAGCCTCGGTCTGGTCGGGGAGAAGCTTCCGGGCGGCTGCCCATTCACGGACTTCGTGTCCTCCGGTGGATGAGATTGTGCCGTCTACTGCACTCCGGATAGCGATACCGGCGATGGGGCGGCCATGGTTTATCCAGTCCCGCACGAGCGTCCGATTCTCACGCTCAAGGAGCGCCATTTCCCGAGTGGTGTACTTATCGAGCGGGTGCAGATGCGACTTGCCGGCTGCGATGAGGTTGCCGGCGCGTTGCTGATGAGCCATGCGAGCCTGCACATGCTCGAGGTCGGTCGCGCCAATTCCGTGCTTGATGGCCGCCAGGGCGATATCTCGGTGGTCGACGACGGCGGAGCGCGTCGTCGTATGGCGAATGGCGAAGTCGAGCGACCGCCGGGCCTGCTCTTCCGGGGTAACGGCAAAGCAACGGACCGGCGCTACAGGGTGGTTGCCGAGGGAGATTCCGTGCTCCGCGGCCAATGCTTCGCGCTCGGCTTTAAGAACTTCGGGGTCATGTTCACGCTTCGCGCGGCGGGTCTCCAGCACGATATCTCGGGCGGCCTTCGGACTCGTAATGCTGCGTTCGGTTTTGAGCCGAACGATGTCCTGCGACCGTTCAGAAAAAGCCTCAATCTGTTTACGTGTGAAGCCCGCCAACTCGAATGAGCCGTCAGAACCGCGCACGATGGAATAACCGAGCTGCTGGACGTTTTTGGCAAGTTCCGTCATGTACACGCCGTCGACGAAAGGCCGCGCCTTGAACATCTGGTCGGTTTCGAGCCCTCGCCATTGCCCATCCGGCCGCTGGGTCATATTCGTGATAAACGTGTGATGATGAAGCTGGGGCATCGGGCCGTGCTGCCCGTGCTTCGATTCCCTCGCGTCGTAATGCTCGAAAATTACGGCGCACACGTTGCTGGTCTGGACCTTTTCCCTGCCGCCACGTTGATAGCTCAAAGCGCATCGCTCCGCTTCCTCTATGGCTCGTTCAGCGGCTAGGCGCGTAGCCTCGATGAGGCGGGTATCGCCGGCGACCAGCGCTTGAATACTCACCGATTTTGGTGGGGAGAGGGTCATGTCCCAGCCGGCTCGCTCTACGTCTCCGTGGGTCGCCCGCACCCGTAATACCGCGTCGGTCATCGGGTCTCGGCCGCGTAGCAACGCTTCGAACTGCTCGGCGGTGATATCCCGCGCGAGCCCCAGAGCTTCGGCCCCCTTGCCTATCGTTTGACCGATGGTTGAGGCCTCGGTTGGAGCGTAATATTCACCGGTCGCGCTGTAGTGATTACGGTAATACGAAGCTGCGTTTTCGATGCTCAGCGGTTTGGAAAACGTTACCATGTGAGGCAGTTATTCCTCCCGTTGGGCTAAAGAACCCGCCGCCCGACCCGTTACTTGTGCCAGGATTTCCGCGTCCGTTGGTTCTTGGGCTTCGGCTTCTGGAATCGATTCAGCCGTAACAGTAGTCCCCGGTATGCGCGGGATGAAGTCTGGATTGCGCTCGACGAGGTGCATCCTCGGGATGCTGATGGTGGTCCGTGCCCCGCCACAAGATATATATCCTTCGAACGGTTCGAGGGCTTGGAGTTCGCCCGGCAGGACGAGCGGCTCTACCGCGCGGTGGGGGTTAAGCGTTAGGCCCTCGCGATAATTTGAGAGGCCGGTGAGTTGGCTGATGCCAATGCGCTCGACTTCATGTGAGCCGATCGAATCACTGGCCCATCGCGCCGTTTCCGGTTCCGGAGTGCGTAGGAATATTTGGGTTGTGGGGCAACTGGTAAGCGTTGTGGCGCCATCGTGGCCGTATATTGAACGAAGTTGCGAGATCGACTGAAACCCGATTGTGCAAGCGATTTCGCGCTTCCTGCCCCGAGTGAGTAGCGAGGCGACGTTTGGCTGAAATCCCATCGCCGGGAGCTCATCTAAAAATATGTACACGGAAGGTGAACCGATCGGCGCAGCTAAGAGCCATCGAACAAGCGAATCCAGCCAGACGCCCTGCTGACCCTGGATGGCCGCCTCGGAATCAGCTCTACAAGGTAAGAAGACCCAGCCTGTCCGGTGTTCGCTCCATTCACGAGCACTCCATCGCCGAGTGGCCTGGTCCGACCGCGGTAAATGTTGAAACGGTTTGACGGCGTTGACGGCGGTCGAGAGTATGGTTTGTCCGGTTTCCTTCATGTCCGGGTCTATGAGCGGATATGCTCGCGTGCCACGGAGCCTTTCGTGAATCTTCTTTCGGGGCAGATCGAGGAAAGCGTTGATCGCACCTGGCTCCTCGTCCGGCGCAATGACCTCCAGCAAGGATTCGAGCACCGTCCGGCCACTGTCGAAAAAGTATCTTTCGGTGGAGGTGCGGGGCTGATCCCTGATGAGCGAAGCGGCCATGGCCGCGCGGTCCATGGCGAGCGTCTGGTCACGGAATTCGAGCCAGGGCGACCAGAAAACGGATCTGGCGTCCAGCGGATTCAAAATTACATCGCCCCGGCTCTCGTCGTAAAACTCGATGGTAGCCTCGCCTTCGATGTCGATGATGATTGCTGGTCGGCCGAGGTCCTGGACCTGTCTCATGAATTGCCGCATGAGGGTGGACTTGCCGCTTCCCGGGTTGCCGCTGATCATCACGTGTTCGAAGAGTTTTGAGATCGGGATGCTGTGTTGGCCGAGCTGGATTGAGCTCCGGGCGGCTTTACGAAAACGCATTAATGATTCCTCCATATTGCGCGATCAAATTGACGGGCACTCATTAGAGTCAGCCCGCGGATGTGATCGCCGGCGTCGGGAGCACGCCGCCACCACCACACCAAGAGCGCCCCGCTGGCTCCGATGGGGAGCAGGTCACTGCCGAGGCCGTAGTTCCCGATCCCTGCGGCAGCATGCCAATACCAGCCATAGAAAGTGTCGCCGTACAGCTTATCCAGCCATGCCGCGAACTCGGGCAGCCTGTACCAGGCGCCATCTGCGTACATCGGCAGGCTGGCCGCGAAGCGATTGATGAGCGGCGTATCGGTGAGGATGCTGCAGAGCATCCAGCGTCCAAAATAAGCGTGGTGGAGGTCCGGCCGGTAGAGTCCCGTGCGATGCCAAACGATCCACAAGGTGAGCCCAATCCAAAGGAAAAAGATGCTGCCCAGCGTTTGTGACCACAGCGCAGCACCCATCTTGGCGCGGGTCTGGATGCTCTGAAATTCTGCTGCTGGGGAGGTTCGAAGACGCATAGATGACCATGTCTCACTTCACGCTGGTTATGTGGTGTTTAACTGATGTTACTGCTGCTGGCCGATGCGCCGTGTGTGCCGTATTCGAGATTGATACCGAAGGGTATCCGTTTAGTATTATTTGAACTCTCGCGGCTTCCGCGACGAGGCTCTTCCGCCTGTTCGTAGGATTCCCGCCTTCATGCAAGCGGCCTTAGTTTTGTAAACATTTTTGTATAATTTGGACGTGGGCATTGCCTTGGACCCACGTCCAGGTCCATCACTCACTCCCGCGACGATCCCCGAGCACTGAGACCTTCGCTGAGCCAGCATTCGCGACTGCCTTGAACACATCGGTGAGTGCCGTGCTCATCATGGCAGTAAGGTCGATGCTCTGACGTTCTGCTGTCTTACGGGCCTTCGCATACTCGTCTTTGAGTGATGCCTCGAGTCGGATAGACAGCACTATCGTGGGTGTGGGTTGCGGTTTGCGAACTATTTCTGCCATTGGAATTACCTCCTTGTGTTATTCAGGCTCCCTGATATGCGGAGAGGTCAGTCCTTCCAGGTAGGTCTTGACGTAGTCGGGGTCGCGCTCACTCAGTATTCGGATCGCCCATTGAACGGGGCCACCAAACAGAACTGCGACCACCGCGAGGTGCCAGTTCATTCCCATGATGGCCAGCAGTCCCAGAAGCATGGTGATGGTGATGTTGATCTGCGACAGCTCTCGCTCTCCACCCATCAACAGCTTGTCGCGTTGGAGCGACTGAAAGACTCTATGCTTCGCGCTGCGGGAAGAAGCCGGCGTGGTTGCCGATACCGTACTTCCTATGGAGGTTTCAGGCACAGGCCGAGACTTTGGCTTGCTCACCGGCTTGTTCGCTGTCACCGACCCAAGGGGTCGCGTAGTAGGCGGAGCCGGTTTCTTTGTGACCAGGCTGAGCCCTGGTGAGGCTGGTCGTGGTCTACCGCTTCTGTCAGATGAGGACCCATCGTCAGGGCGTGGTCTACCACCGGCTAGTTCCCAATTATCGGCCGCAACTCCGTCGCCGGAAGATGCCCATGAGCTATTGCCGAGATAGTGATCGCCGCGATCGTGCATGGTCTGTTTCCTTTAGGCCGCCTTGCTTGACGGCTTACCGAGCCATTGTTCGAGGAGCCCCTCGTCCGATCTGCATTGTTTGACCAGTTCGGTCATGCGCTCCACGGATTGATACGATGTGCTCGCGCAGATGGCTTGTCCTATGGGTCCCAGATAGGCCGACGCTAGACGTGCGCCGAGGGAACTCTTGTAGAAGAACTCCCCAGCCTGCGCGCCGGCTATTCGGCGCACCTCATGGGGATTGAGCCCGATCTTGTAGAGTGACTCAGCCACATAAGAAGTTTCAGCCGAATCGTCGGGGAAGAAGATCTTGCCGGGCATATTGCTAAGGAGCAGGTTGCCATGGGGCGACTGTGTGATGTCGATGCTGTTTTGAGTTAGTCCGATAAAAGAACAATTCTTTCGACGCGCTGCTCGAATACCCGCAAAGAAGAAGCCCGAAGAGACGTCATCGCCGATCGCGTCCCAGAATTCGTCCCATAGGAGCCACGCAGGCTTACCGTCAAGGTTGGCGATGATATTGCGAAAAATGAGTTCCTTGGCCGGGGTGGAGATGTACTTGGGAACGTCATCCAGGTTGCTCAACTCGTAGACGGTTATGCGATTGGTTGCGGCATCGGTCGGTTCCCCGCCGTAGATGTGCCCGTAATATCCGATCATCTCGTCGAGGATGCGCCTGATTCGATTGCGGCCTTCCTCACCTCCGGGGATCGCGGCGTAGAGGTCCAGCAGGTTGCGGCACCGTTCATCAGTAACGCCGTGATTCTTCCTCATCCGAACGTCCTGCAGTGCGTTCATAAAATCTTTGGACTGCTTCTCGTCCAGCTCGAACCCCTTACGTCGGAAGAACAGGCGCTCGAACCAACCTGCGAGCCAACGAAGTCCGTTAGGCCGGTCGAGGAGAGCCAATGGGCAGAGGGCAACCGCATCCTCCGCCCCTACATCGTGATATTCGGCGTCGAGCAAATGGCTTACGACATAGCTGGAGCGCCCGATATCCATCCAGGCGATGCGGCTGTCAGGGATGGCTTGGAGCGCGCAAGCGAGAAGGGCAGCCCACGAGCTTTTTCCGCTGCCCGTTTGACCAATGCCCAGGATATGACCGACGCCGCGGACGTGGGTGGGGAAAAAGAACGGCTCACCCGCTGTGCCGCTGCAGACTAGCGGGGTCGGTGTCTGCGGAGGGTACATGGTGCTGTGAATGTAGGGCGTGCCATCCCAATACTTCGCCGGCATCCCCACGTCCCAGAAATTATTTCCCGTGAGTGGGATCTTGTGCCGGTTCGCCTCGTACTCATCCGACTTCATCATCAGGTAACCAGGCCATGTGGTTCTAACCGCCTTAGCGGCGCCGATAGTCTCGATGCGGGCCATGATGCCTTTGCCCTGCAGCAGCCCCATCACGTTGTGTGCGCGGTAGTCGGCCTCTTGGGGATCGCGGTCGCGGACAATGGCGACACAGCTGACCGTGCCGAAGCTTGTGCCGTCCTTGGACGCGTTGATGGCTTCCTGTATCTCCGCGATCTGGTCGTAAGCGTGCTGGGCGGTTTCCTTCTTTGCTCCCAAGAAGCTCTTGAATATCTCGATGAAGTCGCCAATCACCGTTTGGTTCCAAAACGGTTTTTCCTTCTCGAACTTCTTTTGGGCGTCGTAGGGGGTCAGGCATCGATAGCGGATGCTGAGCGTCAGGTAACCAGGGTGCTGCAAGAGGATAGACAGAGTCTGCGGCAGCGTCTCGCTGGGATACGCGGTGATGACAATGGGTCTCAAGTGCCAGCCGTTAATCAACGGATAAAGACCGTTCACCTGCCATTCGCAGGCGATGGCCTTGTTAAGCCGGACATGGGGCTCGGGCAGCGCAGCCGGATAATCGTGGTAGGTAACGAGGTGCAGGAGGTCGCGGAATATGTCGACGTCCGACATGGGTCCGAGCCCGACTACGCCCTTAATCGCGTCGTCGAAGGCTTGGAACCGCCCCATCGCATGCTCGCGAAGCAGGTCGTGATTGTTCAGACGTTGCGGGCCGTGGCCGCCGAGCAGGACCGCTCGTACCGTATTCTTGATGGGCTTCTCGAATTGGTGAGAGAGGTAGAGCCGGGTCGGGGTAACCCAATGTTCCTCAGCTGCGAACCGCTCGCGGATCTCGGCCATAACGAGTGCAGCTGCAGGCTTCGCGTAGTGTAAATCCGGTGGCAGCGGTGCCGGCTGGCGGTCGAACACGACTTGGATGGCGTCGCCGGTGCGGAAGTGCACTGGCGATTGTCCGAGCTGCTCAGCGCGCGCCAGGAGGTTGGCCTCGTCACAAGAATCAGGCGATGGCCCTATTAGCCAGTACCCTTTCAGTATGCCGTCGTCTCGAAGATCGACCACACCCTCGTGGCCCTTGAGAAAACTTCGGTACGGGAGTGCATCGGCTAGCGTGGCCATATTTGAGTCACCTTTCCGGCCACGAGGCTGAGCGGCAGAAATCCAACGTAACGGCCGTCCCACGAGTCCGGGTTGTGAGTGCCCATGCCGAGGAACATCTCGGGAGGCACAGTGTAATCGTGATATGGGAAGACGCGCGGGATCCCCAGCTCAGGTGCGCTGTTCGGTATCAACTTGCCCTCGCGGTACACGCCTTGCGGAGTGAACCGCACGTGGTCGCCGGGTAGCGCCCATACCTGCTTGATCGGCATTCGCAGGAAGACCAGGTCGCCGCGGTTCACCTTGCCGACTGGCTTTACTCGATAGAGCCCGGCTGGGGTTGAGCTATCTGAGACGTTAAGGGTGAAGTTGGTTTGTAGCACTAGGCACAGGGCGCCACACAGGAGGAGGCGTGTTGGAATTAACTTGAGGAGCTTCGTACACATTCGGTCTCTCTTCTCGGTTGTCAGCCCCGGCTCCGATCCGGATGGCGGCAAGGTACCGGGCTAAGACTTCCTTGGCGGCCTCGATGCACGGCTGGCAAGGGGTCGGTTGCGCCTTGGGTGCGGGTGTGGACTGAGCAAACGGCAGCGGTAACACCGCACGGAATGAAGGCGTGGCGATAGGGCTCGGCGCCGGCTGAAAGTGCGTGATCGGAACCTCGGGAATCGAAGCCTTGGCGGTCCACAAGTGGGGCCAGACGATGATGCCGAGAATCACCAGGATGATGAATCCGACGCCGATGCGCGCGAGCTGGCCGCTTATCTTGACTCCTGGGGTATTCATGGTACCGGCACCGTCTGCACGCACTGGATGCGGTAGCTGCCGTCAGGCATCCGCTCCATCTGCGGCTGAGTGCCGGGCGGGCACTGGTAGGTCTGGGTCTGTGCTGGTGGAGTCGGCTGGTTCCGCATCATCTGGACTTGCGAATAGGTAGAGGTCCCGAGTCCGATGGTTGAGAGAAGCATCCCGAACATTGAGATGAGTGCGTTCATCGCGTTGCCTCCTGCTTAAGGGCCGCTTCTCGAGCGGCCGCT
>WNFD01005327.1_pt1 | contig 12868 bp, 10 predicted proteins | sample 5400491 | NCBI WGS metagenome assembly WNFD01 (sample SAMN13153343, study PRJNA577476) | soil metagenome | isolation source: 120 cm saprolite under Douglas fir tree site 2 hole 2 replicate 2 | place: USA:California | collected 2015-04-18 | reverse complement strand
CAGCTCAACCTCACAGCGGACGGAGGATTCCAGAGTTCGGCGCTCACCAGCCTCTTCAGCGGTCCCGCGGGATTATGGAGCTTTGGCGGAGCGCTGACCCAGCCGATCTTTGAAGGTGGAAGGTTGCGCAACAATCTCCGACTGACGGAAGCGCGGGAGCAGGAGGCGCTGCTGGTTTATCGGCAGACGATTCAGGAGGCATTTCGGGAGGTTTCCGACGCGCTCATCGGCTATCGCAAGTCCCAGGAGTTTCGCGTCCAGCAGGAGTTGCTGACCCGCTCGGCCCAGGACGCCGCGCACCTTTCCGATATTCGCTATCAGGGCGGCGCGGCCAGCTATCTTGAAGTCCTGACCAACCAGACAAATTACTTCTCCGCGGAACTCAATCTGGCCCAGGCGCAAAGAAATGAACTTCTGGCTTTAGTCACCCTTTACAAAGCGTTAGGCGGCGGTTGGCGGAATTGACGTTGATCCGGACGTCAGACTGGCTACAGAGACTGGAAGCAGCATCGCTCCGCCGGTAATATCTCCCCCGGGATAAAGAGTCGCGGCGGCGATCAGGCTCAGCGATTTATTGATGGTCTCAGAAGGTTGTTTCGAGCCGATTTGAAGGTGACGGGCCGAGACCGATGTAACTCGGCAAAGCATAAACCGGTTATTGATTCGCTTTGCCGCGGCGAATACATATTCAGAACGCATAGAAGGCTTCCATTCTTTGAGCAGGCTGCCAGGATCGCATCACGGGCTCAGGGTGAAATAAGAAGGCCGGTCGCGTATTCCGACCTGTTTCAGAGAACCTGAAAAGAAATAATAAGGAAGGACACCAGCTCGATTTCGACGCTACGCTCAATGCCAGGCAGTGTCAAGGTCAATTCAGGCACGGAGGTAATGCCTTGCTCCCTGTCTCCGTGCCTCCGAGGTGCAAAGGTCTTGTCGTTGAAGCCTTTGATCCTGGTTTTGCCCGGCGGCGATTTTTGCCTGCCGGCCTCACTTCAGGTGTAGTATTAAAGATAGCAGTTCAGTTGTCCTCGACTCAGATAGACACAGACCCCGCTTTAGCCCTGCCTATTTCTGCTGAGAACAGCAATCCACGCAACACGACAAAGGAGTCGTACGTGAAAAAAATTTACGTCGGCAATTTCTCTTTCAACATGACAGAACCGGAACTTCGGGCGCTGTTTGAACCTTTTGGCGCCATTGAGAGCGCAAGCGTAGCAACAGATCGCGATACCGGACGTTCACGCGGCTTCGGTTTTGTTTCCATGCCCAACGACGACGAAGCGGAAAAGGCAATGGCGGCACTGAATGGCAAGGAAACGGGAGGACGGGCCCTGACCGTCAATGAAGCAAGACCCCAGGTCCAGCGCGGCGGCTTCGGCGGCGGCGGTGGTGGCCGGGGCGGCGACCGCGGCGGCGGTGGCGGCAGCGATCGCGGTGGTCCGCGTCAGCGCCGTGAGCCACGTTGGTGAGAACCAGTCCTGTTGCGAGACGTATGCGGGGAACCGCCGCGTCTTCCTCCGATACAGCTCCCATGGGGACCGTTGTCTGCGGCAAGTGCGGACAACGGTTCGCTATTCGCAACGAACCCGATGCCGGCGTCGAACTCGCCGCCAAACAGGCCGCATGGGTGGAAGACCAGCTCGTCTGGGACCACATCCAGGAGCGGAAACACCATGGAACCATGGAGTTACCGGCAATGCCCCTGGAACCGGCCGTAACCGCCAACCGATAAGTCTGACGCCTGCCAGGCGGCCCATCCCCGGGGTATCCCCCCACCCGGATACAGGGCATCGTGTGACCGCGCGAAGCCCAGGAATCCTATAGAATAAGATTATGTCAATACAAATTGAACAGAAGCCCGACCAGAAAGCCGAATTGCTCAATAAGACCGCCGACTTCTATCGCCGGTCGATCGCGAATTACGTGCAGTTCACCAAGACCGAGCGTAAACCGCGAACCAAGAAACAACTCGAGCAGCGCCTGGCGGCCATTCTTTCTGAGATCGATTCCCTGAAGCTGAAGCCGGTCTCATAGCGGAACCTCTTCCGTTTTCCCGCAGGGCCCCATGACGATCAGGCCGCGCGGGAACCAAGGTTTGTGGAACGTCCGCCGCGAAAATCCGGCCCCCTGGCGATGCACTCGCGCCCGGATGGATACCCTGTTCGTCAAAGTCCGTGATCTCCAACTTGCAACACGAAAGGCAGTTCTTGGCTGGACATAATAAATTTGAAGACCTGGGACTGGGCGACATCGATCGCGCCCGGCCGGATTATATCGTCGACGCCGATTCCGGCGAACTGATGGCCGATGACGTTTCGGCCGTCGATCTTGACGATCTCGCCTCCACGCTCGACCGTGGTGGCATGGATGTGCCCTATGAGGGCGATCTGCCGTCGGAGCGCCGCCGCAGCCTCGAATCGGTGCTCGAAGCGGGCGAAGATACCGAACTGCGGCTCGCGCCCGAAGTCCTCGACAAGACCAGCGACCCGGTGCGGCTGTATCTGCGCGAGATGGGCACCGTCCCTCTGCTGACGCGCCAGGGCGAAATCGAAATTGCCAAGCGCTTTGAGCGCGGGCATCTGCGGGTGCTCAAGGCCATTTCCCGCTCGCCCATCGTGGTCCAGGAAATCCTTGGGATCGGCGCCGATCTTGAACACGGTCGCCGCTCCATCAAAGACTTTGTGATCTTCGACGAAGAAGAGCTGACCGACGATATCGTCGTCGCCCGCGCCGAAGCCACCATTCTCAAAATCGCCGAGCTCGACAAGCACTATAAGAAGGCGCAGCTTCTGGAAGAAAAGCTGGCGACCATCAATGCCAGGAAAAATCCCAAGCCGCATCGCCGCGCCCGCTGGAAGGTGGGACGCGAGAAGATCGCCGTCTCGCGCATCATCCGCGCTCTGAAATACACGCCCCAGCAGCGCAAGCACCTGATTGGGCGGGTCACGACCGCCGCCGATACCATGCGCTCGCTCGATCGCCAGCTCAATCACCTCACCAAGAAGCTGGAATCCGCGCGCAGTGAAGAGCACAAGACCGAATACCGGCGTCAGCAGCGCAATGTGCAGGCCGACATCAAAAAGCTGGAGCAGGAAGCGGGCGCCGGAATCCAGGAGCTGCGTCGCACTCAGCGTGAAATCATTCAGGGCAATATGGATGCGGAATACGCCAAGCGCGAACTGGTGGAAGCCAATCTGCGCCTCGTGGTATCGATCGCTAAAAAATACAACAACCGAGGCTTGCAGTTCCTCGATCTGATTCAGGAAGGCAATATCGGCCTGATGAAGGCCGTCGACAAATTCGAGTACCGCCGCGGCTACAAGTTCTCCACGTACGCGACGTGGTGGATTCGCCAGGCCGTCACCCGCGCCATCTCCGATCAGGCCCGCACCATCCGCGTTCCGGTGCACATGATCGAGCACATCAACAAGCTGGTGCGCGCCTCGCGCCAGATGGTCCAGGAACTCGGACGCGAGCCCACCGTCGAAGAGATCGCGCAGCGCATGGATATCCCGGTATCGAAAGTGCGCCGCGTGATGAAGATCTCGCAGCAGCCGATCTCGCTCGAAACCCCTGTGGGTGAGGAAGAAGATTCACGTCTCAGCGACTTTCTCCAGGATACCTCCGGAGTTTCGCCCGCGGACGCCATGATGAGCGTGGACCTGAAGACCCAGACCGCCCACGTTCTCCGCACGCTGAGCCCGAGGGAAGAGAGCATCATCAAGATGAGGTTCGGTCTTGACGACGGCTCCGAACATACACTCGAAGAAGTGGGCCAGAGCTTCCAGGTCACGCGCGAACGCATCCGCCAGATCGAAGCCAAAGCTTTGCGGAAACTGCGGCACCCGTCGCGGTCACGCAAGCTGCGGGCTTTTGCGGATCGGGAGAACGGCTGGGAGTAGCAGCGGCGCGTTACAGACTTCACTAAATAGTCCCAGCAGATATCAGGGCACGGCTTGCAGCCGTGCCCTGAGTTTTTCCATTCAGTGCTGGAAGAATCTCTCCGTCCCACAAGCATGAGCTGAGCTTTGGTTCTTATCGCAAACGCGCAATAAATACCGCGCGTTTTTCCCGTTGCAGTTGCGCCGGACCGCGGAGTACGATTCGCTGAGATACAGAAAGAGGTCCTTTATGTGGAAATGCGAATGCGGTGAAAAGATCGAAGACCAGTTTGATGCCTGCTGGAAATGTGCCGGAAAGGCCGCCGGCGCGCCGAGGACAACAGAGGAGCCTGTCGTCACGGGATGTCCGCACTGCAAAATCGACCTTGACTATCTTGGCAAAAAACGCTTTTACGAAGGCGGACATCTGACGCCTATATTGGCGGGTGAGTTGTTCGTGGAGCGCGAAAACTTCGATCTGTATGTATGTTCGCGATGCGGGCATGTGGAGTTCTTCCTTGAAGGTGTCGGAGAGGAATTCAGACCAAAGAAGTTTTCGGAAGACAAAATCAGCGAAGAACAGAATTCTGTCTCAGAGTAAGACCGTATGTGAGGATTGTCTGGTTCGCCGGGAGCGGGCTCCGGCTTCTTTTCTGAGACATCTCTAATGCGAGATCGAATACACCACAGAATACTGGACTTCAAAGGCCCGCGAGGATAGAATCCAGCACCGAGAGTTCTTGCCGCAATGTTCAGAAAGTTCCTGAAAGACTTCCCGTCCATCCCCCTTGCGGCCGCGTTGCGCGTTCGTGCGCCGGTCCTGAAAAAATCAAGATATTGTAAGGAGCAAGGTATGAACACAATTTCCGAATTCACGCGTCGCCGTTTTCTTAAAACCTCGATCGCGGCGGTGGGCGCCGCGGCGCTGCCGCTCGATGGCTTTGCCGCCGCGGGCTCGGCGAAATACACCCGATATAACGTAATGAGCGCCGGCGGCAAAAAGGCGCTTGCCAGCTATGCGAAGGGCGTCGAGGCCATGCTGAGACTCCCGGCGGACCATCCGCAGAACTGGTTTCGCAACACCTTCATCCACCTGATGGATTGCCCCCACGGAAACTGGTGGTTCTATGTCTGGCATCGTGGATTTCTGGGTTTTTTCGAGGAGACCATCCGCAATCTGAGCGGAGACAAAGAGTTCGCGATTCCTTACTGGGACTGGACGACGCTCCCGCAGATTCCCGAGTCCATGTTCGACGGCGTGCTGACGCCTCAGGACCACAGCTTCGAACCCTACACGCGCAATCTCGCGGTCTTCACGTCGTTTATTCAGCCCGCGCTGACGGATTACTGGAACAAACTCAGCGCCGCGCAGCGCGCGCAGCTCAACGTTCGCGGCTATGCGGATTTCAACAGCATGTGGAACGACGTCACGGGGAACGGGGTTTCCGGCAACATCGCGTATGCCCCTACCTGCGCCTCCCGCTATCTCACCCGCGACAATCCAAAATTGGATAAGGCCACGACCTATGACGTGTCGCCCTTCATCGTCTATTCCGGACTGCTGCCCACCGACTTTTACAATCCGGTAAGCTATCTGAGCTTCAACAGCTCGAAGACGCCGTCGCACGACACGCAGCCCGGCGGCCCGAACTCGTTCTTCTCGGTGCTCGAAGGCTTTCCGCACAACAAGGTCCACAACTATCTCGGCGGCGTGGGGCCGCTCGACCCCGGACCCTATGGCAACATGACGAACTTTCTGTCGCCCGTGGACCCGATCTTCTTCCTGCACCACTCCAACATGGACCGCCTGTGGGACGTTTGGACGCGCAAGCAGAAGCGCCTCAATCTGCCGTATCTGCCCAAAGAACCCGACCTGAAGACCCTCTCCGATGAGCCGTTTCTGTTCTATGTCAATGGAAAGGGTGAGCAGGTCGGCGTCAGCCACGCCGGCGAATATCTCAGCACCGAAAGGTTCGATTACAACTACGAACCGGGCTTCGGCGAAAATGTCGTCGGAGGAACGGGCGCCGGCCTGAAGGCGAAGCCGCCGCTCCGGGGCATTCTGAAGGGAGCCACCGCTTCGGTGATCGTTCCGACGGACGCGATTAAGAGCCACCTGGCCTCCGCGCAGGCGGCGTCGCTCATCGCCCAGGTCACCCTGCCGGAGCCCGGTGCGATGTCATCCGTGCGCGAGTTCGACGTGGTCGTGGGCGCGCCGGCGGACATGACGCAGGTCGATCCCGACAGCCCGTACTATGCCGGCACCATCGCCTTCTTCGGCAGCATGGCGCACATGAAAGCGGCGCGCGACGCGACCTTTAACGTGCCGCTGCCCAAAGCACCCCAGGCTTTTCACAATTTCGAAGCGGTAAGAAGCGTTCCGCTGGATATTCGCGTCCTGCCCTCGCACGGTCATGGCGCGAAGGCCCCTGTGCTCAAATCTGTAACGGTCAGGATGTTGTAGACCATGCGCGTTCTGCTCGCGGTGCCGGCGTTCTTCGTGCTCCTTGGGCAGCTTGCGTTTGCTGTCGACGGGCGCACCATGACGCTGGCGCTGCCTCACCCCCTGCGCGCGGGTGAAACCGCATGGCTGGAAGTGAGGCTCGGCGTCCTCGAACGGGGCGTGGAGGTCGAAATCGCGACAGCGGCGGGACAGTCGCTGGGCGTGATCTCGCCCTTCGCGATTCCTTCAGGACGTCAGGCCGGCACATACACCGTCCCCGTGCCCGCCGACGCGATCGCGGATGGCCGTCTCTCGCTGGTAGTGTCGCTCAATCAAAACGGTCATCCGAAACGCGCACCCACGGCAAAAGAGTTGAAGCGAATTCGGCTGAAGGTCATGCAAACACCGCCACCCAGTCCAAACTCTGCTTCCTCCGCTTCCTCCGTGTTTCAAGGTTTATGGTTTTGATTTTGTTCTGGTTGCGGCTTCATTGCGCTGTGTTCCCGCGGTGAGGGGTTACTTCCTCTGATACCGCACCTCGTAATCCTCGCCATTGACCGCGCTGACTCGCAATAAATAGAGGATGGGCGCCCAGGTTCGTCCTTCATCTTTGCTTTCTTCTTCCATGCGAATGAAGCCGGTTTCAGGCTGGTTTTGGCGGTCATCCTGGACCATGGTGATGGCGTTACCTCTCAGTGTGTAGGCTCCGTTGCCGAACGCGCCGGTGGTTGTCACCAGGGCTTCCGTGCTGGAAATCAGGTTGTACTGCTGCCGGGCGGCGGCGTTGGCGAATCGGCCGTTGCCGGCGATGGTAATCTGATCTGCCGCGGTCGCGGTCGCGGACGTCCAGACACCCGCCAGTCTTTTGCGCATGGCGTCGGTCTGGTCGGGAGCGCTCCAGTTCTTAAAGCTCAGGCTGTAGAAAAATCTGGGCCAGGCGTTGTGCGCCAGTTCTCCCAGGCAGGTGCTGACCAGCGGGTCCTTGGAAACCCCGGAGATCACGGCCAGACGATTGTTCAGCCTTGCGACGAAAACAAAACCCAGGCGCGACTCGCGCGAGCCGCGCGGCGCGATGCCTCTTCTGATGACTACGTACTCCCAGCCCTGCCCGGAAACGCCATGAACGATCGATGCCGGCATCTGAGAACCGCGGGTGGTCATACTCGCCGGTACGTAGGCCTTGTACACGTCCTGGAATACATTGTTGGCTTCAGCCGGCAGGTTGCCGCCGCTCGATGGACGCATGGGCGAGACGGTGACTACGCACCTTTCACCTGTGGCCGAAGCCGGCGACATGAGCACGATTCCGTCCGAATATTTGGTCGGAGTCCAGGTGGGCGGGACAGTGAACACATACTCATCGAGCGTTGCCATACCGGTCGCATTCGACTGCGGGCCGGTGGCATTCCCGCCGCCCGGGGCAGGAGCGCCGGGTGAGGCGGCTGACGATGAGACCGCCGGTGTGGCGTGGCTGAGCATGGTATCGAGCGCGGGGAGGTATTTGGCGGCCAGATCCGGTCGCGTCGCGTCCAGGAACACGGCGATGTAAGTGGATCCTGATTTGGCGCTATACAGGGCCATGATCTCGCTCTTGCTGCTGCCGGGACGCACCAGTTCACCTCTGGTCCAGATAAACGGACCGGTCTTGCCGCTTTGCGGCGTTGTGCCCGGCTTCACCAGACCGGATAGGTTCTTCCATATCTGGTCATGTCGCTCACGCACATCCATAGGCGTGGTTTCAGGAAGAGGAAAATCCACGGCGAAGTAGTCCAGGAGAGTGGAATCCGGCGAATAGATGCGGACCGGGGTCGCGTCTGATTTGATGGTCCACCCCTGAGGAACCGTCACATTGAGAGGCCCGAGCTGCACAGGGTGGCCATTTTGAGCGAACAGAGGAATTGCGAGAAGAAACCAGGTGAAACAGAGTGCGTGACGCAGGTTATGTGTTGTCATGTCATCTCCATTCGCCCGTTGGATTGCGGAAAGAATTCATCCCGCGGACCGACCAGGGCTGGTCCAGGGCCTGATAAATACTCACAATATATTACAGGTGAAGCGCTAAAAGGGAACTCGGGATAAGTTCCAGGCAGGGTGGATAAAGGTGAGATCTCCCGCGGATGGGTGCCCCACCCTTCGCGTTTTTTGCGAAGGGTGGGACGCGATGCCGTTGCGGGTGCTTACGCCGCCGGATGCTCCAGAATCGCGGCCAACGCCCGCAGCCGTGTCGAATCCGCCGAGCTTTTCGCAGCGCCGGCGTCTTTTGCCAGCGACGACGACATGGTTTTCAAGTCCGCCAGAGAACTCTTGCTCAAGTGCGAACTCTCCGCGCTTCGAATCGCCTTGTGCAGTGCCGCGATTCTGTCAGCCGACAGGGCCTGCGACCGTGACAACTGGTCCACATACGCCTCGGCGACGATCAGTTTTGCCGGCCACTCGATCTTTTGCTGGTTCTGCACATTCAGTTCACTCGTCCGGACCGTCTTCGCCGCGTCGATTTCGTTCTGTGTCAGGAATTTGCTCGGCGTCAGTTCAAACACATCCAGGCCGCGGGCAATTTCCGAAGCGTAGACGTAGCCGTTGTACCAGTACGCCGCCCACTCGCCGCCCAGCACCAGCACCTTCGGATCGATCGGCCCGCGGTCAAAGTACGCAATTTCAAACGGATTTGCCGCGTCGGTAAAGTCCACGATCGAGATGCCGCCCTGGTACCAGGCCTGTACTTCGATATCGCGGCCCGGGACGGGAACCAGCGAGCCGTTGTGGGCCACGCAGTTTTCCGTGTCGCCCTGGGCCGCCGGCAGCTTGTAATAACTCGCGAATGTCAGCTTGTTGTCCTTCAGACCGAAGATCGCGTCCGCGCCCCATTTATTCGGGTCGTTCGGACGGCACCGCGCTCCCAGCCCGCCGCCCCACTCGTCGGTAAATACGACTTTGCTTCCGTCGTTCGAGAACGAGGCCGAATGCCAGTACGAGTAGTTCGGATCGTTGACCGCATCCACGCGCTTAGGATTGACCGGGTCTTTGATGTCGAGCAGAATTCCGTTTCCGGAGCACGCGCCCGCCGCCAGCCCGATCGCCGAATACACCGTGATGTCGTGACACTGGTCCGTATCCGACGGCTTCTCCGGACCCTTCCTGCCATGAGTGCCGCCGTTGCTCAGCCCGTTCATCGCTCCCGTGCGGGGGTCGATAAATACCCGGGGACTCGACACTACTTTCGCGTCCTGCGGCGCGGCCACCGGAACCTTGATCACTTCGATGCGAAACCGCGCTGTATTCGGGTCTTTCTCCGGTTTTTCATCCGAGCATCCGGCCAGCTCTTCGGCTTGACGGACAAACGATGTGCCCGACACGTAGATATAAACATTCGCTTTGTCGTTCGGATCGACAACCAGGGTATGCGTGTGCGATCCGCGGCACGTCTGCACCGCCGCGACCTGCTTCGGGTTCGTGACGTCGGAAATGTCGAAGATTCTCACGCCGCGGAAACGATCTTTTTGGGCCGCCGGAGGGCGGGGCTTTTTGTCTTTTTCCTCGCCCGCGGGCGGGGGAGGCTCCGGCGGAAAGCCCTCCGTGCCGCAATCCAGACGTCCGTTCGGCATCTCCACCGACATGAACAGCAGGTTTTTATAGACCGACACATCGCCCTGTCCGCCAGGGCACACCAGTGTCGTCAGCAGGCGGGCATTCGCCGGATTGGAAATGTCATAGATATTCACGCCATAAAAATTCCCCTGAAACAGGTGGGTGCCCTGGAACGCCAGATCGGAGTTTGCGAAAGCCAGCTGCGCGCGCACCAACTGCATCGGCTTCGGCATCTTTGAGGTGTCGTTCATGCCCAGCAGACCCAGCGTCTTCTGCACCTTTGCATCTTCGGCATCGGCGGCGCCCAGTTGAAATGCGGCGGGCTTTTTGGCCAGCATCAGGTGCTTCATGCCCATCGCCGCTTCGCCCGCGTCATAGATACCCGCGGCCAGCTTTGCGCGCGGATCGTTTACGTCCGCGCCCGTCATGCCCGGCGGCAGCACCGGAGAGGGCTCCGGAGCAAAGGGGTCGCGTTTCTCTTCGGCATCTGCCTGCGCAGGGGGTGGGGGTGCGGGCGTCGGCGCCTGTGCCTGCGATCGGCTCACACCGGAAAATAAAAGAATCGCGGCGGCCGTCACGCGAAAAGCTACACTGGGCACTCGGTTCATTGTTTCTCCTCTGGGTTTTTTGGGTCCAACATTTTCCGCATAATCCCGATCTCGGCTCGCTGAGTATTGTCCGCATCGTTCGCGAAGTCGAACAACTCGGCATCCTGCCCCGCGCCCGCGGTGTCGAACAGCTCCTTCACCATGGTCAAAGCGCCGTTGTGGTGCTGAATCATCCCGATCAGGAATAAACGGTCGAAATCCGCGTCCTTCGCCTTTCTTAGCGCTTCCATCTGTTCGGCTGTGAGCATACCCGGCATCAGGGCCATCGGATGCCCTGACCTATCCATGTCCCGCATTCCCGGCATCGCCATCTTCATCGCACCCGGCTCTCCGCGGGTGGCCAGCCAGCGTTTCATAAAGTTGATCTCATCCGCCTGCGAACTGCTGATGCGCGCCCCCAGGAAACGGAGATCCTTGTTCGCCGTGTGCGACGAAATCAGCGCCGTCATGTCCATCGCCTGGGCATGATGCATGATCATGCCGCGCATGAAGTCCGCTTCCGCCTGCGACCGCGGCGGCAGCCTGGCCGTCGTGGAGGCCGGCAGCTTTCTGCTCGGCTTGCCTGGCGCACCCGGCTGAACCACCGCCGGGGACGCAGAATCGATCTGTGCGCCCGCGTTCGCTGCGAGAATCAGGCCGCACAACACAGCAAATGCCGATGCGGGCAGAAGTCTCTGCCTGCGGCAAGAAGGATGGCGCCGGCAGTTCGGGACGGTGCTGAAAATGTTCATTTTGAATGCGATGAAAACTTGTTACGGAATATTAACACTTTCAAAGGTCCTATCCATGCAAACGGAAGCCAAAAGCAATCAATGCCAGGAGAGCGGACAAAGACCAAATGATTCAGACGGATGAAGCGCGAAATGGGTAGCGGCAAAGGCATCCGCGGAAGTTGCTCTTCTCCGTGTCTCCGCGCCTCCGTGGTGCAAAGGTTTTGCTCTGCCGTTACCAAAGAATGTCCGCCGGAACCGTTTCTTCTTGCGCGTCCGCATGACTATCGCTAAGGTGGGAAGCCGAAAAGGTGTACGGTCATGTGTAAATCTGTTCTGCTCCCTGCAATTCTCGCGCTGCCGTTTCTGGCCGGCGTTGCCGTTGCGCAAGATTCTTCTGTCAATCCCTGCCCTCACGCTCAGCCTGTTCCCCGGGAACTGCGTATCCCGCAGAAGCTCCAGGCCGGTGAGCCGGTCGAGTTTGAGAAACAGGTGCTGCGCTATCTGAGCACTCTCGAATACCGTAAGCTGGGCTGGTGTGAAGACAAGTGGGTCCGCGACACGGGGCCGCTCATCAATGGCGCGAATGCCATCGTTCATCCGCCGGTGCGAATCTTTTATTCGCCGGAGGTCTCCCGCTGGCTGCTCAATGGACGCAAAGGCGCTATCCCCGACGGCGCAGTGATTATCAAGGAGCAGTTTGCGCCCGTGCCCGCCGCCCGCTATCGGGACATTCCGGCGGATAAGCTCGGCTGCTCCAACGACTGGTCGTTCATGATCAGGAACTCCGCCGCCTCGCGGGATGGCTGGTTCTGGGGCGAAGTCTGGAACAGCGAGACCTTCCCCATGAATTTTGGCGACCGCTTTCAATATCCCAATGCCGGCTACGGTCTCTACTGCCTGCGCTGTCACGCTTCCGCGGAAAGCGAGCATACTTTTTCATCGCTCAACAACATCAAAGGCGCGCCCGGATGGCCTTTGCAATTCCGCATCGACGATTCCTGGATGAGCATTTCCGCGAAGGCTCCGGGCGGATGCGGCCATGGAAGAAGCGCCGCCGAGCCCGTCGCCGGCGCGGCCTTCCCCATGCACGCGCAGAACGCCACGCTGGCCACGGAGCTGGTTCGGCATCATCTGCCTCTGCTGGCCCTGCCTCCCGCAATCCAGGAGATGCCGCCTGAACCGCTGGATGACGTCGTTGCTCCACCCCAGGGAGCCGGACATCCGGCAGACCCCAACTTCGTAACCTCGCCCCAGTGCCTGGGGTGTCACAGCGGTCTTTCCAACTCAGGGCTTGGACCGAGCATGGTGATTCTCCCCGACGTCAATGTTTCTCCCTACGGCGAATGGCGCTGGTCGCCCATGGGGCTGGCCGGACGCGATCCGGTTTTTTATTCGCAGCTCGACAGCGAACTCTCTTACCTCAGGAGCCAGCCGGCGAAGAGCCAGATGGTCGTCAACACCTGCATGAACTGTCACGGAGCGATGGGCAAAAAGGCCTTTGCCGCCGAACACCCCGCCGAAAATTTCAAGGTGGATTTCGTCTATGCCACCGATCCCTCGTCGCCGGGCTTCAAATACGGCAGCCTCGTCCGCGACGGCATCAGTTGCCTGGTCTGCCATCGCATGGCCGCGCCCGGC
>WNFD01007089.1_pt1 | contig 12872 bp, 11 predicted proteins | sample 5400491 | NCBI WGS metagenome assembly WNFD01 (sample SAMN13153343, study PRJNA577476) | soil metagenome | isolation source: 120 cm saprolite under Douglas fir tree site 2 hole 2 replicate 2 | place: USA:California | collected 2015-04-18 | reverse complement strand
TCGATCCGGCGTCCGGCTCCGAGAGCGGGCGCATCGGCAATCTCAATCCGCAAAGCATTCTGAAAAAGAAATAACGACCACTTCCATTTCATTCCTGCACGCGCAGGGCAGACACGGTACGGAGCATAGACGATGACCAAGGCGCTGACGGGAGTTCGCATTCTCGATTTCACCCACGTCCAGTCGGGACCGACCTGCACGCAATTGCTGGCCTGGTTCGGCGCCGACGTGATCAAGGTCGAGCGTCCCGGCGTCGGCGACATCACGCGCGGCCAGCTGCAGGACATTCCGAATGTCGACAGCCTGTATTTCACGATGCTCAACCACAACAAGCGCTCGATCACGCTCGACACCAAGAATCCGAAGGGCAAGGAAGTCCTGACCGCGCTGATCAAGACATGCGACGTGCTGGTGGAGAATTTCGGCCCCGGCGTGCTCGACCGCATGGGTTTCCCCTGGGAGAAGATCCACGCCATCAATCCGAAGATGATCGTGGCATCGATCAAGGGTTTCGGCCCCGGCCCCTATGAAGACTGCAAGGTCTATGAGAACGTCGCGCAGTGCACCGGCGGCTCGGCCTCCACCACCGGCTTCCGCGACGGACTGCCGCTGGTCACCGGCGCCCAGATCGGCGACAGCGGGACCGGGTTGCATCTCGCACTCGGCATCGTCACCGCGCTCTATCAGCGCACCGTCACCGGCCAGGGCCAAAAGGTCACGGCGGCGATGCAGGACGGCGTCCTGAACCTCGCGCGTGTCAAGCTGCGCGACCAGCAGCGGCTCGCCCATGGTCCCCTGAAGGAATACAGCCAGTTCGGCGAAGGCATTCCGTTCGGCGACGCGGTGCCGCGCGCCGGCAACGATTCCGGTGGCGGCCAGCCCGGCCGCATCCTGAAGTGCAAGGGCTGGGAGACCGATCCCAACGCCTATATCTATTTCATCACCCAGGCGCCGGTCTGGGAGAAGATCTGCGACGTGATTGGCGAACCTGGCTGGAAGACCCATCCCGACTACGCAAAACCCCCTGCCCGGCTGTCGCGGCAGAACGAGATCTTCGCCCGCATCGAGCAGTGGACCATGACCAAGACCAAGTTCGAGGCGATGGCAATCCTGAACAAGGACGACATCCCCTGCGGGCCGATCCTGTCGATGAAGGAACTGGCCGAGGACCAGTCGCTGCGCGCGACCGGAACCGTGGTCGAGGTCGACCACCCCACGCGCGGCAAGTATCTGTCGGTCGGCAATCCCATCAAGCTGTCGGACAGCCCGAGCGACGTCCTGCGTTCGCCGCTGCTTGGCGAGCACACCGACGAGATCCTGCGCGAGGTCCTGGGCTTTAGCGACCACCAGGTCGCGGAAATCCACGACTCAGGGGCGCTCGACCCGCCGCGCAAGCAGGCCGCCGAATAGCGGCGACGGCCCAAGCGGGAACTCAGAAGCCGTCCATTTGGGCGGTTTTTTTGGCTTCCCCTCGCCCTAACGAGTTACCTTATTGCACTGCGGGTGGAAAATTGCTGCCATGCAAACAAATCAGTTGTATCTGGCATCTGGTATACCTAGATTACCTTTCGAAGATCGCGCGGCAGATACTTGCCCGAGTAAAACCAGAGAACGCCGATGCCCACCCTGCCCAAAACCGCTTCCATCGATCTATCGCCTTCCGTCACGTTGTTCGGCCGCCTTCTGGCGGCTATCGACCGCGTTTTGATGGCGAATGCGCGGATTGCCATTCGCAACGGCGACCTTCCGCGTCTCGGCCTGTAAAGGCCTGAGAACAATCCGAGGTTCCAGAGATGTTCGGCTTCGGCCGATATGTTCCTCTCATGAGACTTTCGGCTAATGGCCCCGACGCTTGGGGCCATTTTTTTGTCGCGTAGAGCTCTATTTTTTTTGACACGGTCCACGGCAACAGTGTGCGGCATTTCGGCACGGCGCGCGCGTTCCGCTTGAACCTTGGCATAACGGATACAACAATGGCGCGACAGCAGCGCTCGTTGAAAAGCAGAAAGCAGAAGCGCGCACCGGGAGGGTTCATGACGGATACGGTTCAAGCCACTGCCCCTACAGCCGCACGCGTGAGTGACACCTATCGTTGGACGCAACTCGCGATCGGCGTGTGCGCGATGGTGATGATCGCCAATTATCAATATGGCTGGACGTTCTTCGTCCCCGACATCCAGAAGAAGTTCGGCTGGGATCGCGCATCGATCCAGTGGGCCTTCACGCTGTTCGTCCTGTTCGAAACCTGGCTGGTGCCGGTCGAAGGCTGGTTCGTCGACAAGTACGGGCCGAGAGTCGTCGTTCTGATCGGCGGCATCCTTTGCGCCCTCGGCTGGATGATCAACGCCGAGGCCACGACACTCAACGGCTACTATCTTGGCATGATCGTCGCCGGCATCGGCGCCGGCGGCGTCTACGGCACATGCGTGGGCAACGCGCTGAAATGGTTTCCCGACAAGCGCGGCCTCGCCGCCGGAATCACGGCCGCGGGCTTCGGTGCAGGGTCGGCGCTGACCGTAGCGCCGATCCAGGCGATGATCCAGGACTCCGGCTTTCAGGCCACGTTTCTCTATTTCGGTCTCGGCCAGGGCATCGTCATTTTGATCCTGGCCTTCTTTCTGATCGCGCCGAAAGCGGGGCAGGTCCCCGCGATGGTCCAGAACGCCAACCTGCTGCAGACGCAGCGCAACTATCAGCCGACCGAAGTGATCCGCCATCCGATCTTCTGGCTGATGTATTTGATGTTCGTCATCGTGGGCGCCGGCGGATTGATGGTGACGGCCAATCTGAAGCCGATCGCGGTCGACTGGAAAGTCGACAGCATCCCCGTCACACTGATCGGCATGACGATGACGGCGGTGACGTTCGCCGCGACCATCGACCGAGTCCTGAACGGCCTGACGCGGCCCTTCTTCGGGTGGGTTTCCGACATGATCGGCCGCGAGAACACGATGTTTATAGCCTTCGGCATCGAGGGCATCGGCATCTGGGCGCTGTACGTGCTCGGCCACGATCCGGTCTGGTTCGTGGTTCTGTCCGGCCTGGTGTTCTTCGCATGGGGTGAGATCTATTCGCTCTTCCCCTCGACCTGCACCGACACCTTCGGCGCAAAATTCGCGACCACCAATGCGGGCCTGCTCTACACCGCCAAGGGAACCGCAGCCTTGTTGGTCCCGATCGCAAATTACGTGCAGCAGTCGTCCGGACATTGGGACAACGTGTTCATCATCGCCGCCGGCGCCAACATTCTGGCATCGCTGCTCGCGATCGCGGTGCTCAAGCCATGGCGAAGAGCCGTGGTCTCGCAAGCGAGCACATAGAGCGCGGCATTTTCCCTGCAGATTCAAGCGTCCGACGTCGTGCCGGGCGCTTTTTCGTGTTTGCAAAAATCAAGAAATTTGTGTCGTGGCGCGGTGCAGCAAAACCCGATCGCTCGCTTACCCCAATGCCGCCTGGGCGCTACAAGATAGGCTTGCATCTTGGAATATATTATACCAAGCTCTGCGACGCTTGCGACGATAAGTCACAAAGTATGCGACACTAGGTCGCAACCAGAAATAGCGCGCACGGGAGGATTCATGGTTTCCAGCACGAAGGCGGTACCGCGCTCAAGCGGTTTTCGTTGGCTTCAACTCGTCATGGGCATCGTCTGCATGGCGATGATCGCGAACCTGCAATACGGCTGGACGCTGTTCGTCGACCCGATCGATGCGAAATTCCACTGGGGGCGCGCCGCGGTTCAACTCGCGTTCACGCTTTTCGTCGTCACCGAGACATGGTTCGTTCCTGTCGAAGCCTGGTTCGTCGACAAATATGGGCCGCGCATCGTCATCATGTTCGGCGGCATCATGATCGCCCTCGCGTGGGTGATGAACTCCTATGCCGACTCGCTGGTGCTGCTCTATGCCGCCGCGATTATCGGCGGCATCGGCGCCGGCGCCGTCTACGGCACCTGTGTCGGCAACGCGCTGAAATGGTTTCCCGATCGCCGTGGCCTCGCCGCGGGCGCGACCGCGGCCGGCTTCGGCGCCGGCGCCGCGATCACGGTGGTGCCGATCGCCAACATGATTGCCGCAAGCGGCTATCAGAGCGCCTTCTTCACATTCGGAATAGGCCAAGGGCTGATCGTCTTCATCCTGTCCTTCTTCCTCCGTCCGCCATCCGTGGCGATGCCGGCGAAAAAGAAGCAGCTCCATTTGCCGCAGACCAAGATCGACTTCACGCCGCCGCAGGTGCTGCGCAGTTCGATCTTCTGGATCATGTATCTGGTGTTCGTGATGGTCGCGTCGGGCGGCCTGATGACCGCGGCCCAGATCGCGCCGATCGCGAAAGACTTCAAGATCGCCGACGTGCCCGTGACCCTGGCCGGTTTCCAGATGGCCGCGCTGACCTTTGCGATCTCGCTCGATCGCGTCTTCGACGGCTTCGGCCGCCCGGTATTCGGCTGGATTTCCGACAATATCGGCCGCGAGCACACCATGTTCATCGCGTTCGGAACCGCCGCGCTGATGCTTTTGACGCTATCGACCTACGGTCACATCCCGATCGTGTTCGTGCTGTCCACCGCCGTCTATTTCGGCGTGTTCGGCGAAATCTACAGCCTGTTTCCGGCAACCAGCGGGGACACCTTCGGCGTCAAATACGCAACGACCAACAACGGCATGTTGTATACCGCCAAAGGCACCGCGTCGCTGCTGGTGCCGCTCGCCAGTATCGTGTCGGCCAATTACGGCTGGCAATCGGTGTTCGTGATCGCCGTTGCGCTCAATGCAACCGCGGCGCTACTGGCGCTGTTCGTCATCAAGCCGCTGCGGCGATCATTCATTCTCGGCAATGAAACGACGACGGAAGAGAGCACGACACGCGACGTCAAGACGGCCTGATTGACGTTGCATACGATCGCGGGAGGCGCCAGCATGGGGCGCCTCTTTTTTGCCTTGTCATCAGGCATGCCAGATACAAGGCGCGAATTTCTTCCCGCCCATCCGTGCGTGCTGCTGCTGCCCGGCGGCCTCTGCAAGCGCAATAGTCAGCAATACTGTCTATTTCTCTGAGGTTCTTCCTCAAACATCGATTTGACAATTGGCATTATGTATACCAGTATATGTGCCAACGAATGTTTGCCTGGGTGAACCAAGAGGGAGGTTGCGATGAACGTCGGAGATGTCCTGCGCAAGAAGACCGCTCGTGTTGTCACTGTTCGGATGAACGAAACCGTCGGCGTAGCGGCGCAACTGATGCGCGCGAGCGATATCAGCGCACTGGTCGTCAAGGATGTGGTGCGAACCGAAGGCAATACCGCTGTCGGGATGTTCACCGAACGCGATGTCGTTCGCGCGATCGCCGAGCACGGCGCCGGCGGCGTCACCATGAAGGTCTCGCAGCTGATCTCGGTGCAGAAGCTCGTCGCCTGTTCGTCGAGCGATACGCTGGAGCACGTCCGTCACCTGATGAACGTTCATCACATCCGGCACTTGCCGGTGATCGATGATTTCAGCCTCGCCGGAGTCATCAGCATGCGCGACGTCTCCGCCGTATTCGACCAGGCGGCAAACGGCGCGCCAAAGGCCGCCTGAAACGCATCCCTCCGCCGCCTCTTGCATCCGTTCCGGTCACGGATCGAAACGGCGGAATGGATTCGCGTCCAAATTTCACGGGGCTTTATCAGGACAATGCCCGTCCTGCGGACATCAAAGCCCGCTTTTGCATAACCGCAGATACTGACCTGCCGCCCGCCCCGTAGACATTTTCGCGGAGGAACGCCATCCTGTTTGCCTGAAATCTCGCAAAAAACAGGCGTTTGTACAGGCGCCCAGGAAACAGAAGGCAGACATGTTGAAGACGCGATTTACCGAAATGGTCGGCGTTGAGCACCCGATCGTCCAGGGTGGCATGCAATGGGTCGGCCGGGCCGAACTGGTCGCCGCGGTCGCCAATGCCGGGGCGCTCGGCTTCATCACCGCGCTGACTCAGCCGACGCCGGAGGATCTGTCCAAGGAGATCGCACGCTGCCGCGTCATGACCGACAAGCCGTTCGGCGTCAATTTGACCATCCTGCCCTCGATCAAGCCGCCGCCTTACGCGGAATATCGCCAGGCCATTGTCGAAAGTAGCATCAAGGTGGTCGAGACCGCCGGCAACAAGCCGCAGGAGCACGTCACCGAATTCAAGAAGCACGGCATCAAGGTCGTGCACAAATGCACCAGCGTCCGCCACGCTTTGTCGGCGGAGCGCATGGGGGTGGACGCGATCTCGATCGACGGCTTCGAATGCGCCGGCCACCCCGGCGAGGACGACACGCCCGGCCTGATTCTGATCCCGGTGGCCGCCGACAAGATCAAGATTCCGATGATCGCGTCGGGCGGCTTCGGCGACGGGCGCGGCCTGGTCGCGGCGCTGGCGCTGGGCGCCGAGGGCATCAACATGGGCACCCGCTTCATGTGCACCAAGGAAAGCCCGATCCATCAACTGATCAAGGAAAAGATCGTCGCCAATGACGAGCGCGAGACCGAACTGATCTTCCGCACCATGCGCAATACCTCCCGCGTCGCCAAGAACGCGGTCTCAACCAAGGTCGTCGCCATGGAAAAGGAAGGCGCGACCTTCGATCAGGTCCGCGATCTCGTGGCCGGTGCCCGCGGCAAGATGGTCTATTCGACCGGCGATGCCGACGAAGGCATCTGGTCGGCCGGCCAGGTGCAGGGACTGATCCACGACATTCCGAGTTGCGCCGAACTGGTGTCACGCATCATGCGGGAGGCGGAAACCATCATCCGCAGCCGGCTCGAGGGCATGATGTCCGGCGCCCAGCGCGAGGCCGCCGAATAGACGGCGTCGCACCATCCCAAAGAAAGAGTGATCCCATGAAGGCCTATGTCTACGGCGCCAATGGCGCCGCCATCACCGATGTCGCCAAACCCACGCCCAAGGGCACCCAGGTGCTGGTCCGCGTCCACGCCTGCGGCCTCAACCGCGCCGACCTCGGCATGACCAAGGGCCATGTGCATGGCGCAGCCGGCGGCGTCGGCACGGTGCTCGGGATGGAATGGGCGGGCGAAGTCGTCGAGCTCGGGCCTGAGGCCAAGGGCGTCAAGGTCGGCGACAAGATCATGGGATCGGGCGGTGCTGCGTTCGCGGAATATGCGCTGGCCGATCACGGCCGGCTGTTCCGCGCGCCCTCCAACATGAATTTCGAGGAGGCCGCCACCCTCCCCGTCGCGCTCGCCACCATGCACAACGCGGTGGTCACCCACGGCGCGTTGCAGGCGGGCCAATCGGTCTTGATCCAGGGCGCGAGTTCCGGCGTCGGGCTGATGGCGATGCAGATTGCGAAACTCAAGGGCGCCTCGCTCGTGATCGGATCGTCGACGGATGCGATGCGACGCGGACGGCTGAAGGAATACGGCGCCGATCTCGCGGTGGATTCCTCCGATCCCGGCTGGGTCGATCAGGTGCTGAAGGCAACGGATGGCAACGGCGTCGACCTGATCGTCGACCAGGTTTCCGGCAAGGTCGCGAACCAGAACCTCGCCGCCACCAGGATCAAGGGCCGCATCGTCAATGTCGGCCGGCTCGGCGGAACCCGCGCCGAATTCAACTTCGACCTGCATGCCGCGCGCCGGATTACCTATGTCGGCGTCACGTTCCGGACCCGGACGATCGAGGAAATCCGCGAGATTTTCGACGAGGTCAGAAAGGACATCTGGGGCGCGGTGGAATCACGCAAGCTGCAATTGCCGATCGACCGTGTCTTCGCCTTCGACGATATCGGCAAGGCGTTCGAGCACATGGAAGCCAACAAGCACCTCGGCAAGATCGTCGTGACGCTGTAGCGTGATTGTCCATGAGGCGGAGCTGATGGAAGCGATTGTCAACGTCGGGTTCGGATCGTGCTGCTCCGATGGTAGGCGACGGCAATGGTGACATCGGCTGAGCCAAACTGCGTGCTCGACGGCGGGCGTTACTTCGAGGGGCCACGTTGGCACGCGGGCCGGCTTTGGTTCGTCGACTGCATGGATCGTACGCTTTTGAGTCTCGCTCCCTCGGGCGAATGCGAGCAGCACGCGAAATTCGATGACGACACGCCTTGCGGCCTCGGCGTCTTGCCTGACGGAAAGCTCATCGTGCTGACGATGTTCCGTAAGCGCCCGCTGACCTACAGCGATGGGCAGCTTTCGCTCTGCGCCGACCTCTCCGGGATAGCTGCAGGCACGATCGACGACATGATCATCGATGGGCTCGGGCGCGCCTATGTCGGAGATCTCGGCTTCGATTTGCCGCCGCCGCCCGATCGAGGCCCGGTCGGCCGCATCATTCTGGTGGCGCCCGATGGCGCGATGCGCGTCGTCGCCGATGGATTGCGGTTTCCCAATGGCATTGCGGTCTCGGCCGACAATAGCCGGCTGGTGGTGGCCGAGATGGATGGCGAAGGCTTGGCCGATTACGACATCGGGGCCGACGGCGGCCTCAACTTTCGACGGCGATTGGGAAGCGTAAAATCTCCCGATGGGATTTGCCTCGATCGCGATGGCGCGGTGTGGGTCGCAGCCTTTGACGAGGACGCCTTTATCCGCCTGGACCATGGCGGGCGCGAGTTGCAGCGGATCGAGGTGCCCGGCCGCCGCGCAATTGCCTGTGTTCTCGGCGGCGCCAGCCGGCGAACCCTCTTCTGCCTCAGCGCAGCGACGTCGTATGAAGAGCTACGCCAACGCAAATCATCTGCCCGCATCGACGTTGTCGAGGTAGAAATCGCCGGTGCAGGCAATCCCTGAGTCTCGACGAGACTTCTGCCAACGGCCGATCTCGCCCGCTCCGGAATTCCAAATTGCTCCTGCAAGTGAGTCGCGATTGCGCCAGAGATCGGCGCTTGATGTTAACCGATGGGCTGCTAAACCGCCGCCATGAACGCGCCTGCCAACCGTGAAAAGACGTCCGTCGCGGCGATCTCGATTTTCGCCAGCGCCGGCATGGCCGCGGCCAAATTCGTCGTCGGTATTTTGATCGGCAGTCTCGCGCTGATCTCCGAGGCGCTGCACTCCTCGGTCGACGTGGTCGCGACCGTCATCACCTGGATGGTGGTGCGGGTGTCCGACCTCCCGGCGGACGAAGAGCATCATTACGGCCATGGCAAGCTCGAGAGCATCTCCGCGCTCGGCGTCATCGCGCTGCTCTACGTGCTGGCCGGCGGCATCCTGGTCGAATCCTACGGCCGCCTGCGCGAAGGCGCGCCACCGCCGGTGATCTCGGCCATCCCCTTCGTTGTGCTGCTGATCGACATCGCCGTGAATTTCTGGCGGGCGCGTGCGCTGCATCGTGCGGCGCGCGACACCCAGAGCCAGGCCTTGGCCGCCGACGCGCTGCATTTCGCATCCGACGTACTCGGCTCGGTCGCCGTGATCGCGGGCCTCGCGCTGACGGGGCTCGGCTATTGGTGGGGCGATTCGGTGGCGGCCGTCGCAGTGGCGGTCATGATCGCGGCGCTCGGCTTGCGGCTGGCGCGCTCCACCGTGGAAACCCTGCTCGACCGTGCCCCCGAGGGCGCCTCGGAGAAGGCGCGCGATGCGATCCGCTCGGTGCCTGGCGTCGTCGACGTCGACCGCGTCAGGGTCCGGATGGTCGGCGCCACGTATTTCATCGACGCCATCGTCAAGGTGCCGCGCACCTACCCGATCGACCGCGTCGACGAGATCAAGCGGAAGGTGCAGGCCGCGGTCTCAGGCGCGCTCGGCGATGCCGACCTGACGTTTACCGCCGTGCCGGTCGCGCTCAGCAACGAAAGCGTGCGCGAACGCATCATGGTGATCGCGCGCAATTCCGGCCTCGCCGTGCACCATGTCACCGTCCACGATCTCGGCGGCAAGCTCACCGTCAGCATCGACCTGGAGGTGGACGGCGCGATGACGCTGATCGCCGCGCACGACATCGCGCACGACCTGGAGCGCAACGTCCGCGACGAATTCGGCGAGGACGTCGAGGTCGACACCCATATCGAGCCGCTGGAACCGGAATTGCCCTTCGGAACCGATGCCGCGCCGGATCGCATCGAGACCATCAGGGCGGCGCTGTCGCGCTTCGCGGCCGACACCGAGATCCGTGACGTCCACAACGTCCGCGTCCGCGACACCGAGGCCGGCGAGATCGTCAACTTCCATTGTCGTGCGGCGCCCTCGATGAGCGTGATCAAAGTGCATGAGAATGTCGACGAGATCGAACGCGCGCTGCGCCGCGCTTTCCCGACGGTGAAACGCGTCATCAGTCACGCCGAACCGACGCGCGCCTGACGCAAAATAGATTCACACTACGTTCCCGTTTCGGACTCGCCTCTGCCGTAATTCGACGGACGTATTTCTGCGTTGGACAAGATTTATTTGCTGCATGGAATCGTTGACTCTCGACAGGTCGAAAAAACTGGATTCAAATCAGGATGATTCGGAAGCAGCGACGTGGGGGTTCTTCCGAAGCGGTTTTGAAGAATCTCCGTGGGGGTCTGAGGCATGGCGCGTGCGCATGCTGCGAATGCGTGCGCCCAATCCGATTCGATCAAGGGATTGGCGCAGTCGATTGCGAAGCCAGCCTATCATAGGCTATTGGTGGCGGAGCCTGCGCTCCGCCGCGCTGTCCCCACGCTGATCATCGCTTTCCTGATCACCATTTGCCTGGGCGCCTTCGTGCAGGTGCTCGACCAGAGCCGTCAGAAGCGCGCGGCCTCCAAGCGCGACCTGGCCGCGCTCGCCGACGTGCTGGCCGAGCGCATCGATCGTCTCGCCTCCGCCAGGCAGGAGCGCCTCACCCACATCGAGCGCCTATCGTTCCTGCTGCCCGACCTGATTCCGTTCTGGGGCATCGCCGGCGGACGGCACGTGATCGTCGTCGGTGCCGACCGTCGCATTCTGGCCCGGGTTCCCATCGAGGCCAGCCTCGGCGAAGCCGACCGCATTCTCGATGCGATCAGCTCGGCACAGCTATTGTCGGCGCCAAGCCTGCAGGGCAACGTCATCGACATCACGCTGCCGAACGGCAACGCCGCGCTTGCGACCTCGCAACTGATCAAATCGCTGCCGGGCCAGCGAGGGCGACCTCATCAACGACGCCGTGCGCGGCCGGATCGACACCGCGCTCAATCGCGGACGCTGCGGCCTGTGGGACTGGGATTTGTCGCGCGGCCGGATTTTCTGGTCGCAATCGATGTTCACCATGCTCGGGTTGGACAGCCGCAGCGACCTCCTCACCTTCGGCGAAGTCAACGCGCTGGTGAAATCCGACGACGTCGACCTGTTCGTGATCGCGGACCAGCTCATCTCCGGCGAGCTCGATCACATCGACCGCACCTTCCGCATGCAGCACACCGACGGGCACTGGATCTGGCTGCGGGTCCGCTGCGAGCTCAGCCAGGGCTCGAGCGACGCCGGCCTTCATTTGATCGGGATCGCAGTCGACATCACCGAGCAGAAGAGCCTCGCCGAAAAGACCGTCGAGGCCGATTTGAGGCTGCGCGACGCGATCGAGACCATTCCCGAGGCCTTCGTGCTGTGGGACGCCACCAACCGCCTGGTGCTCTGCAATTCGCATTTCCAGCGGCTGCACAAGCTGCCGGACTCGGCCGTCGCCCCCGGCACGTCCTATGAGACCGTGATCGAAGTCGGCAGCATGCCGCAGATCCGCAGCCGGCAGCACGAAACCGGCGCCCAGACACCAGGCGCGCGCACCTTCGAGGCGCAGCTCGACGACGGCAGCTGGCTGCATATCAGCGAGCGCCGCACCAAGGACGGCGGCTACGTCTCGGTCGGCACCGACATCACCCGCATCAAGGAACACGAGCAGAAACTGATCGACAACGACCTGCGCCTGCGCGCCACCGTGATCGACCTGAAACGCTCGCAGACCGAGCTCGAACGGCAAGCCATCGAACTCGCCGACCTCGCCGAAAAATATTCCGAGGAAAAAACCCGCGCTGAGGAAGCCAACCAGACCAAATCCAAATTCCTTGCCAATATGAGCCACGAGCTGCGCACGCCGCTCAACGCCATCATCGGCTTCTCCGAAATCATGGAGAGCGGCATGTTCGGCTCGCTCGGCTCGGAAAAATATCAGGAATATTGCCACGACATTCTCACCAGCGGCCACTACCTCCTCGAAGTGATCAACGACATCCTCGACATGTCGAAGATCGAGGCCGGCCGCATGAAGCTGGATTTGGAGCCGCTCGATCTCTCCAAGACGCTCGCCGAATCGCTGCGCGTGGTGTCCGGCCGCGCCCAGGACAAGAACCTGGTGCTGGATGCCGATATCGAGAGCGCCATAGCCGTCGTCGCCGACCGCCGCGCCACCAAGCAGATCATCGTCAACCTGCTGTCGAACGCGGTGAAGTTCACGCCCGAGGGGGGCAAGGTCGTCGTCCGCAGCCGCGTCCTCCGCGACAGGATCATGCTGATGATCGCCGATACCGGCATCGGCATCGCCCCGCAGTCGCTGGCGCGGCTCGGCCGGCCGTTCGAGCAGGTCGAGAGCCAGCTCACCAAGACCTATCACGGCTCGGGACTCGGCCTCGCCATCGCGCGATCGCTGACCCAGTTGCATGGCGGCTCGATGAAGCTGCGCTCGAAACTCGGCACCGGCACGGTGGTCTGCGTGACCTTGCCGCGCGACCATCGCCCGCCGGCAAAGCTATCGGCGGCGGCTTAGAGCATGATCCGGAAAGAACGGGCTCGGTCTATCCTGAACTCATAGCCCCTAGCTAGTTTCTGTCGCGAAACACCTGCGTTTGTACTGAGGCATGCCATTTCCCCAATAAAACCGGGTGAACTGACGTCGGATGCTGGCATTAGCCAGGCATTTGGATGCCGATTTTCGTCGCGGTTTCACCAAACGCCCCC
>WNFD01015611.1_pt1 | contig 12873 bp, 20 predicted proteins | sample 5400491 | NCBI WGS metagenome assembly WNFD01 (sample SAMN13153343, study PRJNA577476) | soil metagenome | isolation source: 120 cm saprolite under Douglas fir tree site 2 hole 2 replicate 2 | place: USA:California | collected 2015-04-18 | reverse complement strand
AGCTACGGCGCGCAGTGGGGGTCGATTCTCTCCGCCGTCGACAGGCGCATGAAGACTTCGGTATTGATGGCTGGGGTGGCCGAGATGGCCGACATCCTCTTGCGCAGCGACGATCCCGGCATGGTCGATTTCCGCAAGACGCAGCCGGCCGGTCAGCTGGAAAAATACTCGCAGGTCACTGGCGACATCGACGCGATCCATTTCGTCGGAAAGGCGGCGCCCATTCCTCTACTGCTCCAATTCGCGAATTACGAACAATACTTCGACAAGACTTCAATGCAGCACTACGTTGCTGCCGCGAGCGATCCGAAGAAGGTGCTGTACTACGACACGGGACACGATCTGAACGATCCTCAAGCGTTGGAAGATCGCTACGACTGGCTGGTGAAGTTCATTAATTTGCGTCGGGAACCCGTCCTCACCCATTAAACTGGGGCCTGCCTGCTCGCCCGGCCAACGACTCAGAACTGGGTGGAGATCGGCCCAAGTAGATTCCGGCGTGTCGCCGTGTAGGGAGGGCCTTCTAGAGCTCGCTCGCGGGCAAGACTCCGTCACGCTTTACCTGTGACTCGACTCGAGTGCGTACGAGCAGCGTGATCGGTTTCCTTCGGCAGCACAGAGCTTCGTACGGTTTGCGCGCACGCTCTACCGTTGCCTGAGAATAATAATGAGGAGAAGGCGGAGGCGGAGGCGGCGGTGGTTGCGGCGAGTGCTGCTGCTCCAAATTGGCTGCAGGCTGGTAGTCCCTCCCGAGAGTTCCAGCTACGGCCGGGCCGCGGCCCATCTTTGGGTGAACAATCGCGTGGCCATGGACTGTCAGAACTACGTGTCACAGTTCTGACAAATTTGGAAAACCGATGCTGCATGTCAGACAGCCAGCGAAGTGGATTTTTAAGATTGCACGAATCCCCCTCCATAAGGGGGTTTTGTGCAATGAAAAGTTGCATCTGGCCGCCTCCAGTGTTACTCTTTTCATCAAAACCCCCTTTGTGAGGGGGTTTTGTGGAGGGAACAAAGATGGCGCTCCAAACCCGGTCCTTATCCCCTCAGGAAAGCCGGATCGTGCTTGGCTTCAGTGAACGCGGCTTAAAGGGCGTCGCCCGCGAGGACATTATTAAACTGCTCGGCGCCAGCCCCAAGGCGGTCGACAACATTATCGAGTCGTTGCGCCGCAAAGGCTGGCTTGAACGCGCAAGTTGGGGCAAATACCTGCTCATCCCTCCCGACCAGGGACCTGAGGCTCTCGGCAACAGCAATCTACTGGCGCAGGCCAGTCTCATCGCCGAACCTTATTACATCGGCTACGGCACCGCCGCCGCCCATTACGGGCTGACGACGCAGCACAGAAGTGTGATCTTTCTGGTAACGCCCGTGCACGCGCGCGCGCGCCGAGTGGGGGACGCACAGGTCCGGATCGTCAACCCCTCCACAAATAAATTCTTCGGTTTCGAACCTGTCGACGTCCTCGGATACAAGGTCATGATGTCCGACCGGGAAAAGACAGCGATCGACTGCGTCGACCGCCCCCCGCTGGCGGGCGGCGTCGGGGAGGCAGCCGTCATTCTGGCCACTGCCAGCCGGCGGTTCGACTGGAAGAAAGCGGCCGATTATCTCGAACGGATCGAATCCGGTGCGCTCGTGCGGCGCTTCGGCTGGCTCGCCGATCATGTCAAAGCCGATATGCCGCCCGACGTTCGCGAACGCCTGCTCAGCCTCACCGGACGCAGCACCCGGGCATGGCTCGGTCCCGCTCCCGAGCATGCCGTACCGCGCGCCATCGGCTATGACCAGACCTGGCGCCTTTTCGTCAACGTGCCCCGCGAGGAGCTGCACGGCAGCGCCGGACTAGGCCGGCGGAAATCCGTCAGGAAGTCATCCTCGACATGATGGCTGCGTTCGAGCAGCCCTATCACGGAATCCAGTTCGCCATTCCCGGCGAGGGTTACTACGAAACGCAGGATGGTTTGTCCTGGGGCGTCAATCCGACATACGCACACGAGTGGAATGCAAGCGGCGTAAGCGAGGTAAGGCTGCAGATCAGTCGGCGCGAGACACCCACGCTGCCCACGGAACGCCGCCCCCAGATTGAGCAGAGCTACTTCAAGCTGCTGCCTTTCGCGCCAGCGGAAATTACCTGCCTCGCCCTTGAGGAGATTCTCGCGGAAAAAATCCGTGCCTGCTATCAGCGCAACAAGGCGCGTGACATCTTTGATTTCGGCGTATTCGCAACGCGGCCGCTCGATCAGCCGTTGATCCGCCGCCTTGTAGTGCTGAAGCTGTGGCAAGCACGCGATAATTTCGATCCGGCGCGTCTGATGCAGAAATTTCAGGATGGCAGGGAGTTTGACTGGGATGATCTGGCTCAGCTCGTTCGGCGCACGGTGGTGATTGATCGCGAGAGAATCACGGCTGACTGTGTCAGGGGCTTCGGATTTCTAGCGGAGCTAACCGAAGAAGAACAGGTCGTCGCGAATGATCGTTATCAGCGCGAGGAGGCTGCAGCGGGGAGACTTCGGGCAGAGTTATGAGTAACAACGATCAACCTAAGCCCGTGGCTGGCCTTAGTCCCGGCCAGACGGCGAAGGGGTCGGCACGTCAGATCCGCAAATCAGAAAAAATAGAGAGGTTTTGGGCGACCCGCGGTGGTCGCGGTTGCATATCCGGAGGAGCTACCTGCGGGGACGAGTCCTTGACCAATAAAGCGCCAACGCCGAGTCTCCGGCATTCCGCAACCACTCTGCGATTTCTTTTGTCTGGAAGGGCCGGTCTTCGAGTTCGAGGTAACGATTGAGCAACTCGGTAATTTCTTCTGCGGTGCTCGGTTTCCTGATCTTGTTCAACGCTCGTGAAATGTGCTCGTCGAGACGACGACGCGAATTCGGACTCTTGCGCATTTCCCGTTCCAGCTCTCGAAAAATGACCTTAGCTTATTCTGACAGGGGTCCCAATGTCAGCATGGGTTTGGAGAGGATGCAAACCGGAATAGCAAATCATGGCTTGCTCGCCGGCAGCAGCTTACCGAGCAGATTCCCAATCGCCACGGGTTGGTGCTCTCCGACGCCGCCAACCAAACTGTATGAGCGCTCGAAGCCCTCTGGTCCTTCCACTTTCATTTCCCAGTTATCATTTGAGTGAGACCCTACAATTGACACCCCCCTCTCCGCGTCTGTCACTCAGCACGTATTCAATGACACCTGCCGCGCAAGAATTTTGCCAAGCCTGCCCCTGTTCCCGGCGCAATCAGCAATCACTCTCTCCGCCGCGCCGCTGTGTACCGTGACTAACAGAACGCTGTTTGCTATATCGAAAGAACAATCTCGATACACATCGAATGGCGCTTTGCTGGTGATTCAGCCGGACGCCGGCCCTAAAAGGTAAAGTGAAGGTGACTGAGATCAGCCTGCAAAGCGGGATCTCCGTCCGCATCACGAGCAAGACAAGATTCGAATTCGGCGTTCGCAGTCTCGCGTAGCTGCTGGAATCTGCGGTGCTGCTGCGCTTCCTGAGCTTTCTGGTCACCGCCGAAGGTTTGTTCTTCCCGGCCGTATTTGGTTATTGCTTCGAGCACGCAGACAACGTTGTCTTTTTCCGCTCGAGTGATTCTGGCCGCCGAACCGTTCGTAGTGGGAGTAGCTAGAGGCTCGCGAAGCTGAGATGCGTTCAGTAATGCGAGATATTGGCCTAGACGGAAGATCCGCTTGGCGTCTCTAACAGAGATATTATCTTCAAGGGTTGGCGTTTCAACGAAGGTCGCAAGGCACACAGATAAGTCCTCCGCCACTCGGAGAGAGATCGACTTCAGCGTCTGCATGCGTTGCATGCGCTTCTGGTTGATGGCATCAAGCGCGTGCATGTCAACATGTCTGTCAGATACGCTTACCTGCAAAACACCCGATTCCTCCTCGGTCAACCAACTCTTATCGAGCCGTTGGAGCAGATCCCCGTAATAGCCTGGCTGCACGCCTTCCAGTTTCACGAGGAGGAGCTGCAGGGAATCCCGGTCCATCGTGGCGACTTGGCGAGCTACGAGATTGAATAATTGTTGCTGCTCCGCGCTTAACCTTGCCGTGGACAACAGAGAATGAACCGAGCGCGACGCGTATCCGCGTAAGTCGGCCAACCCATCAAAGGACGCCATTGCTATTTTGGTGTAATCGTAGTTACGACTGTTGTCCATGTAGAGGGAGGGAGACAACAGCACGGCCGCAGGTCCATGGTTATGACCGACATCGCGCGGTTCAGCGGGTTTGGTCGCGCCCAGACGCGAGTGAATGATATCCACCGCACGGCCCGCGGCATCTACAGACGTGAGGTCGGGGTTTGCGGAACTGCGCTGGAACATGGCACCGCCATCTACTGAGATAGCCATGTCAAGAGCCCAATCCTTGTCACCCTGCACTTGGCCTTGCGGCGACTTCGGTAGTGACGCCCGGCGATCAGCTTCGAGCAGTAGCGTCATCCCAGAATTGTCGCTAACCCCTCCATCAGTCATCAAAAAGTTTCCCGCCTGAGTACGCAGGGGCACCGGCTCAAAGGCGAGCGGAAACGCGCCGGAGGCCGCGACCGCCTTGGACAACCTGGTTTCGCGCGAGTCAAGTGCGGCAAAGCTGGAAGACTGCGCCACTCGGGGCTGATGGGCATAGAGGGATCGGACATTGGGGAACAACTCCTCTCCGGGAGGACGCAGTAAGAAGCGGGTGATTCTCCAGCCTGAGGTGAGACCAAGGGCACTGCCGGAATTTAGATCGGTGACGCAGACCATCAGATTGGGGGCGCTCGCCGGCAAGTCCTTAAATCGGAGGCTGTTAAGCAATACGCGATCCAGGGCCTTTGCTTGCACGTCAGTTCTGCCAAAAGAATAGTCTGGCAGCAGCCGGACATGAGTACCGGGGACAGGCGCCGATAACAGCAAGCGGGCGGCGTTTTGAATATCAAAGAAATCGCGAGGCGTGTTGAACTGCCTGAAGATGAGGGCATTCAGTACTCCACGTGGAACACCTCCCACGGCGTAATATGCGGCGGTGATGCTGCCGCCGGAAACGGCAGAGATATTGGTGACAGGAATCTTGAGCTCTTCTAAGCCCTGAAGAACTCCGGCATGCATCAGTGCGGCACGGTAGCCGCCGCCCGAGAGTGCCACTCCGATACGCTTCCCCGGGTAGTGTTGCCGGAGTTCCGTAAATCGCTCCGGGGAATATCGATGGTCGGCAGCTACGCCCCGGTACCTCACGATGAGATGCTCACCAATCTGGAGCAAGACTACAACGCAATGTCCGGGATGATACGGTGACGTTCCGGCATTCGAGGCGATCATCGAATCCGTCGTGAACCTTGAAAAGCGTTTGAATGGATAAGAACGGCGGGGGTTAGGCGAGTTCCGATCGATAGAAATAGCCCCATTCGAAAATCATCTGGGCAAGCGACAGCGCTCACGTTGCGAGCGGCTCGGTCAAAAGCTGAGCTGCGCTCACAGGCAAGAAAGGCTCGAGCAGCGACCTGAGGTGAGGACTCAGATGCAGTTTTTCACTTTCCTGGTCGAGCAGGCTGCGAGGGTCAGCGGCAGTCTTTAGCGCGTAGCGCAGGTATGAGAGCCGGACAAGCCACACTGCATGCTTGAAGTCATCTTCGCTGCGGACGTGAAAAGTGGTCCTGCCTGAGTTGGGAACCCAGGGATGTTCTTCGGCAAGACCCTCCGCCAAGAGCGCATCGCGAACCGAACGCGGAAAGGGTAGATCAACGACGCCGCCCTCGTGCACGTGCCCGACCTCCGCGCTTCCGAGACGGAATTCTCTGCCGCCAAACCTGTGCAGGTGAACCGCTATCTGCGGCCACGCGCAACCTTCCTCTTCCAACCTAGTCAGATGCTTCATATTCAGAAAACCTCGCCGCTGCTTTTCTTCGATGCCCGAGACGGTCGGGCGATTCAGTTGCCACATCTCAAACGGCGCGAAGGCCGAGAAACCAAATTCCGCTGAGCTGGCTATGCGCGCTCGTTCGTGCTGGACGTTCCTTCCTAGCTCAGACCGGAGCCAATTGAAATGTTTCAGACTGATGGTTCGATCCACCCGCTTGCGTTGATCCGGTTGTCGAGCAAGTCGAGTGAGATTCGCAGATCTCCAAGATGGTGTCCAAGTTGGTGAGCTTCAATATTTCTCGCACTTGTCGGGTCGGGTTCATTAGCTTCAGATAAACACCAGCGGCTTGCAGCGAAACCGAAGCTCCGATTCCGGCAGCGTCGATTGCGTCAACCTGCGTCAGGTCGAGCACGACATTCCGTCCCCCCTGCTGCGCAGCCGAGCACAAAAGAACAGTGTCATACCCACGCACAATCCTGCCCAGGCAGCGCACAACCGTCATTTCATCGAAGTTTTCGACAGTTATCGTCAGCATGCTTCAATCTCCCGAAACTCGGAGCCCACAGCGGCGGCCCCATTTTAGACGAACAAAAAGCGAATATCAATCCCCCGATGAAGAACCGTCGCATTGGTCACGAAAACCTTCCTTCGCTCAAGCCTTCGGCTCCGCTGCGGGGGAACCGAATGGTCCGCATCGTCCGCGCATCCCCTGACGAAATTTCTCTCGTTCTTCGGGGGTCATCTGCTCCCATCGCTCCATCATGCGGCGCCGCCAGTACAGGTGGCGGCCAGGGTGGCCCCGGAATCCACCAAAGAGAATCTTGCTAAGAAGCAGAATGCCGACCGCTTGCCAGAAATTGATCAGATGCCAGCCAAAAAGAGCCGGCATCAGCCAATTCCACAGGCTCATCACCACAAAGCCAAATACGGTGACGAAAAGTGCAGCAAACAGCGCGAACTTCAGTCCCCGCACAAAACGATGTCTTTTCATGTCTATTGCCCTCATGCTTTCCTAAAGTCGTCGTAGATGGTCCGGAGGCGCTCGCGAAGGTGCAGGACTGCGTAACGCTTGCGGGAGAGCAGCGTGTTCACAGTGACGCCAGTCTGTTCGGCGAGTTCTTTGAAGCTGTAACCCAGGAACTCTGCTGCGGAACAGGTCCGTGATCCGATTGCGGGCTACCCGAAATAACCAGGCGGTAACTTGCTCCACCGGCTTCATCATCCGGTACGCCTCCACAAGTTCGTAGAAGACCTCCTGCAGGATGTCTTCTGCGTCGCTCTGGTCGTCCACCCGTTTACGGATGAAGTTACGAAGCCGTGGCTTCTCCCGCGCGATAGCCTCAGAGATCTGCTGGTCTTGCTGCGCCATCATCCACTGTTTGCTCAGCGCCTCGTCCATCTACCCTTGTAGACGAACGAGCGAGAGAAATATTTTAGCCGCCATACGAATGCCGCAGTTCAGCGTGCACATTGGGCGAAATGGAAGGCGGCCAGACGGAACAAATGAAAGATAACAACGGCCAAGGAGACCCTGGGCTTCTCGGCCCTCGTGTGGCGATCCCTAGCAAAGTTTGGGCAGGTGCCTCAGCCGCGCCTTACGATACCACTCAGGGCGGCAACTTCGACTATCGGGCTCGCGACACTCCGAAGGGCTACCTGCGGGGACGAGTCCTTGACCAATAGAGCGTCAAAGTTGTGCCCCGGGTGTTGCGCAACCACTCTGCGACTTCCTTTGTCCGGAAGGGCCGGTCTTCGGTCTCCAGGTCACGATTGAGCAACTCGGTAATTTCTTCCGCGGTGCTCGGTTTCCTGATCTTGTTCAACGCTCGTGTAATGTGCTCGTCGAGACGACGACGCGAATTCGGACTCTTTCGCATTTCCGCTTCCAGCTCTGGAAAAATGACCTTAGCTTATTCTGACAGGGGCTCCGATGTCAGCATGGGTTTGGAGAGGATGCAAACCGGAATAACAAATCATGGCTTGCTCGCCGGCAGCAGCTTACCGAGCAGATTCCCAATCGCTACGGGTTGGTGCTCTCCGGCGCCGCCAGCCAAACTGTACGAGCGCTCGAAGCCCTCTGGTCCTTCCACCTTCATTTCCCAGTTATCACTTGCGCGAGACCCTACGATTGACACACGCCACTCTCCGGGCCTATCACCCAGTACGTGTTCAATGACGGCTACAATCTCCCCGCGAGTTCGGGAATCGCCCGTATTCTGCATCTCGATCCTGATCGCCATGTCTCCTATATTGTACAAAGCGGCCAGGTAACCTTTTCAGGTGCACAACCAATTCGAAAGCCCATGGACGGCGCGCTGTGCCGCATACGACGTCGGGCCCAAAGCTCTCAAAGAACGAGTCGGGGGATTGCCGTCCCCGCGACCGATCATTTCTCGAAATGGTCCTTCACAATTCCTGCTGAAAAGGGCGCGGGGAAGAATGTTCTTCTGGGGGGCGCAAACTTGCGGCGCCGAGAGCGCTGAAAAAGGTAAAAGGCTGTGACATTGGTTATGCTCTAGCCATCAGCTCCTGCGAGGGAGCCAACAGCGTGGACGCATGCACCGTCACAGCCCTTTGATGCGATCACCGCTTTCGCGGTCCCATACCCCAACTGCCCCTCGCAGAGCCGTCGGTTTTTTCAGGTCTGGCTGCCCGTCGGGTTACCCTTCCGAGCGGATCACTCAGCCTACTTCGGACTGGCAAAAGTTTATTTAAGCCAACCCTTTCAGCCGTCGACGGAGGCAAACTTAGAGAGTTGCTCGAGGATTGTCAACGCCCGTTTTCAGTGCAACCGGCCGGTTGCGACGGATCAAAAACCGGAAACGCAACCCATTGAATCGCTATCGGTTAATGAATGGGAGATCGAATTCTGTTGCTTTTTCTCCACAGAGCATTCACAGGTGCTCGAATTGCGTCTCCTGACCCGTTTCTCTCCGCTTCCTTGCTTGCGTTCAGGGAATGCTCTTTGCCGTGCTCGATGATCACGATTTCCTTTGCTGCTGACATCACGAACCTCCCCAACGGGCCGCGAGGTTCATGGCCCGCATACATGCACAAGTCTCATCTCACGTCCTCGCGCTTTTCAAACAACACGGCAACCCGGTCGCCGACCCGCGGTCCAACTGGGGAAGGACCCCCGCCGCAAGCCCGAACTGCCCCGGAATGCCCCCAAGAGTCAGCGGCACCGGCTGATGCTCTCCAATCCTAACCTTCCTGCTCGCCGTCTTCTTCGGAGCCGTAGGCTGATTGAGACTCAGTGCTAGCGTCTGTCTCCTCACTTGCAGCCTGTCTCTTGTACGTTCCTCTCACCGACAGCAGTTCTGCGTGGCTTGGCGGAAACACATAGTTCTGCACGAACCAAAGTGCATCATAGGAAAGGCGCCGGCTCACGACGGCACGCCCGTGCTCCTTGACGAACTGGCAGAAATCATCGGCATGGATGATGTTAGCTTTCGTGCCGGCGGTGGTGAGAGAGCGCGACTTGAGCCAACCCAGGTCGATCCATTTTTGTATTTCGTCGGGGCGGGTGTGCTATGCCCGAGAGAGTGAGAACTTGGTGAACCATTCTCGTCCTGTTTTGCCGCCGATGCCGAGCCGGTGCAACATCGAGCGCACGGATCCCGCGGGCCGCCGCAGGATCTTGGCGGCCTCTTCCACGGGCATCGCGGTGATCAGATCCAGAAGGCGTTGCTGCTCGGGCTTTGTCCATTCGCGATACGCTCGTTTTTGATTTACGCCAAGCTCGCGCAGGAAACGTAGACAGGCGTCTCGTGGGTTTCCAGAAATCTCAGCAAGCTTTGAGACCAGCCTTCGCCGGCTGGTCTCATTTTGCTCCTGGCTTCTGCTGGTTCGTTCCTTGTATTCTCTGACCAGTTCTCTTGCTTCTTTAGGCCAGCGGAACATACGGCGCTTATGGACACCATCGGCTTCACCCATACTGCCGCCTTCCGGGGGCTGGGTCCTGGTGGCAGTTCCAGGTCCGTCTACACGCGCTTGTCTCTACGCCTCCGGAATACCTCCTCTCCTGCTGCAAAAGCGCATGCGCCGATTTCATTCGGAACATGCTGCGCGACGAAGGTGGCGGGTGGAGCTAGTCCACAACTGAGCCAAGTGATAGCGGGCAGCGTATATCCATAGTCCCGCCGCTTCCCAAAAACTTTTTCCCTGCAGGAATTCCTGCAGGTGGCCATCTCATGTGCAGAAAAGCGACCCGTGTGCTCGAGCTTTCGCCTAAGGACGGAACGTGCTGAGTGCCAAACACTTGACACAGGCGTCCGCCCCATTACTGGGCAATATCGGCCGAAATCCAGCTATGGACGCGGAGACTCGGGCTGCGTAGAAGAGAGGCTTTTTGCAAAAAGTGACATTTTCTCCGCAACTATGGTGATCGCAACCGGGTTTAACCCGTAAAAGCAAGTACCAGACCTAGGCGCTGCAGGCCCGTGGACTGAGGACTGCTAGCCCCCGGGCGGTTGTTATGCCAGCCATCCCCGAACCGCGCCCCCAACGAGAGAAAGCTATATCCCTGTGTGGCGACTATTGCTCTCGTCTGAGTAGCCCACCTTCGTCTGAACTGTTTGGTCGTCCCGCAGATTCGACGTTATGCAATGAAATTTCGTCGTTCGTAGTTCACCAACCAGAGTTTGGAAAAATCTGGTCGCAAACTTACTCATGAGAGTCGAACCATGTTTGGCGCGCATCGCAGAGGATTTGATTGGAAGGAAATTGCCGAGGTGCTCCACATCACCCGAGCTGTGGCCCGGGCGACCTTCTGGCGGGAAATCAAACGATCGAGGTCGAAAAGTGTCGAAGCCCAGCCTCCTGCGATTGTCGTCCAGGACGAGAGTGATTCGGATACCCTGAAGATTGGCAAGCCAAGAGCATCTCGCTAAACGCAGTGGGGACCGCCTTTCAGTGCAGACGCGGACTCTACTTCCGAAGAATGCGTCCCGAAACTTGTCCCCTCCAGGCCCCGCAAGAATCTGTCTAACGTATTGATTATACAAGCACTTGCTGGCCGATCCAGCGGTAGCGACGCCCGTTAGCGTAAAGACATCTTGACTCGACCTCTTTTAACGTCTAACCTTTAGACTGTATATCGAGGAGACAACCGGTGCAGGCAGTCGAGCTCAAACTGAAACAGGCAAGTGCGGTGTTGGGCATGCCCACAAAGGAACTGCAGAATCTGGTGCAGTTCGGTGTGGTGAAGCCGCGGCGCCGGCGCGGACTCTACCTCTTTGACACTCTATGCCTCTACCAGGCCCAAGTTGCTGGTCATCTCAAACTTGCTCTCGGGACACCTGCAGATAGGCTGGCGGAATTTGTGGAGGCTTTTTCCGAGTTTTTGAAGAGAGGCGAGAATGACGTTCCAGACGTGCTAGTGTTCAGATCGTCCTCCAAATACTGGACGCAATCGGTGGAAGTCAGACTTCCTTTCAAGGAGCTACGAGAGAACCTTGAGGCGAGACTGCAGCGAGTTGACCTGTATCGTGACTTGCCGAGGGGACGAAAGCGGCCAAACTGGAAAGAGGAGTTTCTGGCAACCTTGAAGGAGGCCTCGCAGGATATCGGCGATGTCCCTCCGCAGGATGTCCAGCGTGCCGTTCGGGAATACCGCACCTCCAAGAAGGAAAAGCCGGAGATAACCGTTGTCGCAGAAGCGGCGCAAACCTAGGGGGGTGGTAGACACTTCCGCGTTAGTTGCCGGCGTCGCTGGAATGAAGGGCTCGGTCCACGAGAGCAGCGTCGCGAGTGCGAAATTTGTACAGCGCTGGGTAGAAGACCGGACGTTCGTCTGGCTGATCACCGAAGGAATTCTGGACGAATACAGAGAGGTGCTCGCCAGGCTTAGTGTCCGCCGTCCTCTCATCGGGAAAATCGTCAACACACTGCGCGCCAAGGGCGAACATGTAAAGCTCGGCCCGACCCACAATCTGTCTCCTGACCCCGACGACAATCACATTTGTGATTGTGCTGAGTACGGAGATGCCGACTTCATCGTCACGCTGAACCCGAAGGATTTTCCACAAGCGTCGCTGCGCGCGAAAGTAATTGGCCCAAGCGACCCGCTGCCCGGTCGGCGAACAGCAACGCGGCGCAGGAGTTCATGAAACGTGTGATGTGTAATAGGACTTGATCTCACACGCCTTGCTGTTGGATGAGGTCATGTGTGTCAGCTATGCTACGCAATGTTCATTACTTATGGATTGCCCGTCATCCGCCCAGAATCTCGGACCCTCCGGAATCTTCGAGAGACACCACGCGGCCTATGAGGAACAATGCATCGAACATCCATGGTCAGTTGTGAGAAGGCGTAGCCAGATAGGCTGCGATTCAATTCCGCTTTAGCGCCGTGCGTCCCGCTGGAACAAGGAGGATCACGAACGAGGCGGTCGCCAGCGCCAGCATGATTCCGTGGTAAAGGTCGTTGCTCGCTGTCCACGGACCGGGTCCTAGGGCCAGTGCAACCATTCCGATTACCACGCCAATGATGGCAACCAAATTTCCAATGAACGCTGCTCGCCACGCCTTCAGCGATTGTTTCAAGACTGCTGCGGTACCCCAACTCAGCGCCAAGGCACAGAGCACTTCAACAACACTTGCAGGAACAATCACAGGCTCGTGCAGCGACCCGATTGCAACGCCGGCGTGCTGCAACGCGCCGAACACGAAGAGGGCTGCATTGCCTAGCATCAAGGCTGTAAGCAGCGGTTTCATGGCCCTAAATGATACGCGTGCATCAGGGTGTTTGTTCCGGCATGTTACCGATATCGATCACCACCACAGTGATGTCGTCGGCCTGCGCACGGGTGCTCCCGTTCTCGGGCCACCGAAGCACCTCATCAAGCAAACGCTCAGCAAACTGCTCAGCCGGAAGATCCTGGTGAGTCGCAATGAACTCGCCCAACTGGGCCTCTCCGAACACCTCGCCCCGAGCGTTCACTGCCTCCACCAGCCCGTCTGTGTAGACCAGCAGGCGGTCACCCGCTTCTAATGTGAATTCTGTTTGCGCATATTC